>ENA-OQDT01001760-OQDT01001760.1-human-gut-metagenome-genome-assembly--contig:-NODE-1760-length-12093-cov-2.531422_pt1 | contig 12093 bp, 10 predicted proteins | sample MGYA00242786_ERZ504617 | MGnify/ENA primary metagenome ERZ504617 (study PRJEB26092, sample SAMD00036337) | human gut metagenome | host: Homo sapiens | study: EMG produced TPA metagenomics assembly of... | reverse complement strand
ATATTCAGGTCATCTTCTACGATTGCAATTGTGAGCATACAACTTGACTCCTCCTGTTTCTAAGATAAAACCAATTCTCCATTTTACCCGGGTATATTTGAAAAGGGCTTTCTGCACTTTTTTTAACACTATCTATATCTTTTACTTATGATTTTAATTCTATTTTTTGTATGTAGCAACCTATTTTTCGGGATGCCAATAGTACATGATAGTAATACGGGAAATTAAAATGGCATGTTATGCCTGGAATGAACCGATTGCATAACACGCCACTTTACATTTATCTTTCGATATATCTTACTTTTTTATAATAGTGCCGTCTTTATTTTTCTTTCCCTGGCAATGTACGTTCTTAGCCCAGAATTTCCACTTCTGCCGCAGCTTCACCCACCTTGGCCTGTGCCTTCACAACCACTTTTTCAGCGCCAGCCTGTGGACGGATGATTGCCAAAGCCTCGCCATAATAGGTGTTCGTCTCATCGCTCTGGTATCTCTCCGGATAATATGGGCATGCACTTCCGAATGCAAGAAGCTCTCCGCCTTCTACCTCCAGCTTGATCCGGCCTCGTGCCAGTGGCTTCGTCTCGCCGTTTTCATCTGTATAACGCATTCTTACATAGCAAAGATCACTGTCTGCATTCACTTTTGTAAGTTCCGGTTCTGCACGAAGTACTGTCTCTTTTCCAGCTGTTTTCAGTGATTTCTCAGCGATCACATTGTCATTTGCGTCATATGCAACTGCTTTGATCTCACCATTATGATAAGTAGTGTCAAAAAATACCTTGCAGTCGTTTTTCGGCTTTTTGGTGCCTACACAATCTCCATTTACATAAAGCTTTACATGATCTGCGCGGGTATAAACTTCGACCTTAGCTGCATTTCCATCACATCCGTCCCAGGACCAGCTTTCCATGGCATTGGTCATTTTCCATGCAGATGGGGAATGGACATCTTTTGTATGATTTACCGGCATAACTGCGATTGCCAGGTCTTCCAGTTCAAATGCGACCCTGGTATAAGCCATCTCTCCAAGCGGCTTTCCAGTCAGGTCAATTCTTCCGGAGCCTGCACTTACCCAGCCGCAGCCACCGTCAAAACGTGGTGCATAATCCTTGTATTCCCATGCACCAATTCCTACTTCGCCCAGATAATCCTGTGCAGCCCAGACAAAATCTCCGATGATACGTTTATCTCTTTTTGCCTCCTGCATAAACTGATACGCATCTGCACAGAAAGTCTCACTTCCAAGAATAATTCTCTTCGGATATTTTTTCAGGTCATGACGGTAACGCTTGATTCCATAGTTATATCCTGCAACATCCATATTTGCATAAGCATCTCTTGTTTTCACATCACATGGGTAAAGAGTTGCTCCTGTTTTCATAAATCCGGCGCCGAAAATTCCGGCAACAGTATTATAAAACTCACTTCCTACAGCTTTTTTCTTTTTCGCATTTTCAGCTGCTTCATCTACTTTTTTGTCGCTGTAAACACCAAAGCCCATAGAACTTAAGAAGTTAAAGAAAATATTAATTCCGCAGCTTACCGGACGGGTGGAATCCAGCTCGTGAAGCCGGTCTGTCAGAGATTTCGTAAGAGCGATTCCCTTCTTCTGGGCAGTCTCGGATACTTCGTTTCCTGTAGAGTACATGATGATTGATGGATGATTGTAATCCTTATCCACCATGTCCTTTAAGTCTTTTCTATAATTATCCAGGATCTCATCTGCATAATCGTATTTGGTCTTGTGAATATACCAGCCGTCAATATACTCGTCCATTACCAACATTCCCATTTCATCGCAGGCACGAAGAAGTGCTTTGGAACAAGGATTGTGCGCGGAGCGGATTGCATTATAACCAGCGTCCAGAAGAATGCGGATCTTACGACGCTCTGCAAATTCATATGCACATGCTCCGAGAAGTCCATTGTCGTGGTGGATACAGCCGCCTTTTAAGAGGACATTTTTCCCATTGATCTGAAGTCCTTTTTCAGGAGTACAGCTTACCATACGGATTCCGAAAGCTTCTTCCTGGACATCATCCCCGAAGGTTACACGACAGGTATAAAGATTTGGAGCTTCCGGGCTCCATAATTTGGCTCCAGGAAGTGCGAGCTCACAGGAACATTTGCCGTCTGCCTGGAGGATTTCCATAGCTACAATATTATCTGCCAGATCCACTTCATTTTCTGTCTTAGAAACACCCTGATTTACTTTTCTTTCCAGAATCTCAACCTTCACTTCACCGGCTTCATTTGGCCATGCTTCCACACGGATCTTCGGCTCTTTATAATCAAGGGTTGTAATCTTCACACTGTCAAAACGAAGATGCTTTTTCGGTACTGTGTAAAGCCATACCGGACGGTAAATTCCGGTGCCAGAATACCAGCGGCTATTTGGCTGGTCATGATTGATCACTTCTACACGAATCACATTTTCCTCACCAAACTTCACATGCTTTGTTGCATCTACATAAAATCCAAGATATCCATAGGAATGATAAGCTACTTTCTCGTCATTGATATATACAGTTGCTTTACGATAAACGCCTTCAAATTCCAGGATTACTTTTTCTTCTTTTGCTTCTTCCGGAAGTGTAAAAGTTTTCTCATAGGTATAATCCTGAGCCTCGTACCATCCGGTATTTACTCCGCCTGCGCTTGTCTCGCTTCTCTCATCCAGCTGCATGGCATCATGGGGAAGTGTAACCGCAAAAGCATCTTCTTTTTCCCCTGTTTTATAGCATATCCAATTCTCGTTAAATGACAGCTTCATAATTACCTCCTGAAATTCATATATTTCTTTTTAACAGCTAAATTGCTATTTTCAATCCATTTGGTGGATTCACCGCACCAACAAAATGTAAACCATTTCGGAGACAGTCTCTGAACAGTTACAATATTTCACATAATTTATACCTGGATTTTACCAAACAAATAGCAGGCTGCACTATTCAAAGCGCAACCTGCTATAAAATACACGCAAACTGTTACAATTTCTCCATATATTTGTCCAGTCTTGCAGGCATCCAGCCCTTCTTCCAACATCTGCAAAGATCCCAGGAATCAAGTCTGCTGGCATACATGGAAACCTCTTTGTCTCTGTACAACTGATAATTCCAGTAGAAAAATCCGGCGGTATCCTTCCATGCATTCATTTGAAGCACAGCAGCCTTTTTATACCATTTTTTACGGTAAACCTCGTAGCTGTCAAGAATTACTTCATGTCCTTTTTTCTTATCTGCAAGCTCATTGCACACACACCATTCCCCTACAAAAACAGGTGTATATTTCTGTGCATTTTTTTCAGAAGATGATGCTGATATACGATAAATGCCCGATATGCCCAGAATTTGTGGATGTGCGTCACATCCTCCATTGCCTGAATATAAATATGGGTATCCAGCATTACGTTTTTCATATGCTGCTTTACAAAGAAGTCTTTCCATACTCCAAGGCGGAGCCATCGTGAAATACGATTACTTTCTCCTCCGGCAAAATCCGGCGCAATCTCTTGTAAGCATCCACATAAAACTTTTTTCAGAAATCTGGTAGAAACATGATGGGAACCCTTCGCCTCGTCTTTATCCGCAGCCATTTTCCTGCTTGGCGCAGTCATATAAACACTGAAACTGATTGGCTCATTCAAAACCTCGATTCCAAACAGGCCTTCTCTGTCCTTATATCTTTCTGCCAGTCTTTCCAGTACAGTCAATACAAATTCCACCTCATCCGGCATCTGGCTCCATTTACAAACTCCCATCAAGCCGCCATTGTCATAACTGTTCTGACAGCCAGGTGCCGTATGCAGATCTACAAGAACCTTCAGGCCATACTTTTCTGCCCAGTCAAAAGCTTTGTCCAGATATTCGATACAGCCACTATATGGTTCTCTGTCTCCGAAAATAAAATACGGAACCGGAATGCGGACTGTGTTAAGTCCATGAGAAGCAATATTCCTGAAATCCTCCTCTGTCACGTAAGTATCCCTGTGCTGCTTCATCATCGGCCAGAGTTTCTCATTTGGCACATTACGGTTCAGCCAGGTTTCATCCTCCGCACCTGTTCCCTGGAAGATAAATGGCTGCATCCATTTCTCCAGTACCAGCCAGTTGCCAAGATTGGTTCCTATGATTTTGTCCATATCAACACCCTCCCTGTTAGCCTTTTTACTAAATTACTATTTAAATTTTTAATTACATTTTTTCGCAAATGCACTTATTATTTTCAAAATATCTTCTGCAAATAATTATACAACGCCAGATGCCAGGTTTCCCATAGAATGATATCTCATGGGAAATACATCAAAGCAAGTATTCACTCCTGCCCGGAGTCTTGGCTCTATGTCAAGAAGTGCCTGATAGTCCTGCACCTGTCCTGGCAATGCAAAATCAAAGTTGCCGCTTGCCACATACAGATAATGGATTGGCAAATCTGCAAACGTGCCGGACTGAATGGTATCTTGAAACTGCTGCGCATCTGTTCTGCTGCCGCTGAATGTACCGAACCAGGAAAAATAATCCAGGCTCTGACAAATCGCAGAATGATAAGTCGTCACCGCGCCTCTTGATAAGCCTGCAAACGCCCTGTGATCCCTGCTTTCGGAAAAGCCCTTATCATCTGCCGTTTTCGCATATGTAGAATAAGAAGACTCAATCTCCGGCATCAGGTCATTACGAAGCTCTTTCGCAAAAGAATACGTCAGCTGATCCAGATCATCCGCGCAGTCATCTTCCACATAAAAAGTCGGTGTCACAACGATCAGGGGCTGGATATCTCCATCCGCAATCATATTGTCCAGCATAGTCTTATTGTATGGATTAGTTTTCAGCCAGTATTTTTCGTCATCTCCGGTTCCATGCATCAGATAAAGAATATTATACTCTTTTTCGCTGTCATAGCCATAGGGAAGATAAACATAAGCAGTCTTTTTTACATCCCGCTCGTCTGTTGCATAAGCTTTTGTATTATAAACTACTTCTTCGACTGTTCCAGGCTGTGTTGGTTCTGTTTCGTCATATTTGGCAGGAACTGCCCACAGCTCGTCTCTTGCCTGTCCCTGGGCATTGTGTGCTGCTTCGTATCTCACTTTCCAGAATCCCAGAAAACCTGCAAGGATAACGACTGCCACCATCGCCGGGAAATATACCATTAGGGGTGTGTTTCGTTTTAACCGTTTCTCTTCTGGCTTTTTCTCCGATAACATTCTCGCAGAAAGAACTTTCTCTTCCGTTTTTTTATTCGTCAATACCTTCTCTGCCGATGTTTTTCCTTCTAAAGTCTTTCCCTTAGGAATCATTCCTGCCACTATCTTCATCCTGATTATTGCCGCAATCCCCAGGATTCCACCAAGTGCTGCCACAACGGCTTCCACCAGAAACAGCCAATTGAAATAATACGTGTTAGTCGAGAAGTTTGTATTAAAATACAGAACAAATGCCGCCACAGCAATCACCAGATACAAAACCGGCGTTCTGCTTTTCCATGCCGTATAAGCCACCAGAATAAACAGACCCACGATCAGAGCAAATGTAATAAATGCAGTTTTATCCCCCAGAATCGCGAAACGAAGGATATCGATACCAGACAACAGAATAAGAATAACAGCTGGTATGAAACAAATCCATTTCCACACATGTTTCGTTTTTCTGTTGTTTTTTCTGTTGTCTTTCCATAATATTATTTTTTTCTTCAAGTTCTTTTTCATTTCTATTATCCACCTTACCGAAATCAGTTTACCAGATTTTGTATCTGATTAAAAGCTTTTCACTAAATCTATAACAAAACAGATTTTCTATGGTGAGGCTGGCAAATATAAACGGATTTCAGGCAAAAATATGATATGTGAGCAAAATACAATGTTCCAAATGATTTTTCCATTATAAAAAAGCTGACGCAAATATTCTCTGCGCCAGCTTTCTCTTTATTTTTGCTCTTCTTCAACCTTCAAAAATGATGTGGTCACTGCCAGAATCGCATACGCGATCATTTCTGCCCCAAGGAAGCCCATAATGATCACCCATTTCGTAGCATCATTCTGTACAGCAGCTTCCATAACACCGTTTACCAGCTGTGGCGGCTGATATCCGCTAAGAGAGATCAGTCCGTTAAATACTGCAGTCATAATTCCACCAGCAGGTACTGTGATAATACTATAAAGTGACATGGAAAGTCCATCACTTCTGTAGCCATTTTTTCTTTCCAGATGATCCAGTACATCTGCAAACAATGCCATCATAACATAGCAGGCAGGAATCGTTCCCAGGGTTTTAATGGTAACCCCAATGGCCACCATTATAAAATTGGTAGGATTGATAAAACTGATCACTCCCCCGGCAACTGCCAGCCATAAACCGGCAACCGTACAATTCTTCTTACCGAATTTCTTTGCCAGCGGCCATGCAGTAAACATTCCAAGAACCATGGGAATACCGGAAAAGACAGCCAAAAGCGTCTGGGTAATTCCATCCTGATATTTTCCAACTATATAATCACAGTAATAACTCATGGAAAGATTTTTCATTCCACCTGATAAATTAAACAACAGGTAAAATACAATGATCAGCCACCAGTATTTATCTGTTACAACACCTTTTAGCTGCTGTTTCAGGGGAAGCTCTTCTTTTGATGTTTTTTCACCAGCAGGAGCTTCCAGCTTTTTGAGATACAGCTCTTCTGTAATACGTTCCCGGGTAAAGCAGAATTCCACAAGTGCTCCTGCCAGTGCCACTGCTCCCATGATACTCATGCAGATCAGCCATGCCCTCTGGTTTTTCAGTCTGGGATAGATCAGCATCGGAAACAGAATGGATGCAAATAATCCGGCAGCCCCCATATTGGCAGCATTGCTGATAACAGAAAGCTTTCCTCTTGCAGCACTGTCCCTGGTAGACAGCGGAACCATCATACTGTGCGACAGGAAATAAATCGGGTAAGCAACTGCAAAGTACAGATTATAGGACACTGCGATCCAGATCAGCTCCAGTCTGATGTTTCCTGTAGGAACAGAAAACATCAGTACACATGAAACAACCATCAGCGGAGCCGCAACCAGCAGGTAAGGTCTTGCCTTTCCCATTTTCGTTCTGGTCCTGTCAATAAGGATTCCCAGAATGATGTTTGCAATTGTTACAAAAATCGTGCACACCAGAGGTAATGCCGTAATAAATTTTCCAGACAAGCCCAGGGCATCTGTGTAGAAACGGTTCAGGAAGCAGGTAAATACTGCATTCACGATGAGTACGCCAAATGGTCCTAAGAAATACCCCAGCGCCATCTCCGGCAACGAAACAGAATCTTTTTTTAACATAAGCTATTTTACCAATCCCTTAAATGACACTACAAATTCTAAGATCAGGGCTGCAAAGGTCAGTACCGCGAATACCAGGAATCCGGCTACCTGTCCCCATGTATACAGCCCGGAGACAGCCCATCCAAGCGGATCAAGCTGTGATGCGAAGCCATATACAAATGCAACGGAAAACAGGATTGCACTTACAGTGGAGGAAAGATTCAAAATACCAAAAGAATATTTCATGTTAACTACAATGGTAATAATATTTAATACAATAGCAATTGCTGCAATGATTCCAATCTGTTTTACTGCAACCTCTGAAGTGGAATATGCTACCAGTCCGATAATCCCAAGTACCGCTGCTGCCAGAGTCAGCCAGCTACTGGTTGAAAGCTTTTTCGTCTCCTTCATAACTGTTTACTCCTTTTCCTTTCCGTTCTTTTTCAGACTTACAAGATAAAGTACTACCAAAATAACTGTAAGTGCACCAAATGCATATTTGATACCTACGATCAGATTCTGCCACCAGGTATTTACATAGACGATCTGGGTACCTGCAGAAATGCCGTTCATGGCGTTACTCTGGGCAGTTGTATAGACATAAGTCTTAAGTATTTCTTTCATTTTGTGCTGGAAGAGGGAATCTGCTTTGATCTTCTTCATATTCTTATCAGAAGTCATAGCACCCCATTCTGTATCTTCATAAGTAGTCGGGTTGGACAGCATCGTTCCACCACCGCCCAGTAGGGAATCCTTCCAGTTCATATAATCGGCACCATTGATCATATCGGTAACGATCCAGCCAGTGTATCCCCACTCATTTCTTGCGATCTGTGTCTGAACACCTTCATCTGCACCTGCAAAAACAGTACCAACACGGTTAAATGCCGTCATGATTCCTTTTGCAATGTTCTTCTGCATTGCGCCCTGGAATCCTCTTAATTCCATCTCTCTTCCGGCCTGCTCTGTCATAAAGGTAGATAATCCGGAACGGTTTAATTCCATATTGTTAAATGCAAAATGCTTCGGAGTCATCATCAGTCCCTTTGAAGTTCCACCTGTGCAGACTGCAACTCCCATTAAGTTGGTAAGCATGGAATCCTCAGAATAATACTCATGGTTTCTTCCGCAATACGGAGTTCTATGGTTATTTAAGCCAGGACCTAAGATTGATGCAATATTGCTCCATAAACTGTCTTCGCCAAAGATCTCACCTTCACGCTGTACCAGCTCTTTATTAAATGTAGCTGCTACTACCGGCTCTGTAGGCATTCCTGCCATTCCATATCCGGAATATTCATCCTCTTCTGCTACATAAGTAGGCTCATCTGAATTTGTCTTATTCCATTTTACAAAATATCCTGGAACCTGGTCTCTTACAAAACCAATTGGTCCATCATTTGCGTAAGTTCTTGGATATCCGATGCTGTCAATATTCTCGAAATCATCACCGCCAGCTTCCACAAAATTAATCGCCTCATCCAGTGTCACCTGGTCCAGAAGCTGATCCCACTGTGGATCATCGTATGCCAGAACTCCGGTAGTGTTTCCATTTTCATCTGTAAGAATGAAGTCAGCAAGCTGTAATCCATTGTCAGCTCCCCATACTTCGTTATAATCACTATTTTCAGTTAATGAATAAGTATTATTGGTCAGACCAACCATCATTTCCTCAGTAGGAGTGATTGCTTCTACAGGTGTCCAGCCCTTGCTCCAGTCAGAACGTGTGGTATATTCTACTGTGTTCTCAATGAAGTTATTGATATCTGCATCCTGAAGGGCATTTTCAACACCTACAGAATAGGTTTCCTGGTTCTTCTCGCCCAGATTCCATACAATTGCGTTATCTGCTGTGATATTCTCATCTTCATTGATAGCGATCAGATTATCTGTGCTTCCTGTCTTTTTGGCAAGAATGTTGTTCAATGCTTCATGTGCACCATTTCCAACTGCAAAATAATAATCACCTGCATCCAGTACCCATGCACCCTGTGTTCCATTTTCTTTTACAGCATCCTCATCATAGCTTGCCATATACTGTGGATCAAAGGTAATGGTAACGGTTTCTGTTTCACCTGGCTCCAGTACTTTGGTTTTTCCGAAGTCTAACAGCTGAACAGCCGCTTTCTCAATTCCGCCTTCTGTATATGGAGCCTGCACATAAAGCTCTACAGCACTGCTTCCGGCTACATCACCTGTATTGGTTACATCTACCACAGCAGTTCCTTCGCCGCCGATGGCTACATCTACAGATTTTAATTTCTGTTCAAAAGTAGTATAGGAAAGTCCATAGCCAAATGGATATACCATTTCATTTGCATAATCCCATCCGTCACCAGTGGAAGAACCTTCTTTGGTATCTGCATTACCCTGTCCCAGGATCTGATCCTCGTATCTTGTTTCATAATACTTGTATCCACTGTAGATACCTTCGGATTCCACCAGATACCAGTCTGCTTTATTTGCTTCTGTCAGGACAGCATCTTTTCCAGCCTGTGTGCTGTTTGTGTAAAGATAAACGCCCCAGTTTACCATAGATGGGGAAGAAGCAGTGTTAGCCGGATAAGTGTCAGAAAGATGACCAGACGGATTGGCATCTCCGCAAAAGCACATCTGCTACTCCAAGGAAGCCGTTCATTCCAGGCTCACCTACCCAGAGGATCGCATCGATTTCTGCGTCATTTTCCAGATCACCAAGTTCCATAGGGTTGTCTGAATTGATCAGTACGATAACCTTTGTACTATGTGCTTTCGCAAGCTCGATCATAGCCTTCTCATTGTCAGACAATGCCAGCGGACGCTCAAAGCTGTCACTTTCATCTCCGCTTACCATATTTGGATTGTAATCCGTTGCTTCTGAACTGTCACGGGAAAGTACGACAACAGCTGCTGTATCATCTGCGGACTTTAACGCTTCGTCTGTATAAACAGATGCCGGAGCTTCACCAACCTTGTACATTGGTGTATTTTCGTATGTCATTCCAAAGCTTGGCATGGAGGAATGTCCTCCTGCTCTTCCATAAGTTCCATTTACTTCTTCACTGCTGTAGAGATCCAGCATAGTCTGATTCAGGGTAAACTGCTTTTCTTCCAGTGCCTGCTGCAGGGAATATGCAGTCTGTCCATTCTCTTCATCAACAGCGACAGAGGAACCGATCATTCCACCTAAAGTAGGATTGATGGAGTTTAATCCCCATAAAGTAATATTTTCGCTGTCCTTTTTCACCGGAAGTGCTCCGTCATTTTTTAATAATACGGAACCTTCTGCACTTAACTGTGTTGCCAGCTCTTTCTTTGCATTTAATACTTCTTCCAGACTGTTAAACTCAGATTTATAATAAATTCCATCTGATTCACTGTCTGTCTGGATTACCTGGTAATTGGTCGTTCCCAATCTACCGTTGATAAACTGTGCTCTGCTGTTTGCAAGCGTCTCTACGCCCATTGACAGCACTAATACAGACGCCGATACGGTTGCAAGTCCCTGCATTGCCTGCTTTTTCAAATGTTTCATTTCTTTCCCCCTCCAAAGTCTTCCCATTTCCATTCATCATACCAGCGGATCATTGGCTTACCGTCGATCCATTCTACCGGCAGCCATACGTATGTGGAAATGCTTGTAATTTTCTTTATGTTTGATTTCTACACCCGGCAATTCAACCGCTTCTTTCTCCGAAGTGTCCACCGTCCATGCTCCGCTCGCTTTCAAGGTCCGCTCTGCAAACGGATAGGACAGCCTTGTGATTGCCTTTCCCAGAAATGTAGGCATCCAGCGGTCAGCCATTGCGATATACAATTCTGTCCCCGGTACCTTTAACACACTGGTAAATTGGCTGAAAAATGAGCTTTTCGTAGTATCCTTTATACATGGATCCCCTAATTCCTCATATTTCCCATGCCAGTCTGTGATCCGGCACACCTTACTTGGGTTTGGATAATTAACCAGTAGGTTCCACTTGTGTAAAGATAATAATTTCCATCTTTTTCAAAATAAGTGGGGGCTTCTCTGGTATATGGCGGATGCAGCCCGTCATAATGAACGGAATACTCTCCGGTCACCTCTGTGAAATTCTCCGAAAGTGTAGCCGTTACAATGCTGAAAGTGTGGTCTGCTCAAAAATCAGATACCCTTTTCCTGTGTTTTTGTCTACTGCGATGGTAAAATCCCCGGTGTCCATTTTCAGCGGCTTGTACACCTTATGGACATATTCATAGGGTCCCATGAAATCATCTGCCTGCAACACACACATAAACTGGCTTGTCACACCGGCCATGATCTTGAGCCATGCCACATATTTTCCGCTCTTTTTGCAATACACAATATGCGGACGGTCCATACAGTAGGTAGGGTGCAGTGGACTGTTCAGATCATCCGGATCCGGGTGAATGATAAGGCCAAGGTCTTTCCAGTTATACAGATCTTTCGATGAATAGGCTCTTACACCCCAGTGCCAGATCGTATTAGAAGGGCCGCCCTTGGTATATTCCTTGTTTTCGCCATACCAGTAATACGTTCCATCTTCTTCACTGTAAAAACCGAAAAGCCATGAGCCTGGATCGCTTTTCCTTCAGTATCCAGCCACTTCTTCCCTGGTTTAAAACTATGGTACATCTCTTCCTCCTCCTTTTTTTCAAGCATACACTATAAAAGTCAGATATTTCCGGCTTTGTCATATAATCGCCATTTTTTTTGACACAAATAATTCTGTTGCGAAGAGATTCACATTTTTTACTCCAGATACGAAAAAAGTAAGCGGTCTGCCTGCTGTACAAACCGCTTACTTTTTATTGTCTTTTTC
>ENA-OQDT01001759-OQDT01001759.1-human-gut-metagenome-genome-assembly--contig:-NODE-1759-length-12099-cov-5.294186_pt1 | contig 12099 bp, 15 predicted proteins | sample MGYA00242786_ERZ504617 | MGnify/ENA primary metagenome ERZ504617 (study PRJEB26092, sample SAMD00036337) | human gut metagenome | host: Homo sapiens | study: EMG produced TPA metagenomics assembly of... | reverse complement strand
GTCACCAAATAGAGGCTGTATTTCGCCCGGAGAGTATCAATCAGCTCCAGAGCGCCGGGAAGAAGATATGCGCCCTGGCCGAGGTAGCCGATATAGGCTTCATTCGCTTCAACAGGGGAGGCGCCAGCCATCCCCGCGGCGTCGAAGAAGTGCAAAAAAGCGCTGAATTTCGAGCTGATCCTTTGTGACCTTGCCTAGCTCGTATAATTCCCAAAGAGCCTGATTTTTTTCTTGATACAGGGCAAACAGCTCCTGCGAAAAAGGGAGGGCGAATTGCGCCAGGGTGCGCCGCAGCGCCTCCCAGGAAGCCTTTGGTAGTCGAAAAGCGTGCCGTCGGCATCAAACAGCAGCGTTGTATAGCGGTATGTAGAGTCAAACATTTTTGCACAGCCTTTCTCAAGGGAAGGATAGGGGAATAGCAGGCTTATGAGTTGTATAGGTTCATCGCGCGGTCCGTTTCCTCCCGCACAAGCAAAGGCACTGCTTCACAGGCCTTTTCCATCGCTTCCTTCATCCGAGAAAGCTCGTCTTTTTGAAACGTGGAGAGCACCCAGTCGGCCAGATCGTAATCCGGGCGCGGCTTTGCGCCCACACCAAGCTTTATGCGGGGGAACTGATCGCTGCCCAGTAGATAAAGAATGCTTTTGATGCCGTTGTGTCCGCCGTCCGATCCCTTCCTGCGTATGCGCAGTTTGCCCGGAGGCAGAGAGATATCGTCAAATAGTATAATGATATGCTCTGGTGGAATTTTGTAGAAATTGGCCGCGTCGCGCACCGCTTCGCCGCTATTGTTCATAAAGGTCTGCGGTTTCATGAGGATGCAGCGGCTGCCTTCAATGGCAACGTCGGCCACAACGGATTTGAATTTGATGCGGTCAATCTTCACGCCGAGCTGCTGCGCGAGCAAATCCATGCAGAGAAAGCCCGCATTGTGGCGGGTGAATTCATATTTTGGCCCGGGATTGCCAAGCCCAACGATCAAAAATTCCGGCGCACCGGAAGGGGAACGATTTGTTTTCCACTTTTCAAATAAAGACATCGTGCTCTCCAGCCTTCATATTTATTTCCCAATTACAATAGATTGTACGCACAAACGGGGCTGTGGAAGCGCCCACAGCCCTCGCCCTGAGATCGTTCGATTTTATTTCATGCCCTTATAAGGCTTTTTGCGCAGCACCCAGCCCTCTTTATTCACCTGACGCGCACGCGCGATGCCTAGTGCGTTCGCGGGCACATCGTCGGTGATGGTGGAGCCCGCGGCCGTATATCCATAATCGCCAACCCTGACGGGGGCAACGAGGTTGGAGTTGCAGCCGATGAAGGCGTGGTCTCCGATCACGGTGCGGTGCTTTTCTTTCCCGGTGTAATTCACGGTGACGCAGCCGCAGCCGAAATTCACGCTTTTGCCCACGTCCGCATCACCCACATAAGTCAGGTGGGATACTTTCGTGCCCTCCCCGATCCGGGCGTTTTTCACCTCGACAAAATTGCCCAGGTGTGTATGCGGCCCAATTTTTGCATTGGGACGCAGGTGGACGAACGGACCGATATCGGCGCCCTCCTGGATTTCCGCCTGTTCGCTGAGCACGTTGTCGAGCTTCACATTGTCGCCGGCCAGGGTGTCGATAAGCTGTGTGTTAGGGCCGATGATGCAGTTTTTGCCGATTATGGTCTTTCCGCGCAGGATGGTACCCGGTAGGATGCGGGTATCCGCCCCGATCGTAACATCCGGCCCGATGAACACGCCGTCAGCGCAGGGGATATCCACTCCCTCCAGAAGCCAATGCATCAGCATCCGCTGGCGGGCGAGGTTGTTTAAGTGGAGCAATTGGACGCGATCATCAGCTTTGAGCGCAATATCCGGGTCGGCGGCGGTAAATACACCCACGTGCTGCCTGCTGTCGAGCATGCACTGTACCACATCGATCAAATTAGATTCTCTGCCGGTGCATTCCTCAGCAATCTGGCCCGTCGCCCGGAGCAGTTGGTCACATTGGAACCAGCCGGCGCCGGCAAATACCTCTCGACCCGTTTCATTGGCATCCTGCTCTGCAAGAATGCCTGCAAAAGCCCCGTCCGCGCTGCGGGCAATATGTGGATAGCCGTTGGAGTTTTTCACAAAGGCGGCGAGAATAGTGGCTGCATTCCCTGCGCGTTTATGCGCATCAAAGGCGGATCGTATCGTATCGGCATCTATCAGGGGGATGTTTCCGTTGAGAAGAAATACGTCCCCACCGCGAAAACGCTCCAAAAAGGCGCGTGCCTGCGAGATCGCATGGCCTGTGCCGGAAGGCCCCAGCAGAATGGTTTCGCCGCGCCCCTCCAGATGGCTGGCCAGGGCTTCGCAGTGGGCGGCAACGGTGCAGGTTGATTGGATGCCGGCGTTCTGCACGGCGTCGAGCACCCAGTCGATCATTGGCTGGAAGAGTACCTCCGCCATGGCAGCTGGCCGGGAGGATTTCATCTGTTTGCCATCGCTGGCGGCGAGAATAACTGCACAACGGCTGTTTTGCATGAGTGCGACCCCTTTCCTTGCTTCATAATCATATTATCATAAATGAAACACCAAAAAACCATTTCTTATTGATTCTAATATTATGCCAAGAATGTGGTAGTTTTTCAAGCTTTTCGAAAATTCGAGATTGAAATTGTAAAAAGGTATCTATAATATACAAAACAAGGAAACGCTAAAAACATGAATTTATATCAATCATGCATGGAAAAAATTGTTCGTATCTGTTATAATGCAGGTTGACGTAAACCGGCCCTTCAGGTTTTTTAGGAAACCCGGCCGTGGTCGTGATTATTTCGCTGATATTTAAATTGGAGGATGATTTGGAATGAGCCACAAGTATGTTTACCTGTTCTCTGAGGGCGACGAGAACATGCGCGAGCTCCTCGGCGGCAAAGGCGCAAACCTTGCGCAGATGACGCGGCTCGGCATGCCCGTTCCGCAGGGCTTCACGATTTCTACCGAGGCCTGCACCCGTTATTATGACGACGGTAAAAAGATTGCGCCTGAAATTGAGGCAGAAATCTATGAATACCTTGCTAAGATGGAAGAGATCAACGGCAAGAAGTTCGGTGACCCCAAGAATCCGCTGCTCGTATCAGTCCGCAGCGGTGCGCGCGCTTCCATGCCCGGCATGATGGACACCATCCTGAACCTCGGCCTGAATGACGAGGTTGCCGCAGGCATGATCGCAGGCAACCCGGATCCGAAATTCGAGCGGTTCGTCTATGACTCCTATCGCCGCTTCATCCAAATGTTCTCCGACGTTGTTATGGAAATTTCCAAAAAGACGTTTGAAGTGATCATTGATGAAATCAAAGATCGCAAAGGGGTTAAGAACGATATTGACCTCGATGTGAATGATATGAAGGAGCTCGTCAAGCGCTTCAAGGAGTATTACAAGGAGCAGAAGGGCACTGATTTCCCGACCGATCCCAAAACACAGATGATGGAAGCCGTCAAGGCTGTTTTCCGTTCGTGGGACAACCCCCGCGCCAACGTATACCGCCGCATGAACGATATCCCCTACTCCTGGGGTACTGCCGTTAATGTGCAGCCCATGGTGTTCGGCAACCTGAATGAAAATTCCGGCACAGGCGTTGCCTTTACGCGCGACCCGGCCACGGGTGAAAAAGCGCTCTTCGGTGAATATCTGATTAACGCGCAGGGTGAAGATGTTGTTGCGGGCGTGCGCACCCCCAGCAAGATCGATCAGCTCAAGCAAGATATGCCGCAAGTGTATGAGCAGTTTGCAACAATCGCCCAGAATCTTGAAAACCACTATAAAGATATGCAGGATATGGAGTTCACCATTGAGAACGGCAAGCTCTACATGCTGCAAACAAGAAACGGCAAGCGCACCGCCGCCGCCGCTTTGAAAATTGCGGTTGACCTTGTGGACGAAGGCATGATCACAGAGGAAGAGGCGGTTCTCCGCGTTGATCCGAAGCAGCTTGACGCTCTGCTGCACCCGCAGTTTGATGCAAAGGCGCTGAAGGCTGCCGCTCCGGTGGGCGCAGGCCTTGCGGCTTCCCCTGGAGCTGCCTGCGGCAAGGTGGTGTTCACGGCGGAAGATGCAAAAGAGTGGGCCGACAAGGGTGAAAAGGTCGTTTTGGTCCGTTTGGAGACTTCCCCCGAAGATATCGAGGGTATGGCTGCGGCGCAGGGCATCCTGACCGTTCGCGGAGGCATGACCTCCCACGCGGCGGTTGTTGCGCGTGGCATGGGCACCTGCTGTGTTTCCGGCTGCGGCGAGATCACGATGCATGCAGAGGAGAAATATTTTGAGCTTGGCGGCAAGAAGTACAACGAGGGCGACTATATCTCCCTCGACGGCTCCACCGGCAAGATTTACGGCGAAGCGGTACCGACTGTGGAAGCCACCATTTCCGGCGATTTCGACCGCTTCATGAAGTGGGCGGACGCTGCACGCACTCTGAAGGTTCGCACGAATGCGGATACGCCGCGCGATACTGCGCAGGCAGTGAAGTTCGGCGCGGAGGGCATCGGCCTCTGCCGCACGGAGCACATGTTCTTTGAGGGCGACCGCATCAAGGCAATGCGCGAGATGATTGTTGCAAAGGATGTGGAAACTCGCAAGAAGGCGCTTGCAAAGATTCTTCCCTATCAGCAGGGCGACTTTGAAGAGATGTACCGCGTGCTGGAGGGCCGCCCGATGACGATCCGCTTCCTTGACCCGCCGCTGCATGAGTTCCTCCCCACCAAGGAAGAGGATATTGCGGAAATCGCAGGCGAGCTGAATATCACAGTGGACGAGCTCAAGGCTGTAATCGCTTCCCTCCACGAGTTTAACCCGATGATGGGCCATCGCGGCTGCCGCCTGGCCGTCACCTATCCGGAAATTGCCGAAATGCAGACGACCGCTGTGATCAACGCGGCGATCACCGTCAACAAGGAGCATCCGGAATACAAGATCGTTCCTGAGATCATGATCCCGCTGGTTGGCGAGATTAAGGAGCTCAAGTATGTGAAGAGCTTCGTCACCGCTACGGCTGATAAGCTCATCGCGGATGCCGGTGTTGAGATGACCTATAAAGTGGGTACGATGATTGAAATCCCGCGCGCAGCGCTGACGGCGGATGAGATTGCCACGGAGGCTGAGTTCTTCTCCTTCGGCACAAACGACCTGACGCAGATGACCTTCGGCTTTAGCCGTGACGATGCGGGTAAGTTCCTTGATGCTTATTATGATGCGAAGATCTATGAGTCCGATCCGTTTGCCAGGCTCGATCAGAACGGCGTTGGCAAGCTGGTGAAGATGGCTGCCGATCTTGGCCGCCAGACCCGCCCCGACATCAAGCTGGGCATCTGCGGCGAGCATGGCGGCGATCCGAGCTCCGTTGAGTTCTGCCATAACATCGGCCTTGCCTATGTTTCCTGCTCTCCGTTCCGCGTGCCGATTGCGCGCCTTGCGGCGGCACAGGCTGCGATTAAGAGCAAGTAAGCTGCTAAACTCAGAAAAAAGAGAAGGAAATCGCCGGAGAGGTTTATCCTCTCCGGCGATTTTTATTTCGTTGAGAAAAAGCACAGTTTATTGTTTCTGCTAACATATTGGGAACTTGGATATCTCTTTGGTTTATGGTAAAATAGCTTCAAACAAAGTTTGAAGCATTGGAAAAATGGTTGTCGGCGCGAAACGCCTCCTGCCGCAGAGCGGCAACGCCATTTTTCGCTGAGGTTAGCCTATTGCGTATATGGTAAAATGGATTCAGTCACAGGGAAATCGTTTTTAGAAAGCCAAGGGCGGTGTGGAATATGGATCATCAGAAAAAGATCGGCGTTTTTATCCGACAGGCGCGGGAGAGGCAGAACATCACCAAAGAAACGCTGGCCCGTTCCCTGCAAATTAGCGAAGCGGAGCTCTCTGCCTGGGAGGAGGGAGTATCCTACCCGGCACTTACGCAGGCTCCCGCACTGGCAAGGGAACTCGCCGTTTCTCTGGACGAGCTGTTCAATGCCCGATATCACACGGTCGCTCAGGACTATCAGGCGTCAGAGGCCTGTTTTCTGCGTGAGCAACCGCAGCCTGCTGATGCACCGGACCAAGATGAAACGAAGGAAACGCCCGCGTTGCAGGTTCCTGTGGAAAGCCAGGTTCAAAGCAGGCCGCGGCTGCCGGCTTGGACAAGGCTCCTCCTTGCAGGGTGTCTGATCGTGGAGGCGGGGGCGGGGTGTATCCTGCACCTATCTTCCATGAAAATGGCAGAACTCGTGCTGAGCTCTGCCGTTGCTGCCGTCACGCTTATCATGATCTCCGTCGGCATTTATATATATAGAAAGCATCCCACACTACGCGGCCGGGCGCTCTTATTGCCGCTGCCCGCGGTGATTCTGATGCTGCTTGTGATGGTTCCCTATCTCCTGGCTTAAAGCGTCAGGGCCTTTTTTCAAACGACTTCGACTTTTTTAAAAGCGGAAAATGAGTTTGTTTTTTGGTCCAAACAGCGAAAAAATAAAATAGCTTTTCTTGTATGGTAAAAGGATGATATAATGGGAATGGATCATTAAAATTTATCGTGAGGAGAGGAAAATGATGCAAAACTCGCAGGAACAGAAAAGAATGCCGCTGATTGAAAACCGAACGCTTTGTCTGACCATTTTGTTAATGGCTCTGGTTTACAATGTCATTTTCGGTTGCGTGCGTAATCCACTCGGTGAAGAGAACACGATCTCCTGGATCGGCTACGACCACCCCTTCGCTTTCTTGGTTTGGGGCGGGCTGACCGCCGCCGCGTTTTTTTTGAATATTTCGTATTTATACCATCGTTACCACTATGCGGGTAAAATCGGTACGATCTCGCTCTATACGGCCCCAATGATGGCGATGACGGTGATTTTCATCAATGACTGGGGCTGGGAGCATGTGCTCCATTGGATTGGGGCAATCGGCTTTATTGCGCTCAACGGCGCGGCTTTGCTTCTGTTTTTCCTGCATCATTTCAAAACACATATCAGCTATAAAATCACCTCGTTTGCCGTGGCGGGGATGCTTTTGGCGATGCTGGTGATTTTGCTGACGGTTGGGAAAAGCGGGTTACTGGAGCTTGTGCCGATGTGGATTGCGATGATCCTGTTGTTCCTGGTGAATTTTACGGAGATTTACCCCGTGACGGAGCAAGCGGCCGTGCCCGCGGCACGGGCAAAGGATCGGAAGAAAGCGGAGAAATTGGCCTGGGGGCTCGGCATATTCGGTGCGCATCAGTTTTATCTGAGTTGCTGGCCGCAGGGGCTTGGCCATTTATGGATGACCTATGTAGGGTGCCTGTTTTGCTTGGACCGGTTCATCGGCATGGGTAATATCAACGGCATCGAAGGGGAAAGCGCTTGGATCTACCTTGCAGTAGGCTTCTCTATTTTAATTGGCTCCGCCGCTTGGGCAGTGTGTGATGCGTTGGAGCTGCACAGGGGTGTTCGGAAAGAGGCGCGCGCGTATGCCTATGCTTCCCAATCACGCTGACGTGCGTTTCATAAAGGCTTTTTATCTGCCAAAAAAATTCGCCTGTCGGGAAAGCGCGGCTGGTGTTACCGGGCTTCAGCTATTTCTTGATTCCTCGATATATTCCATAAGATCGCCGGGCTGGCATTGCAGCACCCGGCAGATCCGATCAATGGTTGCCATTGATACAGAGTGATTGTGGCGCAGGCGGGTGAGCGTCCCATCTGCGATATTGGTTGATTTTTTGAGCCGGTAAAAACTGATTTGGCGATCTGTTAGCAGGCGCATCAGTTTGTGATAGACGATTGCCATATGGATGACCATTCCTCTCTTGCACCGAGTGGTTTGAAAGCGTTATCCTCCCAAAGCGCTATACCTCAGCATCTATTTTATGCTTTGGAGAGGAGGTGAAAATGGGCCGCTTCTCCGAAGCGCTGTGAATGTTGCGCTTTTGTATTCCATTTTACCGGGAAGCTGTGGCCAGATGACCAAAAAGCCGGGTAAAAAGCCCTTTTATCAGGGAAAATCACTTGACCACTTGAGAAAAGTGTGTTATAGTGATCTTACCTCTAAGAGGGCTCTTTTTTTGTACCCATTTTTAGAGGGAGGCTGGAACCTGAAAAATTCTGCTGGAAGGCAGGCTGCGGGTTTCTTGCGGAGCAGTGCCCTCAAGGTTGCTCGGCAGGGAAAACGGAGCTGAGCCCGCGGATTGACAGGCTCTGAAAATATCCGGAAAACTGGAGGTGCCGTCATGAGAGTAAAAGTCACTTTATCCTGCACGGAGTGCAAGCAGCGCAACTACAATACGATGAAAAACAAGAAGAACAACCCCGACAGGCTGGAGATGAATAAGTATTGCAGATTCTGCAAGAAACACACGCTCCACAGAGAAACCAAATAAGAGCGGAGGAAAGATGAATGGCTGACGAAAAGAAAAAGGACGCGGTGGAAAAGGCTGAAAAGAAGGCCAAGGCCACAAAAGCGGACAAGGCCGATAAGGCAAACAAACCGAAAAAGCCAAATATCTTTGTGCGCGCCGGCAAGGCGATCGCCCGCTTTTTAAGGATTTTAGGGGCGAAATCAAGAAGATCACCTGGCCTGATGCGAAAACCGTGCTCAAGAGCACCGGCGTTGTAATCGCCGTGATTTTGATTATCGGCATTGGCATCTGGATTGTGGACTTCGGCCTTTCCCAGGGACTGAGCCTGATTGAGGGCCTGGCGCAGGATCCCACGACAACGGCCGCCGCCGCAGAATCAACTTCGGGCGTCACCAATGCCGCAGCAGGTGTCATTCAGCTGTTTGGCGGGCTGCTTGGTTAAGGCGCGTTCGAAGCGAAAGGGTGGTCTAACATGGCTGACAGCGCAAAGTGGTATGTAATTCATACCTATTCCGGCTACGAAAATAAAGTGGCCAATAATATTGAAACGGTTGTGGAAAACCGCCAGATGCAGGATCAGATCCTAGAGGTGAAAATCCCGATGGAAACGGTCACTGAAATCAAGGATAACAAAAAGCGCGATGTAGAGCGCAAGGTGTTCCCCGGCTACGTTCTGGTGAAGCTTGCGGTCGATGTGGAGGACGGGGAGTACGTTATGTCAGACGATACTTGGTACGTCATTCGCAATACGCGCGGCGTTACGGGCTTTGTAGGCCCGGAGAGCAAGCCCATCCCGCTCAGCGACGAGGAAGTGCTTGCGCTTGGCGTAGAGAAAAGGCAGGTCGAAGTGGCCTATCAGGTCGGCGATCTTGTCAATATTATTGACGGCCCATTCGGGGATTTCTCCGGCGTCGTCGAGGAGATTGATCCGGATAAAGATCTTGTCCGCGTGACGATTTCCATGTTTGGCCGCGAAACCCCGGTTGAGTTTGCGCTCGATCAGGTGGAGCCGGCAGTCAATTAATCACAGTTTGGTAATTAGCGGCCCTGCCGCTTATTATGCGCCTGCGCGGCTTTGCCGCCCGGCGCGGGGGTTCGCCCCCTGTGGGAGGAGTAAGAATTCATACTTGCTCCGCCAATTACCACATATATTTGGAGGTGCAAAAAATGGCTCAAAAGGTTGTAGGTTTAATTAAGCTGCAGATCCCCGCCGGAAAAGCAACCCCGGCACCCCCGGTCGGTCCTGCGCTGGGTCAGCACGGTGTGAACATTATGGCGTTCACGAAGGAATTCAATGAGCGCACAAAGAATGATATCGGCCTGATTATCCCGGTCGTCATCACCGTTTATGCAGACCGTTCTTTCACGTTCATCACAAAGACGCCGCCCGCCGCCGTTCTTCTGAAGAAGGCCTGCGGAATTGAAAAAGCGTCCGGCGTGCCGAACAAGAACAAGGTCGCAACGATCACCGGTGAGCAGATTAGAAAAATCGCCGAGCAGAAGATGCCTGATCTGAATGCAGCGAGCGTAGAAGCGGCAGCCAGCATGATTGCCGGCACTGCGCGCAGCATGGGCATTGTTGTCTCCGATTAATGCTCCCGGGTGGGAGGAACAATCCGATTAACCACTCTTTAGGGAGGTCAGACGAATGAAACATGGTAAAAAATATGTCGAAAGCGCCAAGCTTGTCGATAAAACAAAGCTCTATGACCCTGCGGAAGCGCTGGAGGTCGCGGTGAAAACCGCAACAGCTAAATTTGATGAAACTGTGGAAGCCCACATTCGCTTGGGCGTTGACTCCCGCCATGCGGATCAGCAGGTTCGCGGCGCAGTCGTATTGCCCAACGGAACGGGTAAATCCGTGCGTGTTGCTGTGTTCGCTAAGGGCGACGATGCAAAAGCAGCGCAAGAGGCAGGCGCGGAGTTTGTCGGCGCGGAGGAACTGGTTGCCAAGATTCAGGGAGAAGGCTGGATGGATTTTGACGTGGCGATTGCTGCGCCCAATATGATGGGCTTGGTCGGTCGTCTCGGTAAAGTGCTTGGCCCGCGCGGCTTGATGCCAAGCCCGAAGGCTGGCACCGTAACGCCTGACGTTGCAAAGGCTGTTACAGAGGCAAAGGCTGGTAAGATTGAGTACCGCCTTGATAAGACCAACATTATCCACTGCCCGATCGGTAAAGTTTCCTTTGGCGCGGAAAAGCTGAATGAGAACTTCTCCACTCTGCTGGAAGCGATCATTAAAGCGAAGCCCGCGGCAACGAAGGGCCAGTATATCCGCTCCTGCGTGGTTGCCACCACGATGGGCCCCGGCGTACGCATTAATGCAAACCGCGTGGGCGGCGCGGAATAAGCAAAAATGCTTGACACGGAGCAATCTGTGTGCTAGTATAATAATCACTGTTCTTACACCGAAGACAGCAGGTGCGCTTTGCGCATAATGGCTTTTGCCGCCTGCCGAGGAATGGAGAGCATACGACGGCCGGAGGTCTCCGGCATGAATTTGTATGTTGGCCCTTCCTGCGGTGCGCGGGAAGGGTTTTTCTTTTTCCCGTGTAAAGGCGTTTTTAGGAAATGCCTGAGATGCCGGCTCTCCATCCTTCGGATGGGAAGCGGTAGATTTAGAGGAGGTGAAATCCATTGCCGAGTGAAAAAGTATTGGAACTCAAGAAGCAGAAGGTTGCAGACCTCTCCGCACAGCTGAAAAATGCATGCGCAGGCGTGGTCGTCGATTACAAGGGCATCAATGTGGCGGATGATACAAAGCTTCGTAAGGAGCTGCGTGAGGCAGGCGTTCATTATGCTGTCGTTAAGAATACGTTGCTGCATCTTGCTGTGCAGGATGCTGGCCTTCAGGAGCTTGATAATGTGCTTTCCGGCACAACCGCAATTGCCCTGAGTGAGGATGATTATGTTGCCCCCGCACGCATTCTGTGTAAGTTTGCCGATGCGAGCAAAACCTTCACTGTGAAGAGCGGTTTCTTGGATGGCGACGTGATCGGCCTTGAAAAGATCAACAGCCTTGCAAAGCTGCCGTCCCGCGAGATTTTGCTCGCCACGGTGTGCAATGCGTTCAACGCACCCATCGCTTCCTTTGCACGCGCGATTCAGGCGATTGTCGACAAATCCGGCGAAGCCGTTCCCGCACAGGCAGAGGCTCCGGCAGAGGCGTAATTGCAAGGTTGTATTGCAATCGCCCTAGCTACAATATGAAATAATTGGAGGTTTATTACAATGGCATCTGATAAAATTAATGCGATCATTGAAGAAATCAAAGTCCTCTCCGTGCTGGAGCTCTCTGAGCTGGTACATGCAGTTGAGGAAGAGTTCGGTGTGTCCGCTGCTGCTGCGGTAGCAGTTGCTGCTCCGGCCGATGGCGGCGCTGCTGCTGCGGAGGAAGAGAAGACCGAGTTTGATGTGATCCTTGCCGAGGTCGGTGCGGAGAAGATCAAGGTTATCAAGGCGGTCCGCGAGATCACTGGCCTTGGTCTTGCCGATGCAAAGGCTCTTGTTGACGGCGCTCCGAAGGCCGTGAAGGAAGCGATCTCCAAAGAAGACGCGGAAGCGGCGAAGGAGAAGCTGGAGGCTGCCGGCGCGAAGGTTGAGCTCAAATAAGCTTACGCTGCTAATCAAAACCACTAGTAAACTAGTGGTTTGCTCAGACCCCAGAGGGGTCAGTACTTGCTGACCCCTGGAAGGGGTACTGAGGGTTTGTCATCGCATCACTACTACAGGCAGCCGCTGAAAGCGGCT
>ENA-OQDT01001758-OQDT01001758.1-human-gut-metagenome-genome-assembly--contig:-NODE-1758-length-12103-cov-7.367401_pt1 | contig 12103 bp, 15 predicted proteins | sample MGYA00242786_ERZ504617 | MGnify/ENA primary metagenome ERZ504617 (study PRJEB26092, sample SAMD00036337) | human gut metagenome | host: Homo sapiens | study: EMG produced TPA metagenomics assembly of... | reverse complement strand
CGTAACCGGACTAATAAAAATCGCGGGGCACGCGAGGATAGCTTGTAGATACTTGGCTCAGTAGAGCCATTGAGCAAGAAGCCCCCACTTCAAAATCAAAGATTTAAGTGGTGGGAGCATGTCACAAGATGATGGATGAGGTTCACAGCAAATATGGTTCTATTGACATTCTCGTAAACAACGCAGGCATTACAGTGAGAGAATCGGTCATGGAGATCATGCAGTCCCTCAAGGCAGACGGATGCGAAAAGATGACCGCAGTGCAATCGTAAAATACTATGAAAAAGCATCCAAAGTTTCTGTAGAAAGAGATAAATAAAAAGAAAGATTCATTCCTCTATATGTTTTTAACCGCTTCCCGCATATATCATCTTTGTTTGATATATGCGGGATTTTGTGCTAAGATAATCCCCGGAAAGTGAGTGAATATAAATGAAAAAGAGTTCAACTTTACGGGTGATTTTCTACGTTGTGGGGCTTCTTGTCCTGGCGTTGGGAATCATTCTGAATACGAAATCAGGGCTTGGCGTTTCGCCGATTATCTCGGTATCTTATAGTATTTCTACTATATGGAATTTCAATTTTGGTAACATGACGTTTGTGCTGTATACAGTTTTTGTGATTGTGGAAATAATCCTGCATACGATCTGGAATCACAGGGAGGCGGCGAAGGAAAGCGCAGCATTAAAACCGGCGGCAAGGAAATCGCTTCCACTTATCCTTGGAATGGATCTTCTGCAGCTTCCGCTGAGTCTGATCTTTACCAGATTCATGAACCTGTTTTCTGCGTGGATTCCGGCACCATCACATGGATTTGCTTCACAGCTTCTTGTTCTGGCAGGAGGCATTATCTGCACAGGAATCGGAGCGGCAATGTCTCTGAATATGCGCATCATTCCAAATCCAGGCGACGGTATCGTACAGGCGATTGCAGATTTTATCCACAAACCGGTTGGTTTTACTAAGAATTGTTTTGACCTTTTTAACATCTGCATTACAATCAGTGTGGGAATGATCTTTGCACATAAGCTGGTTGGAGTGGGAATCGGAACCGTGGTTGCGGTACTTGGTGTTGGACGTGTGATCGCATTATTTAATCATTTCTTTATGAAGAAGATGACCGAGGCGGCAGGAGTTGAGTATTTAAAGAGGAAGATTTGTACCAAGCCACTCAAAAGGATCAGATCAGCTATGCAGTAACTTATGGCGAATTTATGTATCAGGCAGGTTCATGGAAATATCCAAGACGTGTAGTTTTCAAAATCGAGAAACCATACGGACAGCTGACACACATGTACACTTTTATTGTTACAAACATGGATATGGAACCTTATCAGATTATCCAGTTTTATTGTGGCAGGGGCAAGATGGAAAACTTCATTAAGGAAAGCATATGACTTCTATGGAAATGCCGGGACGCGAAATGGGGCAGAGAGCGGCAGATCTTATTCTTGAAGATATAGAAGCTGCTAAAGATAATAAGCCAAGTGTTCAACATATGGTATTTGGTACGAAATTGATGGAGAGAGAGACGACATAAAATAAAAGAACAGGAGAAGAAAAATGAATCAGAAGGAATTTAAGGACAAAAGCGAATTGCAGATTTTTCTGTCGTATTTTAAACCACACAGAAAACTGTTTTTCCTGGATATGGTGTGTGCATTGGCGATTGCAATGATCGATCTGGCATTTCCGTTTATTTCCAGATGGTGTATGTACAAACTTTTGCCGGATAACGCGTGGAGAACATTCTGGACGGTAATGGCGGTGGTGTTCTGTGCCTATATTTTGCGGTCAGTTTTTTACTTATATTATTACCTACTGGGGACATACATTTGGTGTTCGGATAGAGACGGATTTCAGGCGTGATCTGTTTCAGCATATTCAGGAACTGAGTTATGCATATTTTGATAATGCCCGCGTGGGACAGCTGATGAGCCAGCTCACATCGGAACTTTTTGATATTACAGAGTTTGCACATCATGCGCCGGAGGATATTTTTATTTCTACGGTGACGATTATAGGTGCATTGATCATTATGTTTACGATTCAGTGGAAACTGGCACTGGTGATCGCGGTAACGATTCCGATTTTTCTCATTGTTGTGTGGAAATGCCGTTTTTCTATGCAGAACGCATCTCGTAATGTAAAAAAGAAATGGCAGCGATCAACACAGATTTTGAATCTGGACTTTCTGGTCTTCGTACTGCAAAGGCATTTGCAAATGAAGAAAAAGAGCTTGACAAATTTGACTCTGCAAATTTAAGTTATCGCGATTCTAAAGCGGATTTTTACAGAGCTATGGGTCGATTTAATGCAGTAATGGAATTTTTTATGTGCATTCTTTCAGCAATCGTAATTGCAGTTGGAGGTGCCCTGATTATGTCGGACCAGCTGAATATTATTGATCTGATCACATTCAGCCTGTATGTTTCAACTTTTGTGAATCCAGTAAGAAAGCTTTCGACGACAGTGGAACTGATTGCGAATGGAACTGCCAGCCTACATAGATATGTGCAATTGATGAGAACAGAAGCGATGCTGAAAGATGCTCCGGATGCAGTAGAACTTCAGAAGGTAGAAGGAAAGATTGATATTGAGCATGTGGGATTTTCCTATGAAGGTGACCATGAGGTGCTCCAAGATGTCTCACTTCATATTGTTCCGGGTGAAACGATTGCGTTTGTCGGATCTTCGGGTGGCGGCAAGACAACACTCAGTCAGCTGATCCCGAGGTTTTATGATGTGACTGAAGGAAGGATTTCTGTTGATGGTGTGGATGTGCGAAAGGCAACACAGGAATCTCTGCATAAAAATATTGGTGTGGTGCAGCAGGATGTCTTTCTTTTTGCAGACAGCATTGCAGAAAATATTCGTTACGGGAAACTGGATGCGACAATGGATGAGATCATCCGGGCCGCAAAGATGGCAGAGATTTATGATGACATCATGGAAATGCCAAAAGGTTTTGATACGAATGTCGGAGAGAGGGGCGTTCTTCTTTCTGGCGGGCAGAAGCAGAGAATTTCTATCGCACGTATTTTCCTGAAAAATCCGCCGATTTTGATTCTTGATGAAGCTACTTCCGCATTGGACAGTGTGACGGAAGCGAAAATTCAGGAAACTTTTGAGAAACTAGCAGCTGGAAGAACAACGATTATCATTGCACACAGGCTGTCTACTGTGAAAAATGCGGATAATATTGCTGTCATCGAGCAGGGGCAGATTGTCGAAAATGGAACTCATGAAGAACTGATGCAGAAAGATGGTATTTATGCTTCTTTGGTTCATACGCAGGAGTTAAAAGAGTGAGATTTACAGCGGACGGTTATGCTGAATTATATGTATAAACATAAAAATTCTGCTTGCATTTAATTGAAGAAAAGGACTGAACCCCAAAGCAAAATATGGTTGCTTTGGGGTTTCCTATTTGAAATTATAAAGACTCATCAGTAGCAATAGTAATTGGAATTTCGATATTCTCCGGTGGGCAGATATTTTTGATCAGATATTCAAATAAAGTTTTTACTAATTGATAACCCTGTTGAACAGGATTCTGTCCAAGAGCGAAATCAACAGTGCCTTGTTTGAGAAGGCGGACAGTATCAGGAGTAATATCATGGCAGATGATCTTTACCTGAGGTGATTTCTCTGCTACTTCCAATGCACTTACAACTCCTGTAACCCCACCACTTGTTAAATAAATAGCACCCAGATCCGGGTAATTATTACAATATTCTAATGTGATGCGGAAAGCATCTTCTTTTTTATCCTGATTTTCCTGTATATCAAGAATTTTGAAGTTTGAATCAACTTCTGCAAGTTTGTCCTGAAATCCACTTAAACGGTCCTGATGGCAGGATAGATTGCGAGAACTGATAATAACACCGACTTGAGTACCTGGTGGGCAAATCTTGTTTAAGAGTCCGGCAGCTGTACGACCTCCTTTATAATGATCCTGGCCTATGAAAGATAAATGATGGATTCCTTCTACTCTTGAGTTAAATGTGATAACTGCCATCTGGTTCTCGATCAGATGATTGACTCTGGAAAAAATTTGTGGATCATCCAGGGGAAAAACAGCCATACCACTGACATTCATATCAACAAGTTCGTTAATAATACTTAATTGTTCAGCAGGTTCCAGGGTTGTCATCATTTTTGTAATCACTTCAAGGCCAAACGCAGAAAATTCTTTCTGCGCAGTCTGAATTCCCTCGAGAAGCTCCAGTACAAACGGGTTATAATCTGGAGTAAGAATAATACCGATTTTAATCGGATTATTGCTGTGGACGAGGGCTTTTCCAATAAAATTAGGCTGATAATGCAGTTCAGCTGCAATTTTGAGAACTTTCTCTCTTGTGGAGTCTTTAACTCCGGGACGATTATTAAGAACTTTATCTACAGTTCCTCTGGATACATTGGCCAATGCGGCAATTTCTTTAATTGTTACGGGCATACGTGTACTCCTTCTATAAAAAAATATTGCATCTTAAGCTCTGCTTTTTTACCAAAGTGGCAAAGTGAGAAATATCCATTGCACGGATAATCAATGAAATTTAATTATAGATAGAGTTTAACATGATTTTAGGCAGATGTCTATAGTATTAATAAAAAAGTTGCACGAGCACAAAATAAAGATGAAGATTCATATAGAAAACGGAATAATATATAATATGCACAAAAAATATAAATAAAAAATATATGAATTTTAAACTAATTGATTACAAGAAATGAATGTGATACTATTTAAACATCAAAAAGAGCACGAGCACATAAAACAGAATACGAGAAAAATAAGAAATGGTATAAAGAAATATACTATTTTAAAAAGCAAATAAATGTGCACGAGCACATAAATAAAAAGATTAGGAAAAGAGGTATATGGATTATGAAATTTGGAGCGTTATATTCTTATTGGGGACATGAATGGAAATGCGATTATATCGAAACAGCAAAGAGGATGCATGCATGTGGGTGTGAAGTACTTGAAGTTGGAGCGCCACATCTTTTGGAAATGACCGATGATCAGTTAAAAGAACTGAAAACTACCTGTGATGAGCTTGAAATGGAGATTACTTCTAATATCGGACCTTCCAAAGAATATGACCTGGCTTCCGAAGATCCGGCAGTTCGTGCCAATGGTGTAAAATATCTCACAGATATCCTCAGAGCAATGAAAAAGATCGGATCTAAATCTCTGGTTGGTGCAATGTATTCTTACTGGCCGTGCAAAGATTTTAAATATGATGATAAAGAGGGAGCATGGGAAAGAAGTATCCAGGGAATGAAAGAAGTTGCTAAGGTCGCAGAAGAACTTGATATTGAGTGCTGCCTGGAAGTTCTCAACAGATTCGAAACTTACATTATGACAAGCTGTGAAGAAGCTGTGGAATACTGCAAGAGAGTTGGAAGTAAAAATGTCAACATTCTTTTGGACACTTTTCATATGAATATTGAAGAAGATAATCTTCCGGATGCAATCAGAAAAGCAGGCCCGCTTCTGGGACACTTCCATGTAGGAGAAGGAAATCGAAAACTTCCTGGAATGAGTAAAGGTTCTATGCCGTGGGAGGAAATGGGAAAAGCGTTGAGAGAGATTGGATATAACAAAGCAGTTGTTGCAGAGCCGTTCCTTCTGCCAGGAGGAAGTGTTGGAGCTGATATTAAGGTTTGGAGAGATCTGAGCAATGGAGCTGATGAGGCACAGATGGATAGATATCTGACAGAATCTATGACATTCCTGAAAGAAAAATTTAACGGATAAGAGGTACTGATATGGCTGAGATAGTAATTATGGGAGAACTGCTCGTTGAGATCATGCGTGCAGAAGAAGATGTACAGTTATACGAAACCGGAAAATATTTCAGAGGACCGTTTCCAAGTGGAGCACCTGGGATTTTTGTCAGTACAGCAGCAAGGCTGGGACATAGCGCATCAATCATTTCAGGAGTAGGAAATGATGACTTTGGAAAAAATATTCTGGATCGGTTGAAAGAAGTCGGAGTAGACTGCAGCAGAATTCTGGTAAGTAATGAAGCTTCTACAGGAGCTGCATTTGTAACCTATTTCAAAAATGGTGACAGAAAATTTATTTTCCATATCAATCATACACCGGCTGTAGCAGCCAAAGCTCCAGAAAAAACAGATGACTTTAACGATACGAAATATTTTCATGTGATGGGATGTTCTTTAATGGCATCCGTAGAATTTGGAAAAGAAGTTGTAAAGACCATGCACATGTTGAAGGAAAAAGGAGCAAAAGTCAGCTTCGATCCAAATGTCAGACTGGAAATGCTGAAGGAGCCGGAGGCAATGGAAGTTGTGAAACAGGTTTACAGGGAAGCAAATATTTTTATGCCTGGAGTATCTGAATTGAAAATGATCACCGGAGAAGAGAATCTGGAAAACGCAATCAAAAAGGTGTTTGATGACAATAAAAATATGGAACTTTTAGTCCTGAAAAATAGTTCCAAAGGATCTGAAATCTATGGACCTGATGGCTTGCTGGAAAAGGTCGGAGTATATCCTGTAACACAGGTAGATGCTACGGGAGCAGGAGACAGCTATGATGCAGCATTTATCTGCGGTCTTGCCGAAGGAAAAAATGTAAAAGAAGCAGCGCAGATGGGTGCAGCAGCCGGAGCACTGAATGCAGCAGCATTTGGACCAATGGAAGGCGACATTTCCAGAGAAACTGTTGAAGAAATGATTAAGCTGCATGAAAAATAGTAGGAGGGATAACATGGGAAATTATCGCTTGGAAGTGCGAAATTTACATAAACGTTTTCCTGGAGTATATGCAATTAAAGGGGTAAGTTTTCAGGTAGCGCCGGGCGAAGTTCATGCTCTGGTAGGCGAAAATGGTGCTGGAAAATCAACTTTAATGAAGATGATCACAGGAGAATATACTCCTGATGAGGGTGAGATTTTTCATAATGGTGAACAGATAAAACCGAAATCAATTGCTGATTCACAGAAAACAGGTATATCTATGATCCATCAGGAATTAGCACCTCTTCCGGATATGACAATTGCGGATAATATATTCCTGGGTCAGGAGATCATGAAAGGAAAATTCCTGAATGATCGCGAAATGATTGAACAGACAAAAGGTATTCTTCGTGAATATGGAATGGATTTTGATCCTAAATTAAAGGTCGGAAGCTTAAGTGTAGCGCAGATTCAGATGCTTGAAATCATTAAGGCAGTAAGAAAGAATGCCGATATCATTATTATGGATGAACCTACATCTTCTCTGTCAGATGAAGAATCTCAGAAACTTTTTAAGATAATAAAAGAACTGACAGATAAAGGAGTTTCCATTATTTATATCTCACATCGTCTGGAAGAAATTCTGAAGCTGACAGACAGGATTACAGTTCTTCGAGATGGAGAGTATATTAAGACGGTTGATGCGAAAGGCGTTACACAGAATGAACTGGTAGAGATGATGGTAGGACGAAGCCTGGATCAGATCTATCCGAAGGAGAAAGTCTGTATGGGAGATGTGGTGTTCGAAGCCAAGAATCTCAGCAGAAAAGGTGTTTTTGATGATATCAGTTTTCAGGTTCATGCAGGGGAAATTGTTGGATTCTCGGGGCTGGTAGGTGCCGGACGAAGTGAGATCATGAATGCTGTCTTCGGACTGGACAAATTAGATAGTGGACAGATTTTTATGGACGGTCAGGAAATAAAGGTAAGATCGCCACAGGAAGCTATAAAAAATAAGATTGCACTGGTAAGTGAAGACAGAAAAATATACGGTCTGGTGCTATGTAGATCTATAAAAGAAAATATATCACTTCCTAATCTGCCGAAATTACACAAAAATCTGTTTATCAATTCTACAAAAGAAAAAAATGCAGTAGAGGATTACAGAAAGTCATTGGGAATTAAGTGTGCAACGACAAATGTTGCCGTAGGTACTTTATCCGGTGGAAACCAGCAGAAAGTAGTCCTGGCAAAATGGCTCCAATCAGAACCTAAATTATTGATATTAGATGAGCCGACGAGAGGAATTGATGTAGGTGCAAAATTTGAAATCTATAAAATGATGGTGGAATTAGCGAAAAAAGGTATTGCAATTATCATGATTTCATCAGAACTTCCTGAGGTAATGGGAATGAGCGACAGAATTATGGTAGTGTCAAAAGGCAGAATTACCGGAACTTATACAAAAGATGAAATTGACGCGGGCTCTGTCACACAAAATAATCTGCTTAGCAGTGCGTTACAGGAAGTGTAGGAGGTAAATATGAAACGTAAAGTTTTTGATGCAGAATTTATAAGAAAATATGGAATATTGATGGTTCTGGTCATTATGTGGGTAATCATGCTGGCGGTATCTCCTACATTCAGAACGGTATCTAATGCGGTTAATATTCTTCGCCAGGTTGCAGTGAATGGAATACTGGCTATTGGAATGACATTTGTTATCATGACAGGCGGCATTGACCTGACAGTAGGTTCTCTGGTTGCTGTTGCAGGCGTTATCAGCGGAAGTATACTGGTTGTACATCCGGAGCAGGTAATTTTGGCTGTGCTTGCAGGAATCGTAGTCTGTGGTTTGTTTGGTGCAATGAATGGATTTTTTGTAGCATATATGGAAGTTCCTGCGTTTGTAGCAACTCTGGCAGGAATGACAATTGCAAGAGGATTTGCCTATGTTTATTCAGATGGAAAGCCATATACATTAAATTCTCCGAAGTTCAGAATCATAGGCCAGGGTATGGCTCCGATCATTATTTTCTGGCTATCTTACTGATCTGTCATATCGTACTTTCAAAAATGAAATTTGGACGTTACATTTATGCAACTGGCGGTAATATAAAAGCAGCAGAAGCATCTGGCGTAAATACAAAAAAAATACTTATGAAAGTGTATATTCTGGCAGGTACTCTTTCTGGTATTGCAGGTATTGTCCTGGCTTCAAGAACAAATTCCGGTCAGCCTGCAGTTGGAACCGGTTTTGAAACAGATGCGATCGCAGCGGCTGTAATCGGTGGAACAAGTATGACAGGTGGAATTGGAACAATACCGGGAACTCTGGTAGGTATTCTGATCATTGGAACATTAAATAACAGCTTAAACCTTTTAAATGTATCTTCCTATTATCAGCAGATCATTAAAGGAATCATTATATTAGGTGCAGTATGTTTTGATATCGTATCAAAGAAAATTCAAAATAAATAAAACGAAAGAAAGAGGGAAAAACAATGAAAGCAAGAAAGGTAATGGCAATTTTAACAGCAGTATGTATGAGCGTATCTATGGCAGGCGTAGTGAGTGCGGCAGAAGAGAACAGCGGTGCAGATCCATCTACAATTGAAAAGGCGGCAGAAGATTCCAGTGTAAAAATTGGAGTTCTCATGAAGACAATGTCTGATGCTTATTCTAACAAATTAGGAACTGCAATCCAGGATTATGTAGAAAAGAATTATCCGAATGCAGAATTATATCTGATGGATGGACAGGCAGATATTGCGAAACAGATTTCTCAGGCAGAGGATATTATTGCGAAACAGGTAGACGTAATTATCCTGAATCCACAGGATGCGGATGGTTCTGCACAGGTACTTACTCTGGCAGCAGATGCTGATATTCCGGTGGTAGAAGTTAACACGGAGACGACAAGTACAGATTATGTATCTTATGTAGGTTCCAATGACTCTGAGGCCGGAGAAATGATGGGAAATTATGTAATGGAACAGTTAGGGGATGGCGGTCAGTATGCAATTCTTGAGGGCGAAATGGGTCAGAGTGCACAGTTGCTTCGTTATCAGGGATTAGAGGAGACTATTTTAAAAGATGATAAATATGAGTGTGTTGGTACATTGTCTGCGAGCTGGCAGCGTGATAAGGCAATGTCTACTACAGAAGACTGGATTGGAAAATATCCGGATCTGAAAGCTGTTATCTGCGAAAATGATGATATGTCCATGGGCGCATTACAGGCAGCGGAAGCAGAAGGTAAAGACCTTGTTATCATTGGTGTAGATGGAATCAGTGATGCACTTCAGGCTGTAAAGGACGGAAGACTTTCTGCAAGTGTACTTCAGGATGCAGATGGACAGGCAAGTGCAGTAATTGATGTTGCAGTAAAAGTTGGTGTTGGTGAGGAAGTAGAATCAAGATATAATGTACCATTCCAGTTAATTACTGCTGACAATGTTGATGATTATTTAGAATAATTTGCAGAAATCCGCTTGAATAATTATATGGAGGAAATAATCTCATGTCACTGGTTACAACAAAAGAATTATTATTAAAAGCTCAGGAGGGTCATTACGCAGTCGGTGCTTTTAATGTAGAAAATATGGAGATGGTTCAGGCAGTAGTGGCAGCAGCAGAAGAATTAAATGCACCTGTTATTATGCAGACGACGCCTTCTACTGTGAAATATGCAGATGTAGATTACTTTTTTGCAAATGTGGCAACGGCGGCTAAAAAAGCCAAAGTTCCGGTCGTGATGCACCTGGATCATGGAAACAGTTTTGATCTGGCTATGAAAGCGTATCGTGCCGGTTACACCTCCATTATGATCGATGGGTCACATGAAAACTTTGAGGATAATATAAAAGTAACAAAATCTGTTGTAGATGCCTGCCACTCTGCAGGTGTTCCAGTAGAAGCAGAGCTTGGAAAAGTTGGCGGCAAGGAAGATGATCTGGAGGGCGGTGATGGAAATCCATATACAGTTCCTTCTGAGGCAGTTGAGTTTGTAAATGCGACAGGTGTGGATTCTCTTGCCGTTGCGATTGGAACGGCACATGGTGTATACAAGGGAACTCCGAAACTTGATGTAGACAGACTCAGTGAGATCAGAGAAGTCGTATCCATTCCGCTTGTTCTTCATGGTACCTCCGGCGTACCGGATGATGCAGTAAAAGAATGCATCAGTCGTGGAATCTGCAAGGTAAATTATGCAACAGATTTACGTATTGCTTTTACAAAGGGTGTGAGAAAATACCTTATAGAAAATCCGGATGCAATCGATCCAAAGAAATATAATGCATCAGGGCGTGAAGAAGTGAAGCAGTATGTAATGTCAAAGATCAAAGTCTGCGGAAGTGTAGATAAGGCATAAGACTGAAGCGGGGAGAAGATTATGATTACTACGGTGACTATGAATGCTTCAATCGACAAGGCATATTTTATGGATCATACGATTGAAAATGGGACTGTCATGCGAGTTGCCAGATGCAGGAATTCAGCAGGTGGAAAAGGTCTGAATGTGGCCCGGGCGATTAAGCTGTGCGGGGAAAAAGTACAGGCAACAGGAATTACTAGTGGATTTAACGGACAGTATCTGGAATCCATGCTTGCCCGGGATGGGATTGCATATCATTTCGGACATATGGAAGGAGAAACGAGATGCTGTATCAATATTCTGGATGAAGGATATGGTTCTACGGAGTATCTGGAGCCAGGATCAGAGATTTCGGCAGAAGAAGAGGCAAGGTTTATAGAGCAATTGCCAGAGATTGTGAAAGACAGTGAGATCGTTACAATTTCCGGAAGTGTTCCATGCGGAATGGGAAAAGATATTTATGCCAAGATCATTACAAAGCTGAAAGAGGCTGGTAAAAAAGTTATTCTGGATACCAGTGGCGTTCTTTTACAGGAAGGAATGAAAGCAGCACCAACATTGGTGAAACCGAATCAGGATGAACTGGAACTGCTGTTTGATACTAAAATACACTCTATGGATGAAGTAATAAAATATGCAGTTGAAATTCATGAATCAGGAATTCCGTATGTGGCAGTTTCGCTGGGTGGAGAAGGAGCACTTCTTGTGTGTGAAGAAGGTATTTATCATGGAAAACCTCCCAAAATCCAGGTGGTAAATACCGTTGGCTGTGGTGATTCTATGGTTGGTGGCTTTGCAGTTGCTCTTAAGAGAAATTACAGGGCAGAAGAGGCATTGAGTTATGCTGTGGCAGTATCAGCAGCAAATGCACTTTCTCCAAATACGGGGAGATTTTTGATCCCCGTAGAATATCAGAAGATATATGACAAAGTTGTTGTCGAAAAGCTAAGATAAGGATATACTTATCCGGGACTTTTTAAAGTCCCGGATAGTGCATCTTGAGCAAATAAT
>ENA-OQDT01001756-OQDT01001756.1-human-gut-metagenome-genome-assembly--contig:-NODE-1756-length-12113-cov-2.938178_pt1 | contig 12113 bp, 15 predicted proteins | sample MGYA00242786_ERZ504617 | MGnify/ENA primary metagenome ERZ504617 (study PRJEB26092, sample SAMD00036337) | human gut metagenome | host: Homo sapiens | study: EMG produced TPA metagenomics assembly of... | reverse complement strand
CAAACTATTCGACCGCAGGGGGAATTTCCTGAACCCAACATCGGTGCGATCGGACAAGGCCCCGGCGATACCAAATTGGTGTATGATGCCAAATTGGACGAAGGGCCAAACAACCTGCATCCTATATCCTGCCTTTGGAATTGCATCGCAACTTTTAGTAGTACGACTTGCAAGGAAACGTCTTAGACCCGATTCCTCTTTGCTTGCGTTGTCCGAAAGCAAAATTCAATGTCGATCTTACCGGAGGCAAGGTTTTCGATAGTTCTGTTGCCTTTCAAAGGCTCTGCGGCCGTTTGCCTGGACACAGGATTTGAAAGGAAACAGGCTCGGCTACATGGAACCGGGACATTTGGAAGCACCGCAGGACCTTCAGTAATGAAGTAATATCAGGATTCAATATCCCCGGCACGTTCGATGTCAATATTTTTATGTATAATGCCGACCCGCGTCGATTCGCTCTACCGATATGACGGAGACAACAGTCGTTTGATCCCGACATTCACACTCAACTTTGCCAATACAGATAAAATTCCCTGGCACGGATACGGAGAATGGCCACACCATTTCATTGGCGATTTCTCAGAACCGCCGGTTGAAGTCGCTCCCGGATCATGGACCAACGGAAAGACTTTTCATTACATCGTGGACAAAAAAACAGGAAAAGGTTCTTTCTTTAAACTCTATAACGACTATTTCGGCAATTTGGAAATCGACTATCCCAGTTATGCATTCTCAAATGGCTATTATATCCGGAATATCGAACCCGGTAACCTCATGACCGACATCGAGAACGCGTTGAAGAACCAAAAAATCAGTGACGATATGCGCAAGAAGCTGACCGACCTGCAAGCTTCTATCGATGAGAACGACAACAACTACGTCATGATCGCCAAATTAAAACCATAAGCACCATGAACAACGGTTATTTCTGATCCTGTTACCGGCACTCCTGTCGGCAACAGGATGTAAGCAACAAAAAGCATCCGAAACGAAAGGAACGATCACCGAGGTCGAGGCTCACCAACCGCTTCCGCCGCAATACACGGCACATTATGACAAATCCGTCACGCCCGGCCGTATCGATATTGAAAAAGCACTTGCAGACTCCGTCCCGGTCAACTTGAGCAAAGTAGCCTCATCCATCGAGTATTTCATGGTCGGAGACGACAAATATCCGATCACGGACGTGGTTGCGACAAATGAAGGATTCATCGCCCTGAACCAACCCAAGCTATACCTCTACCGCAAAGGGATGAAGCGAAAACGGGTAGGGCTGAAAACGACATATGGTAACTGGATCAATGCACCCGGCTCCAAAATCAGTTTTGATACAGTCACTACCCGCCTGTATGCTCATCTGAAACGGATCAACCAGGAAACCGGTTACGGAGAAGAGTATATCGCAGAACTTCCTCCATTGGACTCCGTTCTGGCAAGAGTTTACTACCTGTATCCGGATTCGCTGCCCAATCGCTATTTCTTTCCTCCGAAATCATCTCTCATCCGCTATTTATCACCTGACAAATACGCAACCCAAAAAGAAAACAAAGATGGTATAGACGAAGGCATCACGCTCTTTCATCTGAATGGAGATACTATTTGCACGTTCACGGCCGGCATAGATCCTACTACCCAAAGGGGACAATACTTGTTCCAACCTCCCTTCTTCGACAAGATATACCGGCATGGCGATCAAATAACTTTCCGCTTGTCTTTCTGCGACACCATCTACCGGATCCGGAACGAACAGACCTATTATCCGGCATACGTGACCGATTTCGGAAAACTACGCCTGACCGCAAATCGGAAACATCCAAGGAAAAGACCGGAAAAACAAAGCCTGGATGACCGCACTCGAGGAGAACGCAAAAGCCCTCTTCGTCCGGACATATAAAGAAGGCAAAAGCACACAGAGCGGCTGGCTGGATGCTAATCGTGAACCCGACATGCCATCGGAAGGAACGTCAAATCGTTTATCTGAAATCTTCCGGACAGACTTTCGCTTTGCCCGTTAAAGCCCAAGGGCTGACAAATGACCTCGACGGCGGACTCCCTTTCTGGCCGGACGGCCAGACGAGCGGTTATCTCTATATGATCCGCCCTGCCAAAGAATTGAAAACCAAGATTAAGCTGACTGGATCATCCAAACAGAAAAGAATTGAAAGCATTTTTAGATAGCGTGGATGAGAAACAGAATGTGATGATCGTAGTCAAATAAAAAGAAATATGAATAGACTCCTTGCCCTGATAAACATTGTATGCTGCTCCATCTGGACCGGTTGCAGCAGCGTAAACATCAAAACACTGGACGAATGTCCGGTCGTGATTCAAACAGAAACCATTGCCGGGCATCCCTTAACGGTGTGCGACCAAAAACTGTTGAACGACACCCTTCAAATCCCCCTCAGCCTGTTAGCTGAAAACCTGGAGATTATCCATTTCGATAACCGGGAGGAAGCGCTGATGGGAGAACATCAAGTAGTCCTATCCGACAATTATATGTTGGTCTGGCACTCGGACGTGCAGCCGGCCAAACTGTTTGACCGGAAAGGGAAGTTCCTGACAACCATCGGTGAAAAGGGACAAGGGCCAGGCGAATACCGGACGATTTACGATGTGCAAATCGACGAAGCCAACAACCGAATCTATATGCTTCCCTGGTCAGTCGGCCAACTACTGGTTTACGACCTGCAAGGGAATGTGCTGCCGTCTATTCCGCTTTGCCTGAATATCCCGAAAGGTAAATTATGGATCAACGCAAAGGATTCTCTGATAGCCGTATTCGCATTACCTTTCCCCAATGTACCGGCCGTTGCCTGGACACAAGACTTGAAAGGGGAACGGAAGAATTACATAGAAGCGGGGCCGCTCACAGCCTACGATTATAATTCGGAAGTATATGCCGGCTGCAACATGGACGGCATATACGATTGCATGCTCAAATACAGCCTGCCGACACGGAAAGACACACTCTATCATTATGATTTCCATCATAACGTGCTGATTCCTCATTTCACCATGACCTTTACAACTACCAACCCGATCCCGAATCATGACTATTTCGAGTTACCCCATCATTTCTTAGGGACTACGGCCGAGAATATTCAAATATCCAAAAACATATTCGGCACCACCAATCACAAACAATTTCATAATCGACAAAGCAACCGGGAAAGGAGCTTATATGCATCTTGTCAATGATTTCTTAGGGAATGAAGAACTGTCTTTGACCAGTTTTGACGGCAATTTTCCTCCCTATCCCAACTTCCGCAACGGTTACTATATCCTGAACCAAGATCCGGGAAACCTCCGCGACCGGCTTGAAAAAAAGCATGAAAACAGGCAAACTCTCTCCCGAACAAAAAGAGAAAGTGACCCGATTATTAAACTCTGTCAATGAGAACGACAACAACCTTCTCTTTTAGCTAAGTTAAAGCAATAAATACATAATAAATCATTACATTCGCTACAAATACAGATTCAAGATGAAAAAGCACCTTTTTACCATAAGTATCCTGTCTGTTTTACTGTTAGCAACAGGATGCAAACAGACAGAAGAAAAAGTACGACACATCCCGACCGCTCCACAGATGAAAGCCCGGATAGACCGTTCCGAACCCGTAAAAACCGTGGATGTAGAGCAAGCCGCCGAAAATCCCGTTCCGTTGAAGCTGAGCCAGATCGCCTCCAAGATCGAATACTACACCGTCGGAGACGCCCGGTTCACCGTCACCCAGGCTATCGAGTTGCCGGACAGTGGTGCTTTTATCACCTTCAATAATCCGACGCATCTACTACCGGAAACAAGGCATTCCGAGTAAACGATATGGCTTCAAGCATTGGCCTATAAAATGGAACAACGAGATGAACGGACAGAACATGTTCTACGACAAAAAAACGACCCGCATGTATGTCGCCCTCAGCGGAAAGACACAGGAAACACGGAGAACCGGGACAGACAGCATCCCCTTCATCGGAGTTTTGCCGCCATTGGACACGATGCTGACAATCAAAAGTTACTTCTTCCCCGAAAGCCCCATCGAGAAATACCAGCTCGGCCGGCGTGGCGACAGGTTGCTCGGCTTTTCCTCCACCGGTTACACTTTGTGCAGCTACAGAGAAACGGCGGGAGAACCGGACGGAATCACGACATTCAACCTCCAAGGCGATACACTCTGCAAGTTCCGGTTGAAAGAAGGGAAATTGGCCCCGCGCACGATGACGGACAGTATTCCGTTCTTTCAAACATTCTATTGGAACACCGGACAAGACAAGATGACATTCATGATCCCCTATTGTGACACCGTCTACCAACTGCGTGATCCGCAAACCGTCACCCCGCTCTACGCTATCCGTTATGGAGAGCAAGGACTTCATCTGAAAGAGATGAAGGACGCTAAAATCCCGGAAGGCAAAATATGGCTAAAGACCTTCTATGAGAATCCCAAAGGGCTGTTCATGGGCCTCTACCAGAAAGGAGGCAGAAAGATCGTCGATTGGATCGGCTGGGAATATACCTACAAGCCGACCTTAACCCATCAGGCCGTCTACCTGAAAGAAGAAGGACGCACGGTTATGCTGCCTGCCGGCAAAAACAGGGGCTTCATCAACGACCTGGACGACGGACTGCCTTTCTGGCCGGACGGACAAACGGACGATTGCCTGTATATGCTCCGCACCGTCACCGAGATGCGCGAACTGGTGAAGCACACCGGCTCGCCCAAGCAAAAGAAGCTGCTCGAACTGCTGAACAATCCGAAAGTATTCGAACGGGATTATGTAATGATCGTCGTACGATAAGGATAGCCCTTCCGGTCACAAACCGTATTTCCGCATCTTGTTATAAAGCGTCTGCCGGCTGATATCCAGCTGTTGGGCGCAAAGTGTCAGATTGCCGTTCTTCTCGCGCAACACTTCACGGATAAACTGCTTCTCCATCTCCTCCAATGTTACCGGACGGGACGAAGGAGCGGTTTCTTCTATATAGAAATCGTCCGCACCAAGCGAAGACGAATCCGTCAGCAGGACAGCCCGCTCGATCGTTTGCTGCAAAACTGAAAGATCCCCTCGCCGGATCAGGCCGGACAGCTTGACAAGTCCGTCAGGCGTGACGGCCGGCAACTGTTTGCCATACGCCTGTGCATATTTTTTCAATAAAGATCCGACCAAGAGGGAAACAACCTGCTCATTCTCCTCCTCCGCCGATATCCGCCTCACGGAAGCCACTTCTGCCCTCTCCTTCCTCCTGCGCCGGAAAGCTCCTTGCAAAGTAGCTATCAACTTCTCGTTATCCCACGGTTTGACAACGAAATCAGCCGCTCCCCTTTTCAAGGCGGAAACGGCCAGTTCGATATCTCCGAAAGCCGTAATCAAGACCACCTGAGGAGAATCGGGACAGTCGACAATACGCTCCAGCCAGAACAAGCCCTCGCTTCCATCCTGCCGTCCGGTCACAAAATTCATATCCAGCAGGACAATATCGACATCTCCTTCACGCAACAAAGCCGGTAACAACGTCGGCACAGACACTCCTACCACCGTCTTAAATTCACGTGCCAGAATCATCTTCAATGTTTTCAGCACCGCTTCGTTATCATCCACAAGGACTATCTTTCCATCCAGCATAGTTTCATTTTTTCCTTCCTACAAAGTTATTATTTTCTGCCAAGAAATCCGCAATCAGATGCAAGTGTAATTTGTTTTCGACAATGTCGCATATCTTTTCGGCAATGTCGTGTATATTCTCGACGTCGCCGTGTATATTTTCGACATTGTCGAAAACAAGTTACACTTGCATGAAAGTAAAAATTCCCTTTCATTCAAAGGCGATCCCATTGTCCAATAATTGGACAAATTTGCGGTTCCCCGAAGAAAAAAGAACTATCTATTGCGACATCCACAGAAAGGGGATAGCTTTGATTCGTATTTAAAAGCAAAAGTCATGAAAGCTGTAGCACTCAAATTGGTCCTCCGTAGTTGGTGGCGCAATAAAACATTTTCCATTATTTCGATTGTCAGCCTCGCGATCGGGATTGCCTGCACAAATCTGTTGGTAGCCTTCGTCATATATGAATTCAACATCGAGGCGGATAATCCGAACAAGGAAAAGATCGTCTATATGGCGCAAGACTCGCCAATGAAGTCAGGAGAAAAGGCCTCTTTTATAGTTGGAAAGATCCCGATCCAGCTAAAAGAGCAATATACAGAAGTGGAGGATTACCTGCGCTTCAGCTCGATCGACTGCAACTCCGTCACCATAGGGGACAAGAAATACGATCCGATCTTGATTACCAGGACAGACACTACTTTCGCCCGCTTCTTCGAATATGAAGTGCTGTACGGTAACCTACATGACGCCCTTTCCGCCCCGGACAAAGCCGCGCTGAGCGAATCGTGCGCCAGGAAACTATTCGGAAAGACAAACCCGGTAGGAAAAATCGTCCAAATAGACCTGGCGGACGGAGGCATGCGCCAGGAAAACGAAATGACACCCCTTTCCCGTCCTTTCCAAATTGCCGCCGTCTTGAAAGAACATCCTCAGTCCTACCTCAAGTTCGACATGCTCACCGGTATCGGGCAGGACTATTACGGAGGAGGAGTCGCCCTCCTAAGGGTCTCTCCCTCGTTCGACAAAGAAGCATTCGCCCAAAAGATCAAGGCAGACGGCGTCCCTACTCTGCAACAGGAGAAAGGACGTTACTATTTCTACTCCTTGCAAGAATCCTATTTCCAGCACTACCCGCAAGAGTCGTTTCCTTACATCGCCCGTTCCCAACAATCGCTGTTACTCATCGGGCTGATATCCGCATTGCTGATCCTGCTGATCGCCTGCTCCAACTATATCAACCTCAGCTTCTCCCGGATCCTTCAACAGATACGGATCATACACACGCAGAAGCTGATGGGAGCCACACAAGCGGAGATGAATTACCAGCTGTTTCTGGATACATTCCTCACGGTCGGCATCGCTTTCCTGCTATCGTTGCTGATCGCCCACGACCTGATCCCCGTTTTCAACCGGATCATGTCCGGGAGGATCACCACCGGATTTTTCCTAAACAGGCAGGTGCTGCCTGTCATCTGCGGACTGATCCTGGTCCTGTCCGTTATCCCTGCTTGTTACATAAGCCGGAAAATCACCAACCTGACGGATAGCAACTACCGCCTGTTCTTCACCGGAAACAAAAAAATGAAAAATCGTCACCGCCCTCTCCGTCATGCAGTATATCATCTCCATCGGGCTGGTAATCGGGACACTCACCATCTACGCGCAATTGCGACTGACGCAGAAGAAAGGCGAATGCTACCGCAACCTGATCGAAATCGGAAGCTGGAAAGGCGGAAAACTGGATGTCAACACATTCGCAGCCGAACTGAAGAACAGGCCGGAAATAGTCTCCGTCACACGCGCCGGAGGTTCCATCCTCTTCGCCTGGCTCCAACAGATCGTTATCAAGAACAGGGACGGGTCGGAATCCTACTATTCGTTGGTCCAATATTTAGGGGAAGAAGATTTCCTTCAAACCTTGGAGCTGCAAATCCTTCAAGGACTGCCTCCCCGGGAAGCGATGCGGAAATACGGCCGGCCGGTCTACATCAACCGGAGATATGCGGACATCCTGATCCCGGCCGGTGAAAACCCCGTTGGTCAGCCGGTCAGCCAGTATGACAAATCCTTCCGGGACATCCTGCCCAGCGATCCTAAACAGACATGTACGATCTGTGGGATTGTCAGCGACCTCTATATCAATACGCTGGAAGAAGAAGCGATGCCATCCCTGATCTACCTCAACAACGCCGGTGACCAACATTACCGGACGCTTTATGTCAGGCTGAATGACAAACAGAAAAAGGAAGGGATGGAAACGCTGCAAGCTGTATGGAAGAAGGTAAACTCGAGCGAATATTTCACTTATATGGATGTATACGAAGTATTCATGCAACGCAACCGCAGGACGACCGATATGGCAAACTTACTGTTGATGTATTCCATCATCAGCATCTTCCTGACCTGCTTCGGCCTGTTCGGAATGGCTTTGTACGCGACTGAACAACGGACCAAAGAGATCGGCATCCGGAAGGTGAACGGAGCCAGCACACGGAGCATCATGTTCCTGCTGATCCGGCAATTCGTCAAATGGATAGCAGTGGCATTCGTGATCGCAACACCTCTTACCTGGCTGCTGCTGAACCGTTGGTTGGAAAGTTTTGCCAACCGGGTGAGCATTTCCCCGCTCTATTTCTTGATGGGAGGAGGCATCGTCTTGGCTATCACGTTGCTAACGGTAGGATGGCACAGTTACCGGGCTGCCTCGAGTAACCCGGTAAAAAGCCTGAGGAGTGAATAAAGGGGAAGAAAACTATCCGTTCAAAACTCGAAGCGCACCCCGGCTCCGACACCTATCAATGTCATGTTCTCGGTGCGATAACTCACCGGCTGGTTGTTATTGAAATAATAAGAATAACGCGGCTCCAGGTACAAACTCCAATCCCGGTAGAAACGGTAAGAGACACCGACAGACAGGTTCAGCGACCATTGCAATCCGTCTATGCCGGAGCGATATGTGGCAGATTTATGCTCATCAAGGCCATATGCCTCCACATGATAGATGGAGCGCACTCCTTTCTCTATCATGCCCCCCCCGGAGACGTACACATTCCAATCCGGATTATCCCACAAATTAATCACCAGATTGACCGGAATACCTAAATAATGAAGTCCCAATGTTGCCCGACCGCTGATCATCCGGCTCTGGTTCAACTTCGTGTACAAATAAGTATAAACCAAGCCGCTCTCAAGGGCGATACGGTTATTCAAGGCCTTGCGTACGGTTATCCCGAATGATATAGGCGGTGCGCAGTCCGCCTGGGAGAAACTTGCCGGACCGCCTCCCATATCCAATTCCGGTTTGTCGTCCGTAGCAGGGGGAACGGGAGGAAGAGGCACATTTGGGTCCATCGGATCGTTACCTATATCATCCTGATTAGTGTCATCCAACCCCATATCTAATGATAAATGCCCGCCTGTTCCGATATTGGCTCCGATCTGCCAACCACCGCCTTTCGTCTTTGGTTTATCCGCCCTTACGAACAATTTTTGCGTCCGGTGCTTTTCTGGTTCCGGTCCCAAATGCCGTACGGCAGGTACTTTGATTGCCGGGTGCGTAACCTCCACATTTGGAGGAAGCTCGATCTCTTCTATAGCCTCTTCCCAAGCGATCGTATCAACAGGAATGAGGACGGCCGTCCTCTTTTGTACGACATGGGCGACTACCCGTTCCTCTGCTTGACACAGGATCGTAAAAGAACTGTCTCTATCCGGTTGCAGTTTTTCAGTATCCATTTTCTTAGGATTCATCTTTTCAGTGATTCAGCCCTTCCTCCTGCGATCCCGCGTCAAGCACAGAAACGATCGGGTAGAGACGGATCAAGAGCAACAAGGCAAGAACAGCGGCGGTAACAGTTACCCAGCCACCGATCCTCCAGAGGGAAAAACGCGGATGCCCGGCCACCTTCGCCTCGATCTGTTCCCAGCCTTCCATATTGACGGGTAGCCGGTGATCTTCCAGTTTTTGCCTTATTTTCAAACTGAACAGGTCTAAATGCTCATTATGTTCTGTTTCTGCTGACATTGTCCTGCGCTATTAAAGATTGAACCATTTCCTGTAATGCTTTCCTTGCCCGCGCAAACTGAGAGCGGGAAGTGATCTCCTGTATATGAAGCATTGCCGCTATTTCCTTATGCGTATATCCTTCGATGGCATACAGGTTGAAGACAGTCCGGTAACCGGCGGGCAACCGGGAGATGCATTCCAGTAAATCGTCGGCCGACAGGCGGTCCAGCACGGAAGTATCCACATCTTCAACCTGTTCTCCATATTCATCAATCGGGGCGCTCGACCGGAGAGCATCATATTTACGGAGATATTCGAGTGCCGTCGTCACAAAAACTCTTCGTACCCAGGCGCCAAACGGACCTGTCGCCGAATAGGTCTGTATTTTGGTGAATACTTTGATAAATCCATCTTGAAGCAAGTCACGGGCCGTCTCCCTGTCACGGACGTAACGGACACACACACTCATCATGGCAGGTGCGTACAGTTCATATAATTCTTTACGAGCCAATGCTTCGCCACGCTTACATCCGTCGATTAACAGTTGTTCGTCCATAAATACTTGCTACTCTCTGATTATATGATGAAACAGGTTTCCGGATAGTTGCACCTATCTTCATTATTTATACACAAATATCTAAATTTATTTTTATCTTCGCAGAAATTAAATGAGTTGTTGTATGAAGCGGGGAATTAGTTTAATCATATTGTTATTGTGCGCATTATGTCTGCAAGCACAATCTGATCTGACCTGGATCAGAACAAAAGAAGGACGAATGGTGGCAGTGCCCAAACGGGCAGTTTTCGACTTGAACCTGCCCAAATTCACATACAAAAGTTTCACGCCATCAGACAGGCAACTGATCGAAGCCAAGTTGCGTGAATTCATTCCCGACCTTCCGGTCCAATCCGCATATGAACAGGAGCGCCCGATGGATATGATCATTTCATCTGCCGCCTATCAGCCATTCTTCAATCCGTACACACCGATGTTAAGACGCGTCTCGCCGATGGCATTGGATTTTCACGAAGTATCGGTCGTTCCCATCAGCGAACAAGTGGCCTTTATCACAAGCGGACAACAATATACATGGCCCGGTGTCGGCGGCCTTACCCGGATCAATACGGAACTGCTATGGACACACGACCGGTTCTCCCTGTCGGGAGGCGCTTTCGGCGGACGTTATTTCACACCGTTCAATCCTTCCCCCCAATTCATGGGCGGGTTCAATGCGATGGCCAGCTATGACGTAACCGACTGGATGACGGTGAGAGGATGGGGACAATATACATTTTATGATCACAACGAACGAAACAACCCGCATATGCTGATGAACCCGTTCTACAACCATACAAACGTAGGCGGTGCATTCGAATTCAAGGTGAACGACAGCGGCTTCAGAGTCGGCATAGGGATTAACTACGAATACAATCCGATCCACGGAAAGATGGAACGCCAGTTCATGTTTTATCCGGCAGGCAAGATCGGGACATTCCGGATCGGTAACTGAACATAAAGAAATAATAGACAAAAACACATACTGACATGAGAAAAAAAAGAATCAAAACAACATTTCTGTTGCTCCTACTGATGGTTTTCGGGCTGTCATCCTGCCATAAAACAGAGACATTCAAAGTATTACAATTTAATATCTGGCAAGAAGGGACAGTCGTGGAAGGCGGCTTTGAAGCACTGGCTGACGAAATCGTCCGCAGCAATGCAGACTTCGTCACCCTGAGTGAAGTCCGCAATTATCGTAACACCCGTTTTTGTGACCGGATCGTGGAAGCGCTGAAAAAGAGAGGAAAGACCTATTACTCTTTCTATACCGAAGACTCCGGCCTGCTAAGCCGTTATCCGATTTCGGACAGTACAACGGTCTATCCCCTGAATGACGACCGGGGAAGCATATACCGGCTTGTATCCCAAAAAGACGGCCAGGAATTTGCCGTTTACACGGCTCACCTGGATTACCGGAACTGCGCCTACTATGACGTACGCGGATACGACGGAAATACCTGGGAGAAGGAAGAACCGGTGACAAACATCGATTCTATCCTGATTCTGAACAAGGCTTCCGTACGCGACGATGCAATCGCCGACTTTTTAGCGGAGCCCAAAAAGACCGTGAGCCGGACGTATCATTATTTTGGGCGGTGATTTCAACGAACCTTCGCACCTCGATTGGACTAGAAGCGACAAAAGACCTGTTCGACCACCACGGGCTGTCGTCCCCTGGGACTGCTCCATGATGCTGGCCGAAGCCGGTTTCATTGACACTTAACCGCAGCTTGTACCCGGACCCGGTCAAATATCCCGGATTCACTTGTCCGGCCGACTGCAAGGATATCGATCTCAAACGCTTGGTTTGGTCACCGGAAGCCGATGACCGCGACCGTATCGATTTCATCCTGTACGCACCCTTTGAAGGATTGTCGCTCACAGACGTAAGCATCATCGGTCCGAAAGGTGATATCCTCCGAGGCAAACGGGTAACA
>ENA-OQDT01001753-OQDT01001753.1-human-gut-metagenome-genome-assembly--contig:-NODE-1753-length-12134-cov-3.779962_pt1 | contig 12134 bp, 16 predicted proteins | sample MGYA00242786_ERZ504617 | MGnify/ENA primary metagenome ERZ504617 (study PRJEB26092, sample SAMD00036337) | human gut metagenome | host: Homo sapiens | study: EMG produced TPA metagenomics assembly of... | reverse complement strand
GTTTGTATGGAACAGATGGATTTGGATATCCGTTTGCCGGATTGGCGATTACAATGACAGCAATTATAGTGACTCTCATAATTCTGGCACTGGAGATATTTGTGGGAAGTCTTCTGGAAGTAGGCGGAAAAAGGTTCTTTGTTCTCAATAAGACAGAGAATCCAACAGTCGGAACCATATTTGATGCATTCCGTTCCGGAAATTATGTGAATGTTGTGCTGGCGATGTTCCTGAAAAATCTGTTTACATCTTTGTGGACGCTGCTTTTCGTTATTCCGGGAATTGTAAAACATTATGAATATCTGATGATCCCTTACATTCTTGCAGAGAATCCGGGAATGGACAGAAAAGAAGCATTTCAGATCAGTAAGCGTATGATGGACGGGCAGAAGATGGAAACATTTATTCTGGATTTGTCATTTATCGGATGGATATTACTGTCTGCAATTACCTGTGGAATCGTTGGGATATTCTATGTAAATCCGTACAGGGAGGCGACATTTGCAGAATTATATGCATTTAATAAGGCAAAAGCGTATGAAGAAGGATATATCAGATAAGGAAAATCAGAAAGAAAAGTTACAGGTAAAGGAAGTAGTATGGCGATTAATAAATCCATGAGAAGAGTATTGAAAGCTCTATCTTTTGACGGCATTGAAGTAGAAGCCTCGAGGCATCTGGCAAATTTAAAGGCAATCGATCCAATGAAAATCTTTTATAAGACGATTGATTATAAGATTTATAACGGTGATCATCAGATTCCGGTGAGGATATTCCTTCCGGGAGAGAAGATGGAAGATGATCTCCCGGCATTGTTGTTCTTTCACGGAGGCGGATGGGTAACGGAAAGTATTGACAATTATGAGAGAATCTGTGCCCGTCTGGCATCGGCAACAAATCATATTGTTGTATCGGTAGAGTACAGGCTGGCACCGGAATATCCATTTCCGACAGGTTTCTATGACTGTTATATGGCGGCAAAGGCTATGTTTACGAACCGGTTCATTTTGAATACAGATCCGGACAAGATCACTTTGATCGGGGACAGCGCAGGCGGGAATCTGGCAGCAGCTGTTTCACTGATGGCAAGAGATCAGGGAGAATTTCTGCCAAAGAGACAGATTCTGATCTATCCGGCAGTGAATAATGATTACAGTGAGAATTCCCCGTATCTGTCAGTCAGACGCTATGGAACAGAGTATCTTCTGACAGCTGGAAAGATGAGGGATTATATTAATTTTTATGCTTCGGCAGAAGAAGATAAGAGGAGTAAATATCTTGCACCTCTGATGGAAACGGATTACAGTAACCAGCCGGATACATTGATCTTAACAGCAGAATGTGATCCGCTCAGAGATGAAGGGGAAGAGTATGGAAGGCGTCTGAAAGAAGCCGGAAATCAAGTGGAGATTCACCGGATTCAGGATGCACTTCACGGATTTTTTGCACTGGGGGTAAAATATTACCATGTGCAGGAGAGCTTCGCGATTATTAACCGCTTTCTTGACAGCTATGGACAGAAGGAAAGCGAAAAGAATGTCAATCCGGCGGATGGTGAATAGCAGCGGGAGAGAGAAGGGGGAAAAGCAGTGTTTGAACAAAAACGTGCTTACTGGAGAAGTCTGGATAATGCAGCAAAGTTATTTTCTGCTGCCAGCAGTCCGAAAGATACCAGAGTATTCCGGTTCTATTGTGAACTGAAGGAAGAAGTGGAAGAAAATGTCCTGCAGGAGGCACTGGATCAGACAATTGAGAAAATATCCGGTATTCCTGTCGGTCATGAGAAAAGGCTTGTTCTGGCACTATCTGGAGAAAAGCGAATTAAGACCGATAGTAAGAAAAGAATATAAAGAACCATGCAGCAGTCTGTATGTACGGGATAAAAAGACGCTTCTATTCGAAGTGACCTATTATAAAAAACGGATTAATTTTGAAGTATTTCATGCACTGACTGATGGAACCGGCGCGACGGAATTCTTGCGGGAACTGGTGAAGAATTATCTGCATCTGGTTCATAAGGATGAACTTGAACCGGTTGAATTATCAGATCAGTATCTGACGGTAAAGGATCAGGAGGATGACAGCTTCAGCCGTTATTACGATCCAGATTTTCCAAGAAAGAAAAAGAAGAAGATCAAGGCATTTCAGATTAAAAAGAACGGAAAGGGATACGAAGAACTGCAGGTCAAGGAGGCAACTGTGCCGGTAAAAGAACTTCTGGGTATCAGCAGGGAAAAGGGAGTATCCATGTCAGTGCTTTTAACGACGGCATTCATATGTGCAATTCATGAGGAAATGAGCCGGATGCAGGAAAAAAAGCCGGTCATACTGATGGTTCCGGTGAATTTAAGAAAGATATTCCCATCCGATTCGATGCTGAATTTCTTTGGTTATATAGAACCGGGGTATCAGTTTGGAGAAGGGAAAGATTCGTTTGAAGATGTACTGGAAACAGTTAAGATATATTTTCGGGAGAATCTGTCTAAAGAACATGTGGCAGGCCAGATGAATGAATTGATCGCAATAGAAAAGCATAAAATTTTAAAGTGGGCACCTTTGGAACTTAAGAACCGTTGTATCCGTGCAGGGGCCAAGATGGCAGAGCAGGAAGTGACGGCTGTGCTTTCTAATATGAGTGTAGTAAAGATGCCGGAAGATTATGCGGACTATATTGAAAAATTCGGAGTGTATACCAGCACGAACCGGACGGAATTATGCATCTGTTCTTTTAAGGATACACTTTCACTCAGTTTTACATCAAGATATGACAGTACGAATATCCAGCGGAATTTTTACCGGATATTGAAAGAACTCGGCGTACAGGTCACGGTTACAGAAGCAGATTTTCCGAAGGATGCAAAAGCAAATTACGAAGGGAAGAAAGTGTTGCAGATATTTACATTCTGCTGTATTGCAGCAATTGTGATCAGTATGATGACAGATATCATCATATCCCCCGGGGTACACTGGTCGGTATTTGTGGCGGCCGGCTGTGCAACGATGTGGTTTACGATGGCAGTTGGGTATGTGAAGCGTTTCAATTTGTTGAAGAATGCGGCGTGGCAGCTTCTGATCATGTCAGGTATTTGCGTGTTATGGGATCTGGGAACCGGATGGAGGGGATGGTCGGTAAATATCGGAATCCCGAATATCTGCCTATTGATCCAGATTGTAATGCTGATCATATCCCGAATACGGTCATTATCACCAAGAGAGTATATGATATATTATGTAATGGCGTCGGTATATTCGATGATACTGCCGTTTGTACTGCTCATGACAGGGGTGATCCGCTACAGAACTCCGTCTGTCATCTGTATCGGCTGTAGTTTTCTGCTGATGATTGGACTTATCATGTTCAAAAGAAAAGAATTTAAAGAAGAAATGCATAAAAAATTTCACGTTGGTTGACACTGATATCAAGAGTTATGTTATAATAGCTATATCAAGAGTTTATGTCAGCGCGTTTACAAATTTCATAATACGATACCAGAAAAGTTGGCGTGCAGTTCGATATAACTTCGGATTGTGCGCCCTTTTAGCGTTGTCATACGTCTGCAGAAGTTACCATGAGAGAAGTGTTAAGAACAGGAGGCAGAAATGTTCAGAATAGGAGATTATGTGGCGCATTATAAGGAGGGCGTCTGTGAAGTGGTAAATATTGGAAAGATTGATATGGGCAGTTCGGATAAAGAGTATTATACGTTAAAACCGGTATATGATGCAGCCGGAACGGTATATACACCGGTTGACAACAAGAGGGAGCAGATCAGACAGTTAATTACAAAAGAAGAAGCAGAGAATCTGATCAAAGAGATGTCGGAGATTGATACAATCGGTGTGACGAATGAAAAGCAGCGGGAAGCAATGTACAAAAATGCGTTATTACACAATCAGTGCAGAGAATGGGTTTCATTGATCAAGACATCTTATGGGAGAAATAAAGAAAGAATCCAGGCAGGGAAAAAGACGATTAATATCGATGAGAGATATATGTCCAGTGCTGAAAAGTTCCTGTATGGGGAACTGGCGGTGGTGATGGAGATGCCGAGAGATAAAGTCAGTGGTTATGTGAAAGAGCATTTGGATACAGCGATGGTATAGGAGAAGACAGAGTCAAAAAATAATGTTGCAAACCAAAGAAATGTTTGCAACATTATTTTTTATTGTTAATGTGAAAGCGTTGTATCTTTGACTGCTTTTGCGGATTTTTCGGCATAAATTGTCGTTACAAGATTCTTATACGGAGCACGTTTTTTTAGTTCTCCGGCATCTTCTAAAATATCCTGAAGAAGATCAAAACTTTCCTGACGGAAGATTAGATCCTTCTTCCATGTGTCCTGTTTATAGTAACGGGATACGATGGTTGTAATGGTATCCGGTGTTGTCTCTTTGAACTGAGGCGCAATTACCTGAGCAATTTCTTCCGGAGTGTGAGATGCCACATAATTCATACCTTTTTGCAGAGCATTGGTAAATCCCTGAATGATTTCCGGATGTTGGGAGATGTAACTTTTCTTTGCAGAGAATGCAGTGTATGGGACATATCCGCTGTCAGTTCCGAGAGAAGCTACCACATATCCTTTTCCTTGCTTTTCAAGGTTGGTTGCGCCTGGTTCAAATTCTACTGTAAAGTCATAGTCAGCCTTTTCTTCAGAAAAGGCTGCAGCTGTAGAACCGAAATCAATGTTCTGGTCAATCGTAAGATCAGAGGCTGGGTCAATATGGTTCTGCTTTAAGATATATTCAAATACCATTTCAGGCATGCCACCTTTTCGCCCGCCAATGACTTTCTTGCCTTTCAGATCTTCCCATTTAAAATTTTTGATATCATCTCTGGCAACCAGAAAGTTTCCGGCACGCTGAGTGAGCTGTGCAAAGTTTACGACATAATCATGAGCCCCTTCATTATAAGTATAAATGGAAGCCTCTGATCCCATAAATCCGATGTCGGCTGTTCCGGAAAGGACAGCAGTCATGGTCTTGTCGGCACCAAAACCGGTCACGAGCGAAAGGTCGATTCCTTCCTTCTCAAAATAATTCTTTTCCATTGCAACATACATCGGTGCATAAAAGATAGAATGAGCGACTTCATTCAGTGTGACAGGAGTCAGATCCGTCTTTTTATCATTGATAGATTTTGAAGTTTTTGATGTTTTGCCTGTCGCAGATTCCGGTTTATCAGCGGATGTGCATGCCAAAAGTGAAGTGACGGATAGTGTAAAAAGTAGAAGAAGAGCGGTGATACGCTTTTTCATAAGATCCTCCCGGGGAAATATATTCTATGCTTTATAGTATATTCAGATGCGAAAGATCAGTGACAGGGAGGCGGATTGATTATAAAATTTCTTGTTTTATTTTAAATGAATTAATGGTAAAATATTGAAGTATTAACAAAAACGAGAGGAAAAAAAGAGTATGAAACAAAAAAATAGCTTTAGCGGGCAGATTGGATTTGTATTTGCAGCTGCCGGAAGCGCAGTCGGCGTGGGAAACCTCTGGCGTTTTCCATATCTGGCAGCAAAAGACGGGGGAGGACTTTTCCTGATCATCTATCTTGCGCTGGTATTGACGGTTGGTTTTGTGTTACTGACTACAGATATAGCAATTGGCCGCAAGACGGGAAAAAGCGCAATCTATGCCTATGAATCAATGAGAAAAAAATGGAAATTTCTTGGAGTGATCACATTCCTGGTTCCAGTATTGATCATGACTTATTATGCGGTGATTGGTGGATGGATCTTAAGATATATCGTGATCTATCTTACAAGTTCAGGAAAGCAGGCAGTAGCAGATGACTGCTTTACCGCATTCATTTCTTCACCATCGTCGGTGTGGTATGGATTGATCTTTATGCTGCTGACAGCATTGATCGTATATAACGGTGTAGAAGAGGGAATCGAACGGGTTTCGAAATTTATCATGCCGGTTCTGCTGATTATGGTAATCGGAATTGCAATTTTCTCACTTACATTGAAGACTACGCTGGATGATGGAACGGTACGTACCGGATTGCAGGGGCTTAAGGTGTATATGAAACCGGATCTGACAGGAATTACGGTTGGCCGCTTCCTGCAGATTACACTGGACGCAATGAGCCAGCTGTTCTTCTCTCTGAGTGTATCAATGGGAATTATGATTACATATGGCTCATATGTTAAGAAAGATGTAGATCTGAATAAGGCAGTATCACAGATTGAGATTATGGATACCGGAGTTGCATTCCTTGCCGGTGTTATGATCATCCCAGCAGTATTCGTATTCTCCGGTTTGGACGGAATGTCAGCGGGACCGGGACTGATGTTTGTATCATTGCCAAAGGTATTCTACAGTATGGGAACGGTCGGACGTGTGATCGGAATTCTGTTCTTTGTACTGGCAGGATTTGCCGCATTGACATCCTGCATTTCGGTACTGGAATCAATCACTGCAAACTGTATGGAATTATTTCACACAGAGCGTAAGAAGACGACCAGAGTGTTATCGGTGATCTACCTTATCGCAACAGCAGTGATCGCACTTGGATACAGCATCTTCTATGTAGAAGTTGCACTTCCAAACGGAAGTACAGGACAGCTTCTGGATATCATGGACTATATCAGTAACAGCTTTATGATGCCGTTTATTTCGCTGTTATCAGCAATCTTGATCGGCTGGATCATGAAGCCGTCATGGATTGCAGAGGAAATGGAACTGAATGGCGAGAAATTCAAACGTAAAAAGTTATATAATGTGATGATGCGTTATATTATGCCGGTTATTATGGTGATTCTGTTCCTGCAGTCAACAGGTGTGTTGAATCTGATTATGAAATAATAATATTGGAAGTAAATGAAGCAAAAAGGAGATCAGAGAAATATGAGTACAAAAGCAGAACATGCAGCAGAATTACACCAGAGAGGATGCAACTGCGCCCAGGCAGTAGCCTGTACATTTTGCAAAGAATTCGGAATCAGTGAAGACGATATGTTTCGTATCGCAGAAGGTTTTGGTCTGGGTATGGGCGTGATGGAGATGTGTGGTGCATTGTCTGGAATGGCAATGATCATCGGCCTTGATAACAGTCAGGGAGGCACAGAAGAAGGATCCAGAACCAAAGGGGATACATATAAGAAGATCCGAAGCAAAGTAGAAAAATTCAAAGAGAAAAATGGTTCCTGCATCTGCCGGGAGTTAAAAGGTGTGGAGACAGGAAAAGTTCTCTGCAGTTGTCCACAGTGTATCGCAGATGCCGTAGCTTTGACAGAAGAATATCTGGCAGAGCAGGGAAAATAAAGTCTGGATAAAATAAAGCTCAGGGAAAATGAAATCCGGGAAAAGTCAATGCATAATGGAGAAAAGAAATGCGATTAAAAAATATATTAATTGTTGTAAAAGATATCGAACATTCCAAACAATTCTATCATGATCTGTTCGGACTGAATACAATTCTTGACAATGACGGCAATGTGATATTAACGGAAGGCCTGGTACTTCAGGACGAAAAGATATGGAAAGAAGTTCTGAATAAGGATATTATTCCGGAAAATCATGCCAGTGAGTTATATTTCGAAGAACCGGATATCGAAGCATTTGCCAGAAAGCTTGAAAAGTTGTATCCTAATGTTAGGTATGTCAACCGGCTGATGACACACAGCTGGGGCAGAAGGTGGTCCGTTTCTATGATCCAGATGGCAATCTGATCGAAGTAGGAACACCGATGTAAAGAATTTTGGAATGATAACGGAGGATAAGAAAGATGGGAGTTCAATCAATTGATGCAGAAGATGATCAGTTCGCATATCGTTACGATACACAGTTACTGATCGAGAGAAGAGACTTCCAATGAATGGTGCGAGGCAGTATCCGATGAAGAATACGGAAAATTGAAATAATCCTACCGAAGTATAAAAAATGTGATAAAATGGTTGCAGTCAGGGAGCTGATTGCAGCCATTTTTGGGGTATCGCCATGTGTTCGTAAGGAGCTGCCAGTGGCAGGTCATGTAGATACAAAAGTATGCAAGAGAAGTTGTTGGCGGTCGATTCTGAGGATTAACAGAGACAGAACATGAAAGGACAAGAATCATGAAGATAACATCAGTTGCAGTATTAGGTGCAGGTGCGGTAGGTTCCTATGTGATCTGGGGACTTGCGGACCGTGAAGATATAAAGCTTGGCGTGATCGCCGAAGGAGAGAGAAAGGAAAGACTGAGCCGTCAGGGCTGTGCGATCAACGGAAAGGTCTATCATCCGGAGGTGTGGACACCAGAGGAAGCAGAAAATGTGGATTTCCTGATCGTTTCGTTAAAATACGGTGCATTACCGGGAGCATTGGAAAGCATCCGAAAAATAGTTGGAAAAGATACCAGTGTAATGAGCCTGATGAAATGGCGTGGACAGCGAAAGAGATCATCGCAGAACAGATTGGAAAGTCACACATTCTTCCGGCTGTGATTAAAGTAGCGTCACACAGAGAAGCGGACGGATATCATTTCGATCCAGAGACAACACTTGGGATCATCTTCGGTGAATATGAAGCCCCATACGAAAGTGAAAGGGTAAAGGCGGTGAAAGAACTGTTTGCCGGTACGGGAATCCATTACCGCTCAACGGAATATGCAATAGAAGAAGTGTGGTGTAAATTTCGTCTGAATGTCTGCAATAATCTGCCACAGGCAATCCTGGGAGCAGGTGTTGGCTGTTACCGGGACAGTGAACATATGAAAGCAATTCAGAATGGTTTAAAAAAATGAACTGGAAGCAATTGCAGAAGCGAAAGGAATTGACATCAGTAAAGCGGACAGAATGTCCGGACGGGGAAGTGCGGTTCCGCCAAAGGCCCGTTATTCCACATTACAGGATCTGGATGCAGGACGTCATACGGAGATCGATATGTTTTCCGGAGCGCTGATGCGTATGGGAAAAGAACTGGGGATTCCAACACCATATAATGAATATACCTATCATATGATCAAAGCACTGGAAGAAAAGAATGACGGCAGATTTGCCTATACAGGAGAGGAAGAACCAACCTGGTCGAAATAAAAAGTTTGGGGAAGAGATATGTTAAAAAAAGAAGAAATGATTACACTTTTAAAGAATGACGTAGTTCCGGCACTTGGCTGCACGGAACCGGTATGTGTAGCACTGTGCGCAGCAAATGCAGGGAAAATGACGGAAAATAAGATCTGCTCGATAGAAGTGGAAGTAAATGCAGGAATCTATAAAATGGAATGTCGGCAGGAATCCCAGGCTGTGATTATGTAGGACTTCCATATGCAGCAGCACTGGGAGCATATCTTAAGAATCCGGAAAAAGGGCTGGAACTTCTGGAAGATATCACACCGGAAATTCTGGAACAGATGAAAGAACTGTGCGGTATGGCTGCTGTATCCGTGAAGATTAAAGAGCATGGGCAGGGATTGTATGTGAAATGTAAGATCAAGACAGAAGCAGATATGATCACATCGGTCATCAGAGGAACACATACGAATCTTGTATATCTGGAGAAAAATGGAAAGATTATATATGAAAAAAATCAGGAAAACGGACAGGCATCAGATAATGCTCTGATTGAGGCGTTGAAACAGATGACAATTGCACAGATCCGCCAGGTTGCAGATACAGCTTCAGAGGAAGAATTACATTTCCTGATGGATGGAGTGGAAATGAATGAAAGACTGGCAGCTTATTCCGAAGATAAGAAAGTCGGAGTAGGAATTGCAGATACGCTTCGGAGTGAAAAAGGTTCAGAGGTGTTGAAGAATGATCTGCTGACCAGAATTATGCTGAAAGTAAGTTCGGCAGCCGAGAGCCGTCTGGACGGCTGTCCGCTGCCGACGATGAGCAGTTCCGGTGCGGGAACAAAAGGTCTGGTAGTGATCCTGCCGGTCAGTGAAGCAGCAGACGCATTGGAAGTGTCAATGGAGAAAAAGGTGCGTGCGCTTGCAATTGCTCACCTGGTGAACCGTTATATCAATGCTTATATAGGAAAGCTGTCACCGATGTGCTCCTGTGTCATGGCATCATCAACGGCTGCATCCGTAGGAATTGCTTACCTGCTGGGAGGCAGTGACGAACAGCTTGGGTATGCGGTGCGAAATATGTCCGGGACGGTAACGGGAATGATCTGTGACGGCGGAAAGGTCGGCTGTGCAATGAAGGTTGCAACAGGATCATCAGCAGCCCTGCTTTGTGCGCTGACGGCCGTTCATGATGCGCCGCTTCGTGTGAGTGACGGTATCTGTGCAGAGACACCGGAAGACTGTATCCGTCATATGGCACAGATCGGTAATCAGGGGATGGCGCAGACGGATAAAGAAATCATTCATATTATGGAGCAGAAAAAGTGAAACAACAGCATATGTTTTCAAATAAAATGATCGCCGGTATTCTGATACCGGTCGTTCTGGAACAGTTATTGAATTCAATTATGGGAACGGCAGATACGATGATGGTAAGTAATATTGGATCTGCAGCTATCTCGGCAGTATCGCTGGTGGACTCTATCAATATTCTTGTGATACAGGCATTTTCGGCACTGGCAGCAGGAGGAGCAATTGTCTGTTCACAGTATATCGGACAACAGAATAAAAAGATGGCGAATGAATCTGCAAGACAGGTGTTATTCATCATCACGGCCATCTCGATCGCAGTCAGTGTGTTATGTCTTGGATTTAAGAAACCGCTTTTGCGCCTGATTTTTGGTTCAGTAGAAGCTGACGTTATGAGAGCCTCAGAGACATATTTCTTTTATACAGCTATTTCATTTCCGTTCATAGCGGCATATGATTCGGCGGCATCCATTTTTCGTGCGCAGGAGAATACGAAGGGTCCAATGCTCATTTCCATGATATCGAATGCGATGAATATTGTTGGAAATGCAATTATGATCTGGATTTTCCATATGGGAGTTGCGGGTGCGGCAATCTCTACACTGGTTTCCCGTATATTCTGTGCAGTGGTAGTATTGATTCAATTAAGAAAAGACCGGCAGCCAATCGTGGTAAGAGCTTACCTGAAAATCCGTCCGGACTGGGCAATGATCCGGAGAATACTCGGAATCGGAATTCCGTCCGGTGTGGAAAACAGTATGTTCCAGCTTGGGAAACTGGCGATACAGTCTACCGTATCAACATTAGGTACAACAGCAATCGCAGCACAGGCAATGACAAATATTCTGGAGAATCTGAATGGAATGGCGGCAATCGGAATTGGTGTAGGGTTGATGACAATTGTAGGTCAGTGTATGGGAGCGGACAGAAAAGATGAGGCGGTCTATTACATAAAAAAATTAAGCGTGATCGCAGAAGTGGTAATCATTGTAAGCTGCTTGCTGGTATTTGCATTGACCGGACCTGTAACAGTTCTTGGCGGCATGGAGCCTGCAAGTGCAAAGATGTGTTTCCATATGGTAATCTGGATTACGATTGTGAAGCCGATTGTATGGACGCTGGCATTTATTCCGGCATATGGACTTCGTGCGGCAGGAGATGTGAAATTTTCAATGGCTGCATCCTGTATTACAATGTGGCTGTGCAGGTTCTGTCTGTGCGTGATACTGATCCGGTTTCTGGAATTTGGAACGATGGGTGTCTGGATCGGAATGTTTGCCGACTGGACGGTACGTGCAGTAATATTTACATGGAGATTCCATAGCAGAAGATGGTTAAGATATAAAGTGATTTAACCATTATTATGAATCAATAGAGTATGAGATCAAAACAAATAATAATCAGGAAGATTAAAGGAGAAAGAAAATGAATGAATTATATGAATTGATTGAAAAAAAAATAAAGGCATCCGGATATCCGAGACCAATCTCGGGGGCAGATGTATATGATGATATCTGTGATCAGATCGATGGAAAAGAAAACGGGACGTATTTATTATTGTCAAAATTTGAAGAAGATGTGGTATTTGAGTATCATATTACGATTCGGGATGAGGATTTTAATCTGGGAGTTCTGACGATGAAGACACCGGAAGGTACATTTGAAGTAGACTTCGATGCATAGATTTATTCGGGATTTAATTTATGAACGGGGAAGCGTCCTCTCAGTCCTTGAAGGAAACAATAGATAAGGCTTCTTGTTCAGGTTCCATACCATAAGAAACACTAAGAGAGTCAGAATCACCTAAAAGCAAAGAACT
>ENA-OQDT01001752-OQDT01001752.1-human-gut-metagenome-genome-assembly--contig:-NODE-1752-length-12135-cov-3.949367_pt1 | contig 12135 bp, 19 predicted proteins | sample MGYA00242786_ERZ504617 | MGnify/ENA primary metagenome ERZ504617 (study PRJEB26092, sample SAMD00036337) | human gut metagenome | host: Homo sapiens | study: EMG produced TPA metagenomics assembly of... | reverse complement strand
ATTGTCTGCGCCGGGAACAGCTCCCGTGCGTTCCCCAGCATCTCTGCGCTGCAAAAGAAAACCGGCGCAGCACGCTCCACCGTCTGCGCCGGTCTGCGGCTGCTCAAGGCCCTTAAAACCCTGCTGGTGCAGCTCTGCATCAAGAAGAACCAGGAGCATAGTCGCAATTCCTATCACATCTGCGGCGTCGCAGAGGGCAATTATGCAGCGGCTTCTTGTGACCAGCATATCGCAGCTTCGGATGCGTGTCAAGCCCCGATCGAGGGCTTTTCTCTGATGGGGGTAGTCCGATTTTTAGCAAATAAGGTTAAGACTCAGATAACGGGAGTATTAAATTACCTGTTGAAAGAAAGATCCTACCGTCTAACGTAAGACTTACAAGAGAAGAACAGCAAACGAAAAATCAAAAAAATCATTTCTCACACAACCGCCCCCAGGCGCAGACTTTCGATCTTAGGCCAGCTCCAGCAGCAGGGGGACCTGTGTGTAAACTCCGTCAGGAGTTTTCCACGGGGGGATAACTGCTGCGGTCGTTACGGCGCTGGCAGCCTGATGCAGCAGCCAAAGCGTCTGCAAAAGTAGACTTTTTGAGACACACACTCGCACCGTCTGGCTTACGTCCGTAAAATACCCGCCGCAACTTTACGGATATGTCCGAAAACGCCAGAAGATTTACGGACATCTTTTGAGGCCCGCTCGCCGTCGCCCGGTTATGCTAAGACGAAGCAGAAAGAGGGGCTATACCATAGCCGACAAATTTTGTCAAGAAAGCAGCCGCAAGGCTGCTTTCTTCGTCACCTGCAGAAAAAGGAGGTTTCCCATGAGCGATACCCGCACTTACTACTACGCCAGAGTCAGCAGTCGGGATCAGAATGAAGATCGACAATTGTTGGCATTGAAGGAGCTGAATATTCCGGATAAAAATATTTTTATTGATAAACAGTCCGGAAAAGACTTTAAGCGTCCACAATACAGAAAAATGGTTCGGCGTATCAAAAAGGATGATCTGCTTTATATCAAAAGCATTGACAGATTGGGGCGTAATTATGCGGAAATACTGGAGCAGTGGAGAATTCTGACAAAAGACAAAGGAATTGATATTGTGGTTCTTGATATGCCACTTCTGGATACCAGAAAGGACAAAAACCTCATGGGAGCATTCATAGCAGATCTGGTGTTGCAAATTCTGTCTTTTGTGGCAGAAACTGAACGGGCAAATATCAAACAGCGTCAGGCAGAAGGAATAGCCGCTGCAAAAGCTCGAGGCGTTAAATTCGGAAGACCGCACAAGGAAATGCCGGATAACTTTGACGAACTTGCTACGATGTGGCTCAATGGACAGATTTCAGGCAGTAAAGCCGCCAAAAAATGCGGAGTATCACTGTCAACATTCAGGAATAGAGCAAAACAATTGGTTTAATCAAAGGATGAATGGAGAGGGATTATGGACAGCCAAAGCATCGGATCCGGCTGTTTTGAGGTGAAAAAGCAGGGTAACAGGTACAAACACTTTTACATAATTTACACAGGGAGAGTGATCATATGGCGAAATTAAAATGTGTGAACAAGGTAAGAATCAATGGAGAACTGAAAGACCAGAGCGATTTCACGGAAGAGGAATTCCGTAAAATCATGGAACAGCTTTCAGACAGAGCCATGCAGAGAATGGGATATGAGAAAGTAAAGGAAGATAAGACCGCCTGAGCAGGCGGGGCGGGGAAAGGACAAGCAGATGAAAAGAAGGGAAAAAATCAGCCTGATCGGTGAGGTGGTTAGTCCGATCGTGGCAACGGTAGCCGCAGGCTTTACATTCTGGTGGCTGGCAAAGTATAGCACGATCTGTGAACGTGACATCGTAGGGACGAGCATCGTCGTGTGGTGTGCGGTGGCTGCGAGAGTGCTGATATGGTTCGAAAAGCGGGAAAGGATGGAAAAAACAAGATAATGGACCATAAACAAGAGATCGTGAATACACTGCAGAGAATGTCAGGGAAGTATTCGGCATACGAGGTTTTTTCCGACTGGATCAAGTGCTGTGCCCTGGCGATCAGCAACCAGAGCGACCTGCTCCGGTGCGAGATATGGGAAAGCCGGGAACAGGAGTATCTTGCGACCATCCGGAAATATCCACCGGAAGAAGCGCAGGAGTTTGCCCGGATGCTTTCGGAACTGACCTTTGCACTGGAGGATGAAATAACAGACGTGCTGGGTGAGGTATACATGGCCGCCGGCATGGGAAATAAATCAACCGGGCAGTTTTTCACACCGTACCATCTGTCGGAAGCAGTTGCCGGGGTGGCAATCCCGGCAGACGTTTCGCCGGCGAAACCATTGGTACTGAATGAACCCAGCACGGGAGGTGGCGGCATGATCATTGCCGCCGCTGAAATATTGAGAAAAAGAGGGCTGAACCACCAGAGGTGCATGGAAGTGGTGGCGCAGGATTTGGACTGGAAGGGCGTATATATGACTTACCTGCAGTTATCTCTTTTGGGGATCAAGGCGATTGTGGTACAGGGCAATACCCTGTCAGAGCCATTTACAGACCTGAGGAGCTACCCGAAAGAACGGGTGCTGCTCACGCCTGCACAAAAAGGAATGTTGATTTGAAAGGAAGAAGCAAGATGGAAGGACAGCAGCCAGATGCACGCCAGAGCCTGTATGAAAGCATACTCCTGGTTCTGATGAACGAAGAGGTGGATATCAGCCGTGTTAAGAATGGGATCTATGTGGCATTGAATGGGTATGAAGTCCAGGAACGAACGACAGAGATTGCGTTGATTTCGCAGGGGAGAAATGAACAGCTGATGAAACGCTTCCTGCTTGCAAAAACCGTCAGGGGATGCACACCGCGGACATTGGAATATTACAGAAGCACATTGAAGTTTGTTTTTGATTATATCAATAAAACGGTGGATGACATTACGTCAGATGATGTGCGGATCTACAGCATCATGCGGATGAGAAGGGATGGAATAACAGCAGTGACCGCAGATAATGAGCTTCGGATCCTGCGTTCGTTTTTCAATTATCTCCAGCAGGAAGAAATTCTCCTTAGAAACCCGATGACGAAAATCGAGCGGATCAAAGCACCAAAGGTAAAAAAAGAAGCGTTTACGGACATGGAGATCGAGAAGATAAGGATTCAGGCAATAGAGACGGGACTTAAGGAAGCCATGATTGTAGAAACATTACTGAGCACCGGTGCAAGGGTTGCGGAACTGTCACAGGTGAAACTGTGTGATATCGAAGGAAAACGCATGCTTGTACATGGAAAAGGACAGAAAGACCGGTACGTATACTTAAATGCTAAAGCGGAGCTTGCAATGAGCCGATATTTAAAGACACGGGACGATGATAACCCTTATCTGATTCCAGGATGCAAAATGGGAAAAGGAGAGCAAAAGGTCGGAAGACCTGCAAAATATAACAGATATGGGCACATAGGAACCAGTGGCATTGAAATCATTGTGAGAAAACTTGCGAAGGCAGCAGGCGTTGCCGAAGGAAACCCGCACAAGTACCGCCGCACCTGTGCAACGATGGCTTTACGCAAAGGGATGCCGATTGAACAGGTATCAAAGATGCTGGGGCATGAGAGAATCGAAACCACGCAGATTTATCTTGACCTCGGTGAGGAAGACCTGAAAGCGGCACACAGAAGATACGTAGTATAGAGCAAAAAGGCATTGCCATGACAGCAATGCCCTCCGCGAATATGCAATATTTCTTAAACGATTATATTGTATCATTTCGCCGGCGAAAATTCAAGCGGCAAAAGCAGCGGCAGGGCCGCTTTTCAACTTGATTTAGACAATTAAAGATAGGAAAACCAGAGGGATGTATACAAGAAAGACTTGGAAGAGTAAAAATGCGATCGAGATAGCAGAATACCATGACTGCAGGTACGGGGCACCGGGGAAAAGCAGGACAAAGAGAAGGAAAGCCACACCGGAAGAGATGGAGAAGCAGAACCAGCGGAACCGGGAGAGGAAAGCCAGACATAAGCTGTGGGCGAACTTCAAGGAAGACGACTACTTTTCAACCTGGACGTTTAAGAAGGAAAGCAGGCCGCAGGACATGGGAGAGGCAAAGCAGATATTCAGCAAAGTGATCGGGACCATCCGGAGGGAATACAAAAAGCGTGGGCATAAGCTCCGGTGGATCCGCAACATAGAAGTAGGCACAAAAAATGCCTGGCATATCCATATCGTGCTGAACCGGATACCGGACACGGACCTGATACTGAAAAAAGCCTGGACATATGGAGGGATCCATAATGAACTGCTGTATACAAGCGGGGAATTCACGAAACTGGCAGTGTATCTGTGCAAGACACCGAAGACGGACAAGCGTCTGAAAGAGAACAGTTATTCAACGTCAAAGGGATTGGCCGGGATCGATCCAAAGAAGCGGGTCATGAAGGGCAAGACCTGGAAAAAGGAGATCAAACCACCGAAAGGCTGGTACATCGACAAGGAGAGCGTCCGCCAGGGCGAGAATAAACTGACCGGGCAGCCATACCGGACTTATATCCTGTTCCGGATACAGAGGGAATAAAGACACGGTAATAGGGCAGAAAATCACTAAAAACAATAGATAAAGACAAAATATGTGGACAGTGTGCATAAAATGTGTACAACTACAAGGAATAGGGCAGAAATGCGATAAAAGGGAGTCCACAGAAAGGAGAAACCAGTGGAAGAACATAGGGTAAAAGTAAAAGCATACATAAAAGTGACCAGCTGGCAATATGCCTGGATGCTGGAATATAACGGACACCGCCTGTACGGTGAAGGAGAAGGGAGCACGCACAGCGTAAACCGGAAGCTGACAGCGATTGAAGCCCTGGCAGACATGCTGGGACACATGAACAGGGGGGCAGTGATCGACCTGGAAATCAATGAGATGAACGTTGCAAACTACATCAACAGTGGATGGCTGGGCAAGTGGAAACAGAATAACTGGAAAACCGTGGGTGGTGTCGGGGTTAAATACGCAGAAACATGGAAAACAGTACGCTTTGAGCCACATGCACTCCGTGCGAAATACGTCCGCGGGCTGGAGATACCGGCATGAGCGGCGGGTGGGACGGGTTTTTACTTCCGAAAAGCAGCAGGAAGAAAAGACGGAAGAAACACGGCAGGAGCATCATGCAGACAGGGAAATACTGCTATCTGTGCGCCAGGCTGTCCGGGGATTACGGGCGAAAGCCTGTGCAGAAGCACAACATAGTCTTTGGACGGGGCAACCGACAGATATCAGAGGAACTGGGGCTGACCGTCTACCTGTGCGACAGGCACCATGAACACGGACCGGATGCAGTCCACATGAACCATGAAACAGCACGCCTTTTGCAGGCAGATGCCCAGGAAACTTATGAACAGACGCACACAAGGGAGGAGTGGATGGAGAGAATTGGGCGAAACTATATCAAACTATAAATGGCAGAAACAGTTCGAGAAAGAAGGGGGAAAACAATGAACAAGGTAATTTTAATGGGACGGTTGACCAGAGACCCGGAGGAAGTTAAGAAAGTCTGGACGCAGGCGTTGAGAGAGCAGGGTGTAGATGTGTGAAGAAGGAGAAAAGCAGGCGTGAAATTACGGAAGAATTATCTGGGCTGCTGGAAAGCCACATAGACCCTAAGCGGGATACGAGGGTTTATTGGGCTAAGGAAGTGACATTTGATTATGCCACAGGCCACGCTGTACGGGTGGATTATATGCTGTTTAAACCGGTCAATAATACCGTTTCCGGAATTGAAAAGGGTGATTTCTGGTGCTATGAAGTGAAATCATCCGTCGAAGATTTCCGTTCGGGGCAGGGTCTGAATTTTATCGGGGATTACAACTACATTGTTATGCCGGAAAAAGTATATGAAACAGTAGCATTGGAAATCCCGCATCATGTAGGGATCTATGTACCGGGAAATAACGATCTGACCTGTATCAAAAAAGCAAAACGACATAATCGGACAAGACCGGTATCGGAAATGTTATTGATGATGTTCCGGTCAGCAGCAAGAGAAAGGAGAATGAGATGAGACTGATTGATGCGGACAAACTAATTTTGCATTTGAATGATTATGCACTGACAGAAGCACCGGACGGAAGAGAAAGTGCAGGCGAAAGAAGAATATCAAGTGCAGTATATTCTGCGATTCAGTGTTGTATGAAAGCGGTAGAAGAACAACCAACAGCATTGGATACTGATAAAATCATAGACCAGTTAGAAGAACTGAAAGAGGAAGATATTTGCAAGAACATTTACTGTGTGTTATGTAAATACACTGCTGAATGTATGGAGGGAGAAATGGGAGAAAAAGTTGCAATCGACAGAGCGATTGAAATTGTAGAAGGGACAAGCGAAAACGATGAATAAAGTAATTTTAATGGGACGGTTGACCAGAGACCCGGAGATGCGGTATTCCGCTGGCGAGAACAGCACGGCAGTCGCACGGTATACACTGGCAGTGGACCGCAGATACAAGCGTGAAGGCGAAGCAGGTGCTGACTTTATCAGTTGCGTTGCCTTTGGCCGCAGTGCAGAGTTTGCACAAAAGTATTTCCATCAGGGAGTGAAAGTAGCCGTAACCGGCCGCATCCAGACCGGGAGCTATACCAACCGGGACGGCAACAAGGTTTATACAACAGACGTGGTGGTAGAAGACCAGGAGTTTGCAGAGAGCAAAGCGGCAGCAGGACAGGGAGAAAACAGCAGGCCACAGCAGAAACCAGAACCGATGCCGGTGGATGCAGACGGGTTTATGAACATCCCGGATGGTATTGACGAAGAACTGCCGTTTGCATAAAAACTGACATCTGGTTTACAGCAGAGAGAAAGGAAGGAAATATTATGATGTTCACAAAATTTGGCGAGATGAATTCCTGCAAGGAAATCAATGAACTGGCGGAAAACCTGTTCAAAGAGGGCGATATCAAAAGCCTGAAAGAAATGGCAGCAGAGAACGGGATCCCGGAAGATATGGTAGACATGTACCTGCAAGGCGGGATTCCACAGCTCTGCGAGGCAATGGATGCGGCACTGGGAAAGATTGACATCGAGGTCAGAGAACTGAAGCCGCAGGAGATCATGCTGGACTGGGTAGAGTACCTGAGGGGACAGTGCATGGAAAACGAGATGCTTGCGTTCCAGGTACGAAAGAAAGGAAAGAGCCTGGCAGGATGCATCGGGACGTTACTGCAATGGTCCTATACGAACAAGGTATCAGTCCACAAAGATGTGATGAAAGCAACAGGCATCAAAGGAAACTATAAATTGGGCATGTGCCCGGGGATGGCAACCGCAAAGAAACTGATCACAGAGTACTATATGGGAAAGTAGGCGGCAGAAATGAAAAAGAAGGCAATCGAAAAGATCCCATACCTGGGGCTGAAACGGATCAGCAGAGGGCAGGATGTGAAATATATCGGGGTGACGGCGGTCAAGATTGTGGGGCATGAAAAGCACCTGTTCCTGGAAGTGTACCGAAATGAAAAAGGATCAATTAATATTCCGGTCGTGCGGATCGCAGTGGCGAAAAAAAGACTTTGGCACTTACTACCCTGACAAAGATACCTGGACCAGAGAAAAGATAGCACAGGGCTATTATTACAGTTCGGCACTGGTCTGGGATAAGGCAGGGGGAAGGGCAGAACGAAATACCAGAGCAAAAGCCAATATCCTTGCATCGGAAGAAGACATGCAGCGTATCGAAAAATTCTGCAGGAAAAATGAATGGTATAAAAGAGAATGGTGGGAGCACATATACCGGTTTCAGGACTCCATCGTGCATGAGGAAAGAAGACGGCGGGAAAACAGAAAGTATGAAAGACGGCAGCAGGCGTTGAAAGACCGCCAGGAGCACACACCGGAACTTCCGGAAGCGGAGATCCTGGAGACGGCAGACAGGTTTTATTTCCACCAAAAACATTTCCTGTACTATAAAAAACGCGGCTGCTGGGTGCGGATCGCCTGCACCAAATGCGGCGGTGTGACAGAAGCCAGATGGAAAGGCGGAATAAGCTACAAGAACAAGTACCAGAAATGGGTGGACCCACCGAAAGAGGGTGATCTTGCACCATGCCTGATGTGTGGGGAGACTGGTGAGTACAAATGCCAGGGCAAAGTAAAAGGTAGACATAGCCAAAAGATTTATGCATTCATTGGACAGAAATATAAAGGAACAGGCATGGTGTTCCGTTACATAGGGCTGATGAAAGAATGGAAACTTGGGCTGGTAGAAGACGGGGAAGAAACAGCCATGCATAATGCCAGTGAAGAAATTTCCGCTACCGAAATAGCAAGGGCCTATTTTGCACCGGGAGAGAAAACACAGATTGATTACCAGTAAAACGTGACTGCATTTGACGGAAAAGGTTACTGGGATGAACTGCAACCTGTACGGCAACGCCAACATCACGATCCATGCAGGGCGGATCCTGCCGCATACCTACCGTGAAATGCAGGGAACCATATTCCAGTACAGTGCCCTGCAGGAATATGAAAAATGGCCCTGGAAGTCAACCCGATCAGCTACCTGGTACGTTGCCTGGATTTCCCACAGTTGGAAATGATTGTAAAAATGGGATTAAGCGAGACCGCAGCGTCAATGGTCCGGTGTGAGTGCGGCATCATAGCAGACACAAATGCAAAACGGCTGGATAAATTCCTGGGGATCCGGAAAGAGCGGACACATCAATTGTTAAAAGCAAGGGCAGCCGTGCACTCCTGGAAGTTATGAAGATGGAAAAGAATCTGAAACAGAACTGGACAGATGGACAGATCGAACATCTGGCAGTGACAGGACTGAAAACAGGGACAGGTCGAACAGGCATTACAGTACATGGGCATACAGAAGCTTCTGAACCGGATAGAACGGTATGCCGGATGCAGATATGAAAATACCTGCCTGCGGGCACAGGGACGGATCAGACACATGGCAGTAACCTACACGGATTACCTGGGTATGCGGCTGTCACTTGGGTATGACCTGACGAACACGGTATACCAACAGCCGAGGGACCTGGAAGCGGCACACAACAAGATGGCAGCAGAACAAAACAAGAAAGAGGCAGAAAAACGCCTGCAGGAAGTAAAAAAGAAATTTGAAGGCATCCGGAACAGCTACCGGAAGCTCAGAAACCGGTATTTCTATGAGGATGATGAATATATCATCCGGCCGGCAAGGTCAGCGGAAGAGATCGTTATGGAAGGCAGGATCCTGCACCATTGCGTTGGTGGAGACAGCTATCTCGGAAAACACAATGACGGACAGACCTACATCCTGATGCTGCGGTTCGCAAAAGAACCGGAGATACCGTACATAACCGTAGAGATCGAGAGGGATACGAACCGGATCATCCAGTGGTACGGGGCACACGACCGCAAACCAGACAAGGAGCATATGCAGAAGTGGCTGGATGATTATGTGGGGCATCTGAAACAGAAAGATGCAGAAGCAAAGCAGATGGCACAGAGCGTGGCATAAGGAGGGAATATGGAGTACACACAGATTACACTGAATGACTGGATGGAGATGAAACAGAAGCTGAAACAGGAACTGCTTGGCGTGAAGCAGTCATTTGTGCGGATCGGGTACGCACTTCGGAAGATTGACGATGCAAAGATGTACGAGCAGGACGGATACAAGAGCATTGCAGAGTTTGCCAAAGCGGAATATGGCCTTGAAGGTTCCACGGTATCACGATTTATGAGCATCAACCGGGAATATTCCATAGACGGCTATTCGGAACGCCTGAAGCCGGAATATGCCGACTTCAACCGTTCCCAGCTGGAAGAGATGCTGAAGCTTCCGGAAGCAGACCGGGAGATGGTCACACCGGACACGGCAAGAAAAGAAATCCGTGACATCAAGAAATTCAACCAGGCAGAACCGCAGGAGGGCATTGCGGATGATGTAACGGAGCTGATCCGGCACTTTGGGGAGGATAACGCGGAGACCCTGAAAAAACTGTATCAGTGCGGTATAGTAGATAACCTGTATGACAATATCAACCGATTGATTGAGATTGTGAACCCGGGCGGCAGCAGGAGCTACCGCAAAGGGCTGTTCTTCCTGATGTTCCATGAAGACTGCCTGAAATATAAGAAATACGGACAAACACCGCAGAGAATGGGGTACCGTGAATTTTTTGAACGGATCCTAGATGTTTTCGGTGATGAACCGGGAGAAAGAGAAGAAGAGGTGACAGAAGTTGAGCATGAAAGAACAGATCGTGAAGCTGAAAGAGAAGTGGAAGAACTGGCAGCAGAACCGCAAAGAGATAGCAGAGTTGAGAGAGAAGATCCTGAGGGCGGGGAACATGAACAGGAGCGAACTGAACAGCCAGATCCGAAGATCGAAGAAACGGAGAAAATAGGAGTTTCGCCGGCGAAAAAAAACCGAAGAAAAGGAAGAGGAAACCGTTCTGGAAATCGTGAAAAGTGTAGCAAAAATCGAGAAACTGTTACGGAAAGCATGGAAAATGTGACTGAAACTGAGGAAAGCGTTCCAAAAATGATGACAAACGTAGTTGAAGTAGCTGAAACAGAAATGAAAGTTACACATCAAATTAAACTGGAAGCGGAGTTTTTTTGACGATGCATTGTCTGGAAGAAAGAGTTTTGAATTACGCAAAAATGACCGTAATTACAAAGAGGGCGATATGTTAGAAATGGAAGAGATCAAAGACGGAAAGAAAACCGGGCGAAAGTGTAGTAAGCGTATTGTGTACATGATGGAAAACTTTGAGGGACTGGAAGACGGATACTGCATCCTGGGATGCGAATTGCTGTAAAGGAGAGGATGATACGATGTTCATACATTTGAAAGATTTTAAAAGACTGCTCAAGGGAGCTTATACAGGCGTAGGGTTATGCGTGGCACGAAGAGGGGATGATGTGCTGTTTGGCGGTTCTGGCTGGGTGATTGCTACGGAAAAAGAATCCATGGATAAAAAGCAGCTGGCAGCAGTTATTGAACTGACGGGAGAGCTTCCGGGAAACGGAGAAGCTTTTAAGGCAACGAAGGAAGAGAACCAGTACGAAATCGGCGGGGTTCACTGGGATATGATAGACAGGACGGAAGACCGAGAGGAAGAAGAAAAATTAACCGTGACGGAGGTTGTATTGGAAAGGTATCCGGGCGGGAAAGCCATGAGGGTATTACAGGCAGCAGACGGACGGGTAGAAGTACTGGATGACAGATTTGTAAAAGCAATTGATCCCATGTCGATGAACTTAGATTATGAGTGTGAAGTTCAGGGACCGTTTATTAACCGTAAATTTCCGAAACAGGTGTATTGGAAAAGCGAAGCAGCGACACTGACTGCCCTGCTATACGATCAGGATGAACTGAAAGAAAAAGATATCCTGGAGTATCTTCGGGATATAAAAATGGAAGGGTGAGAAAAAGAATGAACGGTAATAAAAACTGCAGCACATGCAGATATCATAGTGAAAATGGAGTATGCCGGTGCACAGGAAGTGATGAATTCGCTAATGCAACAATAGATACATATCGCTGTAAATGCCATCAGGAAAGAATGGAATATGACTGGAGAATGTCGGTGCTGGACAGGTTCATGAGAGGGGCGGGAAGATGAAGGATGAAAGCAGCAGAAAAAAATGTAAAACGTAAAGCACATTATGATCATCTGGAGCAGAGTGTTGATGCTGATGCAGCCAGAAGATTCCATGAACCAGCCGCAGTAAAGAGCAAGATGACAAAACTGGCATCAGTCAAAATTATAGAACATTACATAGAACACACCGATGATGAAGACGGTGAAATCCTGGAAACAATAGCAAGGAAATGCATGAGGGGAGCGAACAATGGAAATCATAGAAAAACTGGAACAGTACTATTCCATGAAGCGGGAAGCGAAAGACCTCCGGCAGCGGATTGAGACAGGGGAGCGTTACCTTGCAGAGATGGAAAAAGAGGGGTGTCAGGTATCGGACACAGTGACAGGGACACGGAAAGATGGGACGATCGGAGCGATCTGTGTCACCGGCTTCCCGATTCCGGAATATGAAAAAATAAAAACAATGACGAAAAAGAGAATAGCAAGGCTGAAAATACTGGAAGAGGAACTGATGGAAGCAATGAGCCAGGTGGATGACTTTATT
>ENA-OQDT01001749-OQDT01001749.1-human-gut-metagenome-genome-assembly--contig:-NODE-1749-length-12140-cov-3.833597_pt1 | contig 12140 bp, 16 predicted proteins | sample MGYA00242786_ERZ504617 | MGnify/ENA primary metagenome ERZ504617 (study PRJEB26092, sample SAMD00036337) | human gut metagenome | host: Homo sapiens | study: EMG produced TPA metagenomics assembly of... | reverse complement strand
CCAACAGCCGGAACCTGGAAGAGATCATAACAGATATCCCTGAGATATCCCGACAGATTTCTGACTATCTTAACAGTAACAGCCCGGAGGAAAAAGAGAAGCTGCGGTTTTATGATGATAAACTTCTCCCTCTTTACAAACTTTATCGCCTGGAAACTGTCTTAGAAGAAATCCAGCATGAGAAAGTCTGGCTGAACAGTGGTGGATTTCTGGTAATCCAGCAGACAGAAGCCTTCGTATCCATTGATGTAAACAGCGGAAAGTTTACAGGCAAAAAAGAAAATGCAGGAAACTTACCGAAAAATCAATTTGGAGGCAGCAAAGGAAATTGCCAGACAGTTACGTCTCAGAAACCTGTCCGGAATTATTCTGATTGATTTTATTAATATGGAAAATCAGGATCATCAGGACGAACTGTTCCATGTCCTGCAGAAATATCTGCGCAAAGATCCGGTAAAGGCAAAAGCAGTGGACATCACTCCACTGCATATCCTGGAACTTACCAGAAAGAAAGTGCGAAAACCTGTGATTGAGGAAATCAGAGAATTATAGTTTACCATAAAATAATTATGTAAACCAAACAAGCATCTGCAATTCTCATCGATATTTTTCCGTAACTGAATAACTGCTCTGCAGTTTGTATTTTATCACAGATCCTGACGGATACCGGATTGAAATTGTACCTGTAAAATAAAAGAAAAAAATTCAAGAAATTGAAAAAACTTAAATTGACAAATCGAATTTTGTCCGCTATTATAAATGAGATGCCGCACAGAGAGGTACAAGCACCGAAAGGTCACCATATCTGGCGAGTAAAGATTATAGGAGGTGCCACAGATGTACGCAATTATTGCAACAGGTGGTAAACAGTACAAAGTTGCTGAAGGCGACGTAATCAGAGTTGAGAAACTCGGTGTTGAAGCTGGTGAAACCGTTACTTTTGATAATGTTATTGCAGTAAGCAATGACGGATTAAAAGCTGGTGAAGATGTGAAAGATGCCAGTGTTACCGCTACTGTAGTTGAGAACGGTAAAGCAAAAAAAGTTATCGTTTACAAATACAAGAGAAAAACTGGATATCACAAGAAAAACGGTCACAGACAGCAGTACACTAAAGTGAAAATCGAAAAGATTAACGGTTAATCTGGTGTCATTATGATTACAATTACAGTTAAGAAGAGAAATGGAAATTATCTGGAATTTGTTTCGAAAGGTCACGCCGGATATGCAGAGGAAGGACAGGATATTGTCTGTGCTGCTGTTTCTGTACTGGTGATCAATACTGTAAATTCTCTTGAGACATTTACAGATGATCAGTTTGAAGTGCAGGAAGATGACGGCTATGTATCTTTTCATTTTACGGCTCCGGTTACTGAGAGGGGAACCCTTCTCATGGATTCGCTGATTCTCGGATTAACAGAAATTGAACATAGTTATAACAATCGATATTTGACAGTAAAAGTCAAGGAGGTGTAACAACATGATGAAAATGAACCTTCAGTTATTCGCACATAAAAAAGGAGTTGGTTCTACAAAGAACGGTCGTGATTCCGAATCCAAGAGATTAGGTGCGAAGAGAGCAGACGGACAGTTTGTTAAAGCTGGAAATATTCTTTACAGACAGCGCGGAACTAAGATCCATGCTGGTGAGAACGTAGGTTGCGGTAAAGATTATACTTTATTCGCACTTAAAGATGGTGTCGTAAGATTTACCAGAAAAGGACGCGATAAGAAACAGGTTTCTATCGTTCCAGTAGAAGCAGAATAATCTGGTTAAGCGAAGGCTTCAAATCTAATATGGGTTTGGAGCCTTTCTTTTATAGTAGAATTGCTATAGATTAAAAGAGTTATATGATATAAAAGAAACCATAGCAATCCTTGTAAATAATGCATATTGATCCGACTCATCAGAGTGCGAAATCCTGCTGAACGGTCTCAAATGCATTAATTTAAGAAGATTACTATTACGAAATTATTAGTAAAGGACAGAGGTGTGTCATATGTTTGCAGACAGAGCGAAAATCTATATCCGCTCCGGTAAAGGCGGCGACGGCCATGTAAGTTTCCGCAGAGAATTATATGTTCCGAATGGCGGTCCTGACGGCGGCGACGGCGGTCGTGGAGGAGACGTGATATTTGAGGTAGATGAAGGCCAGAACACCCTTGGCGACTACCGACACAGAAGAAAATATAAAGCAGAAGACGGACAGGAAGGCGGCAAAAAACGCTGCCATGGTGCCGATGGAAAAGATGTTGTATTAAAAGTTCCGGAAGGAACTGTTATCATGGATGCAGAATCCGGTAAAGTAATTGCTGATATGTCCGGTGAAAATAAACGCCAGATCGTATTAAGAGGCGGAAGAGGTGGCAAAGGAAACCAGCATTATGCGACTGCAACCATGCAGGTTCCGAAATATGCACAGCCAGGACAGCCTGCGCAGGAACTGGAAGTTCTTCTGGAGCTGAAAGTAATCGCAGACGTAGGTCTGGTTGGATTCCCGAATGTCGGAAAGTCCACATTCCTTTCCCGTGTTACCAACGCACAGCCGAAAATTGCCAACTATCACTTTACAACCCTGAGCCCAAATCTTGGCGTTGTAGATACTGAAAACGGTGGTTTTGTGATCGCTGATATTCCCGGTCTGATCGAAGGTGCTTCCGAAGGTGTGGGACTTGGACATGAGTTCCTCCGCCACATTGAACGTACCAGAGTCATTATCCACATTGTAGATGCAGCATCTACAGAGGGACGTGACCCAATCGATGATATTTACAAGATTAATAAAGAACTGGAAGCTTATAATCCGGAAATTGCTGCAAGACCACAGGTAATCGCAGCAAATAAAATCGACTGTATCTATACAGAAGACGGCGAAGAGAGTCCGATTGACAAACTTAAGGCAGAATTTGAGCCAAAAGGAATCCAGGTATATCCGATTTCCGCTGTCAGCGGTCAGGGTGTCAGAGAACTTTTATTCCATGTGAAAGAACTTCTTGACAGCTGCCCACAGGAACCTGTAGTATTTGAACAGGAATTCTTCCCTGAAGATATGTTGATCGGAGAAAACCCTTCCATATACAGTAGAGCAGAGTCCTGAAGATCCGACAATTTTTGTTGTCGAGGGACCGAAGATTGAAAAGATGCTTGGCTACACAAATCTTGATTCCGAAAAAGGTTTCGCATTCTTCCAGAAATTCCTGAAAGAGGGAGGCATCCTGGAAGAACTTGAGAGCAGGCATTCAGGAAGGCGATACTGTGCGTATGTACGGATTTGATTTTGATTACTATAAATAGATTCAATAATGAAACAGATGTGGTAAGACGGATGATTCTGTCCGTTTGCAGAGAATAACAGAGGAAAATAAAAATGACAAGTAAACAGAGAGCTTATTTAAAAGGTCTTGCAATGACCATGGATCCAATCCTTCAGCTTGGAAAGGGTGGTCTTACTCCTGAGAACACAGCCGCAGTAGATGAGGCGCTTGCAGCCAGAGAACTGATCAAGATCAGTGTTCTTCAGAACTGCCTGGAGGATCCGCGCCAGATGGCTGAGGTTCTGGCAGAACGTACACGTTCCCAGATCGTACAGGTTATCGGCAAGAAAATTGTTTTATACCGTGAAGGCAAAAACGAAAAGAAAAAAATTGAATTACCCAGAAAATAATACGGAGTTTTTTATGGCTGACATCAAACACAGAATTGGTATTATGGGCGGTACTTTTGATCCCATCCACATGGGGCATCTGATTCTGGGAGAGAAAGCATACGAACAGTTCCGACTGGAAAAGGTACTGTTCATGCCTTCCGGAAATCCGCCTCACAAGAGAAACCGTCAGGGACGTGCCACAGATGAAGAAAGAGTTGAAATGGTCCGCAGGGCGATTACCGGAAATCCTCACTTTGAACTGTCGCTGACTGAAATGCATGAAAATGGTTATACTTACACTTATCATACACTGGAAATGCTAAAAGAGAAGAATCCGGATACTGATTATTATTTTATAATCGGCGCAGACTCCCTGTATGACTTTGATACATGGCGTGAACCGGAAAGGATCTGCAGAAACTGTATTCTGGTAACTGCTGTAAGAAATCATTCCACAATCGCAGAGCTCGAAGCAGAAATGAACCGTCTTTCGCTTAAATATAATGGCACATTTCTGACACTGAATACCACAAACCTTGATGTATCCAGCGAAATGCTCAGAAACTGGATCAGCGAAGATAAAAGTGTGCGTTACTATATTCCTGATCCGGTGATTGAATATATCAGAGAAAACCAGATTTACAGTCTGGCCGAAAAGAAAGGATGATCTTCTAATGGCAGAGTATGATTTTATAAAAATGCAGAAAAAATTAGCAAAATATCTGGATGAGGATCGTTATGAACATACGTTGGGAGTTATGTTTACATGTGCAGCACTTGCCATGGTTCATGACTGTGATCTGATCACAGCCCAGACTGCCGGACTGCTCCATGACTGTGCAAAATGTATTCCGAACAAAAAGAAGCTGAAAATGTGCAGCCAGCATCATATTTCGGTATCTGAATTCGAACAGGAGCATCCTTTTTTACTTCATGCCAAGCTTGGAGCTTACGTGGCTAAGGCTAAGTATGATGTTACAGATGAAAATATTCTTTCTGCCATCACCTGGCATACTACCGGAAAGCCGGAGATGACACTGTTGGAAAAAATCGTCTATATTGCCGATTATATTGAACCAAAACGTGATAAAGCTCCTAATCTTGCAATTGTACGTAAACTGGCTTTTCAGGATCTTGACGAATGTATGTATAAGATTTTGGGTGATACACTGGCTTATCTGGAGGAAAATCCGAAAGATATTGATAATGCTACGAAAGATGCTTTCTTGTATTACAGGGATTTACACATGAAAAGACAGTTCTGAGTATAAATTGTCTCGACTGGCAGAGTTTTACATATAGGGGACAGCACAACAGGGAGAACAGATTACGGATATAAATATTTATTTAGAGAAGATATATGTAGCTATTCAATAGTCTGTTGATCATGAAGATATTGAACAGTTACAAAAGCAGATAGAAAGAGAGGTTGTTTCCATGAACAGAGAACTTGAAATGGCAAAACTTGCCTGCCGCGCACTTGATGAGAAAAAAGGAAAAGATATTAAGGTAATAGATATCCATGAAGTATCTGTAATTGCCGATTATTTTGTAATTGCAAGTGCTTCCAACCAGAATCAGGTTCAGGCTATGGTTGACAATGTAGATGAAACACTTGGCAGAGCCGGATTTGAAGCAAAACAGATTGAGGGAACCAGAAACTCCAGCTGGGTTCTTATGGATTACGGCGATATGATCGTTCACGTATTTGACGAAGAGAATCGTCTTTTCTATGACCTCGAAAGAATCTGGAGAGATGGTAAGGTTCTTGACGTTAATGAATTTCTTGAGAAATAAGTAGAAAAAATTGTTACTGTTCACTCTGTTCACAGCAACACGCTTGCGATGCACAGACTTTATGCTAATCGCATAAATTCGCGCGGTATGTCTCGGGTTTTCTGTGACTTTCGTTCACAAAAAACACCTCGCGGGATATTACCAGTGAACAGTAACGAAAAATTTACAGTTATTCGGTGTAGAACTGCGTAGCGAGGCGGATGATTTTATCCGCCTGAATTTGTGAAATCTGCAAAATAAAATACAGAGGAAATCAGATATCATCATTAAGAGATACCTGATTTCCTCTGTTGTTTTTTTGAATTGATATAGTATAATTTGCAGTGTATGGGGACTTGCTTGATTCGATTATGAGCAAGTTGCGAAGCGGATTGCGAATATCTGCCTGACTATTCACGTATCAGTTATATTACTCATACAAACGGAACACACCAAATACTTTGCCAAGAATCTGAAGACCTTCATGTACAAGGATTGGCTCCATTGTATCATTTTCCGGCTGGAGACGATAGTATCCTTTTTCTTTATGGAAAGTCTTAACTGTAGCACCGTCATCGATCAGCGCAACAACAATATCTCCATCCTCTGCTGTGGACTGCTGTTTTACCAGAACCTGATCTCCGTCAAAAATTCCGGCGTTTATCATACTTTCCCCTTTTACTTTCAACAGAAAGCTCTGTGAATTAGGCATAAACTCTGCAGGGATAGGGAAATAGCCTTCAATATTCTCAACTGCCAGAAGTGGCTGTCCGGCTGCCACAGTTCCTATGATGGGAACATTCACAACCTCTCTGCGGACCAGATTAAAATTGTCATCAATAATCTCAATCGCACGTGGTTTCGTTGCATCTCTGCGGATATATCCATTTTCTCCAGTGCTTCCAGATGTGAATGAACGGAAGAAGTAGATTTCAGGTTGACTGCCTCGCAGATTTCACGAACTGCCGGCGGAAATCCCCGGTTCAAAATCTCATTCTTTATGTAATCAAGAATCTCCTGCTGCTTTGGCGTGATTCTTCCATATGGCATAATTATACCCTCCTTTTAAGTTATTTTTGTTCGTACACTCTTCATAACCATTCAGCAGTCTGCTATTCTATGAGATACTGAACAGTTTCTGAGTTTTTTTATCATATCATAATTCCTGACAAAAAGCAAACTTATATTCTGAAAATGTGTTCTTACTTATGTGCTCCCGTTACTGTTTACTCCATTCTCAGTAACGGGGATAGTGGTGTGTGAACAGTAACGATTATTGTGAATTCTTTATGAATAAACTTGTTTTTAAATGTGCAAAGTGTTACAATATTTTGGAAAATAGTGTAACTATTCAGCAGTCACTGTGAAATCGCTGAACAGTTATAGAATGATTATGAACTGCACAAAAGGAGACATTCCATTGTCTGATAATAAATCAAAAAAAATGCCGGGAATCCTGGCAAGGCTTCGCATGGTCGTGGGGCTGAATATCGGAACGATCATGTTTGGCATCTTATTCATATATATGGCATTCAGTGCCATATTATATTTTACAACTACTCATATTGAGTCCTATCAGGTTACATCAGGACCTTTATCCCGCAACGAAACATATACCGGTCTTGCCATACGTGAAGAAAGTTTATGCAAGGCAGATTCATCAGGCTATATTACTTATTATGCAAGGGAGGGCAGTAAGATCAATGCTTCCGGAGCGGTGTACGGACTTAGTGATACAAAAACAGCTTCTGCTCCGGCATCTCTTGCCCCGGAAGAACTTTTCAAAGGTACGGACTGATATGATGAGTTTTTCCAAAGGATTCAGTTCAAGTAAATTTAACAGCACCTACAGCTTTAAATATGAACTGAAGGGAAATATCCTTCAATATGCAGAGTCTGGCAATACCTCATCTGCTCCTCTTACTTCAGATGAGGACGGTGAAGGAAATGACAGTGGTGACAATGACAAAACAGCAGATATTTATCCCGGAAATCAAACTATCTGCCAGTCCCAATCTGATGGTATCGTTTTATATTCCATGGATAATTATGAAGGAAAAACAGTAGATGCTGTAAAGGCAGAAGATTTCGATCAGAATTCTTACCATGAAACAGATTTGAAAACTTCCGACAAGGTAAAAGCAGGAGATGACATTTATACCATTATCACAGATGAACGCTGGAGCCTTCTGATTCCTTTGAGCGACAGACAGGTTGAAAAACTGAAAGACCGTTCTACAATACGTGTCAAATTTTTAAAAGACGATATGACACAAAACGGAGATTTTTCCATTATTACCATAGACGGTGACAAATATGGACAGATTGACTTCAATAAAGGTCTGATTCGTTATGCATCTGACCGTTTTTTGGACATTGAACTTGTAACCAACACAGTTGTAGGTCTGAAAATCCCTCTTACCTCTATTGTAACCAAGGATTTTTATGTGATTCCATCCAGAATGGCCACTACACAGGATAATCAGACAGGTTTTACCCTTTATGAGGGGAAAAATAAAACAACATTTAAAAATGTGAGCATTTACGCAAGCATTGATGATTCATCTGTCTCCAAACTGGCAGTGGACGAAGCAGAACAACCTCAGATTTATTATGTTGACAAGAGTTCATTTAAGGAAGGGGATGCCCTGATCAATACGGATACCGGTGAAAAATACGTGATCGGAGAGACAGATACCCTGGAGGGAGTATACTGTATTAATAAAGGCTATGCGGTTTTTCGCCGTATTGAAATACTTGATGAGAACGAAGAATATGCTATTGTATCTAAGAACACCACCTACGGTCTTTCCAGATATGATCACATTGTTCGAAACGCTGATAAAGTAAAGGAAGAAGACATTTTATACTAATTAAGGAGGCTTAATATGTTAGCTGATAAACTAAACCTTGTGAAAAAGAATATTGAAGAGGCCTGCGATACTGCAGGGCGTTCTCCCCAAGAGGTAACTCTTATTGCGGTCAGTAAGACCAAACCGGTGGAAATGCTGAAAGAAGCATATGATGCGGGTGCAAGAGTGTTTGGGGAGAATAAGGTTCAGGAGATCGTAGATAAATACGATCAGATGCCATCAGATGTACAGTGGCACATGATCGGACATTTACAGAGAAATAAAGTGAAATATATTATTGATAAAGTATCTATGATACACTCTGTAGATTCTGTCCGCCTGGCAGAGGCCATCGAAAAAGAGGCAGCAAAAAAAGATATCTGCATGCCGGTTCTGATCGAAGTAAATGTAGCAGGAGAGGAAAGTAAGTTTGGCCTTTCAGTCGAAGAGGTATTACCATTTCTGGAAGAAATTTCTTCTTATGAGCATCTTCAGGTAAAAGGACTTATGACAATTGCACCATTTGTAGCAAATCCTGAAGAAAACAGAGAAGTTTTTCAAAAATTAAAGAAATTAAGTGTTGACATTGCGGCCAAAAACATTAATAATGTTAATATGAGCGTCCTGAGTATGGGAATGACAAATGATTATCAGGTCGCAGTTGAGGAAGGGGCCACTATGGTGCGCGTGGGAACGGGTATCTTTGGCGAAAGAGATTACTCAATAAAAGAAGATTAAAATAAGATTGGAGATTAAAATGGGCGTTTTAGATAAATTTTTAGATGCCATCAAATTAAACGATGATTACGATGATGATGGATTCTTAGATGATGATCTGTTAGATGAGGAAGAAGATGATGACTTTCTCGATGACGATTTCGATGAGAAACCAAAGAAGAAATTTTTTGATAAATTCTCTAAGAAAAAAGAATCCGACGATAATGATGACTTCGATGATGTAGAAGAGAAAACAGTAAAGACAGTTCCTAAACAGGCATCTGCTCCAAAACAGACCGCTTCAGCTCCGTCTAAGGTTACGGTCAAACAGGAACGCGCCGAACGCCAGACACGTCCTGCAGCATCTTCCAAGATTACTCCAATGAGAAGCAGCCGCAAATCAAATCAGGGCCCAAATATGGAAGTCTGTGTGATCAAACCTTCTTCTATGGAAGATACGCGTGAGATTGCTGACACTTTAGTAGATAATTCTACTGTTATTTTGAATCTGGAGGGAATTGATGTGGAACTGGCACAGAGGATCATCGATTTCACGTCCGGTGCATGCTATTCTTTAGGCGGCAGCCTTCAGAAAGTATCCAGCTATATCTTTGTACTTGGACCGTACAATGTAGATATTACCGGTGACCTTCAGAATATTCTGGGAGGCTCTGCTCCGTCTGTAAGAGCAGGATATTGATCCAGGATGGAAAAAGACGAATTTTTTCTTAAGAGAATCCGGGAATTGGCAAATCTCTCCTGGCAGAGAGATATCGTTACATTTTCGGATTTTCTTAATTTAAATGAACAGAATATAGTCAGTAGCCTGAAACATCAGTTTCCCCAGATTGTTATGGAGACGTCCGGAGGCTATGAGAATGCGGAGCGTCAGATGGTTGCATTTCATCCTGATGCTCTTGCTTTTACATGGGAATATCCCATCGACTGTCTGAGGATTGAACCAAAGGCTCTTAAATTCTCTGAAGAGATTTCTCATCGTGATTATCTTGGTGCACTTCTCAATCTTGGAGTAGACAGAAGTGTGATCGGTGATATTGTTGTTCAGAAAAAAGCTGCCTGGTTTTTCTGCCAGAACAAAATGACGGAATTCTTTCTTGAAAATCTGTGCCGGGTCCGTCATACCAATATTCTGATCACTGTTGTAGATAAGCAGGAGGAACTTCCTGCACCCAAAATGGAAACTATTCACGGCACCTGTGCCTCTGTACGGCTGGATTCTCTCATTGCACTGGCTTTTAAAGCATCCAGAAGCAGTATGGTGTCTTATATTGAAGGGGGACAGGTTTTTGTAAATGGAAAGCTGATCACCTCCAATGGTTATGAACCCAGAGAGGGAGATATTATCTCAGTCAGAGGGAAGGGACGTTTTATCTATGAGGGCACGTCCCACCAGACCAGAAAAGGACGGAGCAGTATACAGTTAAGTTTATATATTTAAATGACAGGAGGGTATTGAAATGGCAGGACAGAAATTACTTGTAAAACGTGAGGGAGATTTTCATTATCCAATCTATTTTGAAAAAGCTTTTTCCGGACTGGCACAGGCTGTAAGGGAAGAAGGATTGTCCGGACATAAAATTTGTGTTGTCACTGACAGTCACGTAGAGCCTTTGTATCTGAAGTCTGTAATGGATTCTCTGCAGGAGGTTTCTTCCCAGATATTTTCCTTTGTCTTTGAAGCAGGGGAAAAAAATAAGAATCTGGACACAGTACAGGAACTGTACCGTTCTCTTATTGAACATGAAATGGACCGCAAGGGGCTCCTGGTTGCTTTAGGAGGCGGTGTGGTAGGTGATCTGACCGGATTTGGTGCAGCCACCTATCTGAGAGGAATTGATTTTATCCAGGTTCCAACCACCCTTCTTTCCCAGGTTGACAGCAGTGTGGGAGGAAAAACCGGTGTGGATTTCCAGAAGTATAAAAATATGGTTGGAGCTTTTCATCAGCCCCGTCTTGTCTATATGAATCTGTCTGCTTTAAATACACTTCCCCAAAAAGAATTTGCCTGTGGAATGGGTGAAATCCTGAAAACCGGTCTTATCTGTGACGGAGAATTTTTCCGATTTATCTGTGCAAATCAAAAAACAATCCAGGAGCTGGATTATACCCTTCTGTCCCAAATGATCCGCAGATGCTGTGAGATCAAAGCAGGAGTGGTAGAACGTGATCCCAAAGAGCAGGGTGAGAGAGCTCTTCTGAATCTTGGACACACAGTTGGACATGCTGTGGAGAAATTAAAGAATTTCCAGTTGCTCCATGGTCAGTGTGTAGGAATCGGTCTGATTGCAGCTGCATATCTTTCCATGCAGAGAGGGCTTCTGACTCAGGAAGAATATAATGAAATCCGTAAGGGCTGCAAAGCCTTTCATTTGCCTCTTACTGTAGATTCTCTGAAAGCCGAGGAGATTCTGGCAGCCACAAAGAAGGACAAAAAAATGGAAGCCGGACATATTAAATTTATCCTGATGGATGGAATCGGCAAAAGTTTTATTGACAAAACCGTGACGGATATGGAACTTTTAAGCGCCATCCGGGAGATTCTGTCATGAAAAGGGAAGGAACTTCAAATCTCCCTTTTCCTGCCTGGACAGGTGTGATCCTAACGCTGTTTCTTATCCTGATGGATCAGGTAACAAAGCTTCTGGCACTGTCACAGTTAAAGGGAAATCCGGATATCATTCTGATCCCAGGTGTTTTACAGCTGAAATATCTGGAAAACAGAGGAATGGCCTTTGGAATGCTTCAGGGAAAGATTCCGCTGCTGATAGCTTTATGTCTTCTGTTTTTCTGTGTATTTTTGGTATATTTTATATTAAAATCCCTAAAACACGGTATTATCTTCCTCTCATCTGTACAGCCCTTGTTCTGGCGGCAGGTGCTGTTGGAAATTCTGATCGACAGAGTATTCCGCGGTTATGTGATCGATTTTATTTACTTTTCACTGATTGATTTTTCCTGGTATTTAATATGGCAGATATTTATGTGGTATGCAGCGGCATATTTTTCGGTTTTTTGCGTATGTTTCAAATATAAAGATTGAAAGCGATTTTCGTTTCTGAATAGAAAAAATTAGGAGCAGAAATGGAATTCTTAATTACGTAGTTTCAGACGGTCAGTTCCGGTATCC
>ENA-OQDT01001748-OQDT01001748.1-human-gut-metagenome-genome-assembly--contig:-NODE-1748-length-12143-cov-2.868425_pt1 | contig 12143 bp, 8 predicted proteins | sample MGYA00242786_ERZ504617 | MGnify/ENA primary metagenome ERZ504617 (study PRJEB26092, sample SAMD00036337) | human gut metagenome | host: Homo sapiens | study: EMG produced TPA metagenomics assembly of... | reverse complement strand
TCTGTAAATGTTGTCAAGTAAGGCAATGGCGTTATCTGACCAGGCAATATCTATTCGCATAATGGATGCCGTTTACGTAATTCTTCTGTAGTCATATATCGTCCATGTTTAAAATCTTCTCTCGATTTGTTCAACACTTCCTTTAATTCTTCCAGCGTCATCTGTGCCGGATAGCGCGTTTCCTTTTTCTCTGTAGCAATGTTGATCAGGTTCTTGATCTGTGTCAACAGCTTGACATCATCGATCGTTTTCAGTTGCTCGATAAGTGACAGTCTTAATTCCAATGCGTCCATACAATTATCTATTAGTTTATATTCGGATTCACAAAAATAGTCATTAATATTTTGAAATCAGTGAATCTTAGTTACTTTTGTTTTCCCTAAAAAAGAAATGATGAAGAAGATTGTATTTAGTATTTGGTTGATAGTGGCGACTTTTTCGGTGGCAGCGATATGTTCGTCTTGTGGAAAGAAGGAAGAGCGCGGCGAGTTGAAGCGCATTTGGTATAACGGAAGTTATAACCGTGATTTCAAAGACCTGAACGATGTACATCTGGCCGAAGCGAAACGTATCGGCATCAAACCGGCATCGGACCGTGAAGAAGCGGAGAAAGTAAAAAAGGAGATGGAAGAGATCGAAACCAATGAGTATTATGAAGTGGAAAAGCTGACGCATTCCATCCCATATCTGATCCCTTCGGCAGCACAGTTGCTGGAAGATATCGGACATAATTTCCAGGATTCCTTACGCAATCTGAATGCTTCGGTCTACAAAATCAAAGTGACCAGTGTCACCCGTACGGTCGATGATGTCAAGAACCTGAAAAAGAGAAATACCAATTCCTCCCAAAATTCGGCCCACCGCTACGGAACGACTTTTGATGTCTCCTGGGCCCGTTATACCAAAGTAGACGAGAGCGATACTCTGAATATCGACAAAGACCGGTTGAAAATGGTATTGGCAATGGTTTTGCGCGATTTGAAACGGGAAGAGCGTTGCTATGTCAAACACGAACGCAAGCAAGGTTGTTTCCATATAACCGTTCGGGAAAAGAAATAGAAAGAGACAACAAACGGCTTACTGATCGAATGGACAAAAAACTACTGAAATACTGGAAAAATTGCCTGCTGGATGCCGAACGAAGGAGCAGGTCGCTAAAGAAAGAAGCGCGGGTTACATTGCGGATAGGTGACAAGGTTCCGGAATTTATACTTCGTAAAGACATTCCCTTGCTTTTCCCGAAAGGGAAGCAAAAGACGGATGACGAGAAACGTAAAATACAGATTGCTCCTTGTGTCTTTCTTCCTGAGTACGAAAACGGGTGGGCTTCCGGACAGAATACTCCGGAGTACCCCTTCCTGATTTCCGCGACATTGTTGCCGGACGGCACTTTCCAGGTCTGCGACAACAAGTCTGAACGTATTCCGGTTTTTGTCCGTAAGTTTTTGTCTCCGAATGCGCGCAATGACAGAACTATTGCATCCCTTTCGAATGTGGACCGGCTCTTGAGCGAGTTCGATACCGAAGGGACGGACTGGAAGATATATTGGAGTGCCTGCGAAAAACTGTTCCAAGATGCGACCGGCTTGACTTTCCGGGAAATGAATTATGCCGACAAGCCTGAAATCATTGTCGTGAAAGCTCCCGGACGAGGAATGGCACAAAAGATCATCAATCTGTATGACAAGCTATTGGAAAGTAAATCTTCCCATCCGTTACTGGAACTTCTGATCCGTAAAAAGCTGGAAACATTGCTGCCTGTGCCGGATAGACAGCAAGTTTATTGCAATAAAGACCATTGGGCACAGATGAGCGGCGAGTTTCCGCTGTCCGTCTCCCAGCGTGAGACGCTTGCCATGTATACGGACCCGGACAGTTCCGATATCTTTGCCGTTAACGGACCTCCGGGAACAGGCAAGACGACCTTTTTACAGACGGTGATTGCCAACCGGATCGTCCATGCCGTACTGGAGCATCCTGATGATCCGGATATCATCGTAGCCAGTTCCGCCAATAACCAGGCGATTACCAATATCCTGAAAGATTTCAAGATCGAACAGCCTTCTGGCGATAAGCCTGCAAACCTGTTGACTCTCCGCTGGCTGCCCGGTTTGGATACGTTGGGATTGTATCTGTCAGGCAAAGACGAACAAAAGGATCAGTACAAAATGATGTTCAATACGAAAGGTGAAGGCTTTCCGAATGATTATGACGATCCTGCCCGGTTGGAAGAATATCGCGGGTTCTATCTGGAACATTTCAATCGTTTCTTCCAGACATCTTGCCGGGATGAAGTTGCATGCCAGCGCTTCCTTCGCAGGCAAATGAGGAAGATGCGGGATGAGATTGGAACCTGCTTGAATGTTGCCAGTCTCAAACAATATGGAAAAGAGATGGCGGATAAAGGTTTTCTGAGTAAACTGTTCCGTAAATTTCAAAAACTTCCAAGCTATGATGATGTGATATGCGGCTGGGAGCAGACGGAAGATTTTAAGGCACGCTATGACAAGTTGGTTGCCAATCCGGAATATAATGCCCTTCCTTATACGGAAGATATGGCGGTGCGGCTGGATATCAGTTACCGCTATCTTTTGTTCTGGTATGCCATCCATGACCGGGAAGCCGAGTTCATCCGCCGCTTGGCCGGATGCGATAAAGAGGGGGAGACACGTGGCCGCGAGGATTACACCGAACGGTTGAAACGTTTGGCCTGTGTGATGCCTGTCTTTATTTCGACTTTCCATTCTTTGCCGAAATACATGGTTTGTGCGGACAATGGGGAGTGGGATGCGCCGCTCTATGATGCGATCGATTTGCTGATTGTGGATGAATCGGGGCAGGTATCTCCCGAACTGGCTATTCCCTCTTTCAGCCTTGCCAAGCAAGCTATTTTAGTGGGAGACGTGGAACAGATCGAACCGATATGGTCCATCTCGGACGAATATTCCGGTATCAATCTGAAACGTTTTGGCTTGGTTTCCTCCGAGTCCGATGATCGGTATGCGTTTCTGCATGAAAACGGTTTCTTGTCCTCGTCCGGAAGCATCATGAAGATGGCGCGGAAAAGTTGCAGTTTCGAAGTCACCGGCGAAAGAGGCGCTTTCTTAACCGAACATAGGCGTTGTCTCGATCCGATCATTGCTTATTGCAACGACTATGTGTATCACGGCCGTTTGCTGCCGAAGAAAGGAAACAAGGTGAAGTATAAAGACTTGCCGCCTAAAGGGTATGTCCATGTAAACGGAGTCAGTGAAAAAGGGGCGACGGGCAGTGTCTTGAACAGAGCGGAAGCGGCAGCAATCGTCTCTTGGCTGGAAACGGAAAAAGATAAGTTGGAAAGCGCTTACAAGGAGCCGATCCGTAAAATAGTGGCTGTAGTCACCCCATTTAAGGCGCAGGAAGAAATCATCCGTAGTCTTGCGGAACAGTCGCCGGAGGCGGAAGCGTTTGCCGGTATGACGATCGGCACTGTTCACTCTTTGCAGGGAGCGCAGTGTCCGGTCGTGATTTTTTCATCGGTCAATTCTCCCGGTGATGCTTCTTATTTTATGGAGCAAGGTGGGAAGTACAATATGCTCAACGTAGCTGTTTCGCGTGCGCAATATCATTTTCTGGTGTTCGGAAATATGAATATATTCCATCCCGAACGGAATACGCCCGTCGGTAACTTGGCAAAATGGTTGTTTGACGATCCTGCGAACGAAGTGTCCGGCAATTTCATCTATCGGCAAAAGGAACCGCTTTGCCGCTACCAGCCGGCCGAACGTTTATCGACATTGAAGGAACACACCGGTTTGTTGCGGCAAGCCTTTAAAGATGCGACAAAAAGGTTGCTGATCGTATCTCCTTTTATATCGATCCAGGCGATTGAACATGATAATCTTATTCCCCTGATGCGGGAAGCGGTGGAGCGAGGTGTGGAAGTCGTGGTGTATTCGGATTTCCGTTTGGATTGTGACAAACAAACCGGTGTGTTGCGGAAGGAGGCCGTTGCCGGACGGAAGGCTTTAACCGAAAACGGTATTAAGTTGATTCTGTTGAAAGGCATTCATAATAAATCGCTTGCGATTGATGATTCGGTATTGGTGGAAGGTTCCTTTAACTGGCTTTCCGCGAGTAGGGACGAGGCTTATTCCCGTCATGAATGCTCCGTTAAACTGCTTTCTCCCGAAGCAACGAAGCATATTTCAAACTTGAAGAAGGAGTTAGACGCAATAGAACCGGAATCCGTTCTTTTCGAGCCTATTCCTGCCTCTGTAACGAAACAGGTTCGGGTCGAAAATAAGATTTGTCCCGGTTTCTTTGATGCCGATCCGGTAAACAACTGTACGGATGAAGATCTGGCCGGTTTCGAAGAGCGTATCCGGCAATTGGGAATCAAGAAAACGGACGTATCCGAGTCGATAATGAGAGTTCGTAAACAATATCCCCGTCATTATGAAACATGGTCGGATGAGGAATACCGGATATTACAGGAGTTCATGCAAAAGACGAATGATCTGAATCTGTTTTGTTCCTGCTTCCAACGGACTCCAGGCTCGATCCGTATAAAAGTAGAAGGCATGAATCAGAATTAGAGTTTGGCTTTCCTGATTCATACCTTCTGTATCCTAATCTCTGAAGATATATTATAAGATGCCTTCGATCACTTTGCGAAGTTCCGGTTTACCCATCGTGCCGAGCATCATTTCTTTATTCCCGTCCATGCGGCAGAGGAGCAAAGTCGGGATCGTCCGGATCTTGAAAGCAGCTTCCAGTTCTTCTTCGTTGTCTACATTGACTTTATAGATGTAGAGTTTTCCGTCGTATTCTTTTGCAAACTCATCGAGTATCGGCTCCAGACGTTTGCAATAGCCGCACCAGGGAGCATGAAAGTCTACGATACAAGGTTTGTCGCCTACGTATTTCCAATCTTTGGGGCTTTCTTCGAAGTTTCCTACTCGCTGTATAAATTCCGTTTTTGTTAATTCAATTGGTGTCATGTTGTTTCCTTTTATTATTAATAAAACAAAGATACTAATAATATGGTTGCATTGTAAATGGCAATATTGCTTATATAGTTATCAATATTCCCCTTCTGCCGGCATTAAATGAAAAATATCTGTATTTTTGCTTTTTATAAAACAACAAATTCATGTCAGGAGAGATATATGTTCAGGATTTTGCAGCCTTGGAAACACTGTTCAAGCGTTTCTACAAACCTTTGCGGGCGTATGCTTTCCGTTTTGTGAATGATAAGGATTTGTCGGAAGATATTGTTCAGGATGTTTTTTATGAACTTTGGAAGCGGCGTGAAAGTATCCGTTTTGAGGATGAATCTGTAAAGTCTTATCTTTTCAAAGCCGTATATACGCATGCTCTGAATGCGTTGGATAAGAAACAACAGGATGTATACCCTTTGAAACCTGAGAGAGAGACGGATATATTGGATCAGTACGTTTCCTCTTATATGCAAAATTCCGAAGCAGAGCTTGTTATTGAAAGAACTGGAAGAAGAAAATCATGTCTTATATAAACACGCTTCCCCCTCAATGCCATAAAATATTTATGTTAAGCCGGAGCTATGGATTGAAGAACCGTGAGATTGCGGAACAACTGAATATTAGTATCAAAGCGGTTGAAAAAGCAGATTAGCAAGGCTCTTTCCGGGTTGAAAGAATATCTTATCCAAAGGGACTTATTCCCTTTGTTAGTGTTGGCTGTCACTTGTCTTTCTCTTTAGACAGCCAGAGGGTGGAACGAAAGTTTCATGCCGGAGAATAAAAAGAAACGTTAATTCTTTGTAGGATGGAGGTAGGGTAAAACTACCTTTTTTTGTATTACTAATAAATGAATCTGTAATGAAAGAAGAAACACACGATATCAACGAAATCATAATCCGTTATCTGGATGGCTCGGCTGAACTGGAAGAGAAGAGGCTATTGCTTCGATGGCTGAAACAATCGGATGATAATCGGGATGATTTTATTGCAACTCGTGACCTGTGGCTGTCTTGTAATGTCGCTGCCGGAAACGAGCTGGAGATCGATATCGCTTTGGGGAAACTGAAAAACCGTATCTTGTTGGAGCAGGGACGGATGGAGAGGGACTTGCCTGCGAAGAGAAATACATTATCGGTGGTTTTGCGTTGGACGCGGGTTGCTGCCGTCTTGTTGCTTTTGTTGGGAGTCGGTTATGGTATCGGCAGTTGGAGGGGAGCATTCCGACTCCTGATGTCATCGTGCAAAACCAACTGATAACGGCAAAAGGAAGCAAAGGCCGGTTCACGTTGCCTGACGGATCGGTGGTTTGGCTGAATTCGGAAACAAAACTGACTTATCCGAATCAATTTACCGGTGACAGACGGTTTGTCTCTTTGGAGGGAGAAGCGTATTTCGAGGTGGCAAAAGATGACGAAAAAACCTTTTGTCGTACAGGCGGGAGAGATAGATGTCGAAGTTTTGGGAACCTGTTTCGATCTCGATAGCTATTCTTCAGGTGAATTTGTAGAGACCGCTTTGCTGAGCGGTAGTGTAAAGATATCGGGAAAAGCTTTGAAAGATCCGGTTTACTTGAAACCGAATGAATTGTTCAGATACCGTAAGTCGGATCAGACCGCTTCTGTCGAAGAAGCCAAAGTCGGTTTGTATACCGATTGGATCAAAGACCGCTTGGTATTTGACAACGACTGTCTGGCTGATATATTAATCAGTATGGAGGGACGCTATAATATGGATATCGAATGTCCGAAGCAGTTTGCCGCTTCCACTCGTCTTTCTTTCACAATCCGGCAGGAGAGCATCGAAGAGGTGATGGAGGCGATGAGTCTGATTGTTCCTATTAGGTATGAGATAAAGAAAAATAAAGTATATATAACTCCTCGAAAATAAATGTTTAACTTTAAAAACAGATTGCTTATGGGAATAGACAAATGATGTTATTGTGAAAAAAAGAGGATAGGTGTATGTGAGTTACATTCGTCTGTCGAAAAAATAATTAATCTATCGTCCGGTATTTGGTTTCGGCGATAAAGTTTAACTGAAAATCTATATAGAATATGATTTATTTTAACCGAAAGGGTCTTTTGTATTCTTTTATTCAAAAAGAAACTAGGGTGATGAATTTAGCCCTGTTTATGTTAACTTTCATGTTAAGTGGGCTTTATGCTACAGAGTCTTATTCTCAGACTGTCCGGATTAGCCTCAATATGAAAAACTCAACAGTCAAAGAGGTCTTAAAGAAAATTGAAAATTGCAGTGAGTTTACGTTCTTTTATAATGACGAAATAATAGACGTGGACAAACGTGTCACATTGAATGCTGAGGATCTCAGTATATCAGATATACTGACTACAATTCTCCCGAATTGTAGTTATACGATATCGAATAAAAACATTATCATAACTGTCAAGGAGGCTGGCGTTCACCAGCAGGGAAAGATTGTCACCGGAGTTGTCCGCGATGTTAATGGCGAACCGGTTGTCGGAGCGAATGTTTCGGTAAAGGGCACTACCAACGGGACAATAACCGATATGGACGGGAAATTTACGCTGGAAGGCGTTTCTGCCGATTCTAAACTTTCGGTATCCTATATCGGTTACATGGCCCAAGAGATTGTAGTGGGTAATAAAGGGGCTTTCGAAATCGTATTGAAAGATGACACCCAAGCTCTTGAAGAAGTTGTTGTTGTTGGTTATGCTGCTCAGAAGAAGGTGAATTTGACCGGATCTGTAGCCAGCCTAAATTTTACGGATGAGAAGCTGAGCCGTCCGGTTACCACGATCGCCGCATCGTTGTCAGGTATGGCGGCCGGTGTCAATGTGATGAATACTAGTAGCCAGCCGAATGCCGAAGGTTCTTCCATCTTGATCCGTGGTGTGGGTACGATGAACGATGCTGGCCCGCTGATCCTTGTGGACGGAATGGAGATGAGCCTCAATGAAGTGAATCCAAATGATGTGGCTTCGATCTCCATCTTGAAAGGATGCCACATCTTGTGCCATTTACGGTAACAGAGGGGCTAATGGGGTAATCTTGGTTACGACGAAACGTGGTTCGGATGGAAAAATCAATGTGACCTATTCGGGCAAGTTTTCTTACCAGACTCCGGCCAAACTGATTCGTCAGGTAACGGATTATGCGGATTATATGGAGTTTGTCAACGAAGGGTTATCTCAACACGAACCAGGCGGCCAAGTTCTCCCAGTCGACGATCAATGAGTGGCGTGAAGCAGCTAATAACCCGAACGCGACGAATGTTGCTGGCATACCGAATTATGTGACGCATCCGAATACGGATTGGTATGATGTCGTTTATGACCCGAAATGGATGCAGGAACATACTATCAGCTTGACTGGTGCGGAAAAGCGTACTAACTATGCGATTTCGGGTACTTACCTGAATAATCCAGGTTTGGTTATCGAGTCGGGGGTAAAGAAATATTATTTGCGTAGTGACATCGAGTCGAGAGTAACCGATTTCCTGACTGTAGGAATGCGTGCTTGGGGGTATAACGCCGATCAGGATCGCAATAATCTGGGCGATATGTGGGGATTGAACATGCAGAAGGTGACCCCAGGTGTTTATCCTTGTTATGACGGCAAATATGGTGGAATCGAAACTAACGAAGAAGACGGGCAGGCAGGAAACCCATTGCTGAATATGAGTAACTCGTATGGTTACTACAAGCAGAACAAATATTTCGTGAACCCGTATATAGAAGTGAAGTTCTTGAAAGACTTCAAGTTTACAGCCAACTTTTATTATGATCAGTTTACAAACCATCACAGATGGCAACCTTCTGATTATAAAGAACAGTACAGTTTCAACCGTACAATGACTTTGAGTACGCCTCCGACTTCTACGGATATGGCTACTTATAAGGTGTATGATTGGGAAAGACGTGAAAAGTACTGGAAAACCAATATGCTGGTGAGTTGGGCGCATACTTATGGAAAGCACGATGTGGGTGCATTGATCGGTTATGAAGAATCGCGTAACTGGGGAGACGAAGTGGATATTTGTAAGGAAGGTATGTCAAGTGTCAATTTGACAGACTTTGATGCCATGACGGATCCTTATTATATTAAGGGTTCTTCATACGAATATTCTTCTCGTTCTTGGTTCGGTCGCATCAATTATGCATTTGACAATCGTTACTTGTTCGAAATGAACATGCGTTATGATGGTTCTTCTCGTTTTTCTCCCGATTCTCGTTGGGGGCTGTTTCCTTCTTTCTCTGCCGGTTGGCGTATATCTGAAGAGGAATTCATGAAAGATATAGATTGGTTGAGTAATTTGAAGCTGCGTGCATCTTGGGGGAAGTTGGGTAATAATTCCATTGGTAATTACGAGTGGCAGGCACTTTACGGTTCAGGTTACAACTATGCGTTCAATAGCAATAAATCCAATGGTTTAGCCATGACTACTTTCTCCAACTACGCTTTGGAATGGGAGGAAACGGCTATTACCAATATAGGCCTTGATTTCGGTGTTTTGAACAACCGTTTGAACGGAACGATCGAAGTATATGACAAAAAAACGGATGGAATCTTATATCGCCCGACGCTTCCGGAATCTCTGAACCAATTTACTTCTCCGCTCCAGAATCTGGCAGGTGTTAACAACAAAGGGCTTGAAATTACTTTGGGTTGGAATGACCGTGTCGGAGACATCTCTTACTCAGTTTCAGGAAACTTTACTTATAATAAGAATAAAGTGACGAAATATAAAGGGGAGTTGGTCCGCGAATGGCGTACGGATGCCAACGGCAATAAAGTGTGGTATCAGAATGTTGGTACGGTAGCAAACGGTTCGTCCAACTTGATCGTGGAAGGCCACGAGATGAATGAATATTATATGATGAATCCATACAAAGGTAACGGTTCTTATTTCAATAGTGATGGGACAGTGAATATTAATGGGGGACCGAAAGACGGAATGATCCGTACTGAGGCTGATATGAAATGGTTGCAGGCGATGTTTGATGCTGGTTATAAGTTTTACCCAAACCAAGCGATCGGCAAAGATAAGATTTGGTATGGGGATATGATTTATGCTGACTATAACGGAGATGGTATTTATGGTAATGATGACGATCGCGATTTTCAAGGTGTTTCTTGGAGACCGAAATACTACTTCGGCTTGCAGGCAAGCATGACATGGAAGGGCTTTGACCTATCGATGAACTGGGCGGGAGCAGCCGGATTCAAGATCGATTATTACAAACAAACGCAAAACAGCGTCAGTGTTACGCACGGATATGGTCTCGGATATGACATTGCTTATGATCACTATTTCTTCGATCCTGAAAATCCGAATGATCCGCGTACGAACATTTATTCCGAAACGCCACGTCTCGTTGGTTATCAGAACAGCGGTCAGGCAAGTGCTACCAGTTCTTGGCATCTGAAGAATGGTAACTACATAAAGCTGAAAAACCTGACGATAGGCTATACCTTTCCGAAAGAATGGATGAAAGTAGCCTTCATTCAGAATGCACGAGTTTATCTGTCTGGCGGAAAATTTACTGACAATCACTAAGTTCGAAGGTAGCGATCCGGAACGTATGGCCGGTGACGGTTATATGCCGATCCGCCAGTATACGGTTGGTGTTAATGTGACATTCTAATTAAATTGTGAAAAAAAGTATGGACAAGAATAATTTGGGAATTATAAAAGACATGGCAAAACTTTTTTCAGCAACAATTTTGTCAGGTTTGTTCTTTACAGGTTGTGTAGATATGGATTTGACTCCGAAAAACCAGCCGAGTGAAGGAGAGGTATGGGCAGATGCCACGATGGCTGAACAGACTGTTACCGGCTTATACAATGGATTGAACCATTTGTATAATGATAACTATAATATGTGGTTCGATTGCTTTTCGGCAGTGATGGATCGCGATGCGAACTGGCGTAACTTTGGTATGCTGTTTGGCAACCAGACGACATCAGGAGATGGTCCGAGTTGGATTTGGCATGACAACTATAAGTTTATCATCCGTTGCAATGATGTGATTGCTAATATGCCGGATGTGGTAGGGCTTCCGGAAGCGAAGAAAGCACGTTTGATTGCTGAAGCCAAATTTCTCCGTAGCTATTGGTATTATGAATTGAACTTGCTGTTTGGTGGTGTTCCTTATTATACAGAGCCAATCAAGAACATCGAAGAAGCGAAGGGTAGCCGTCTTTCTATGACGGATCTCTGGAATGAGTTGATTAAGGATTTGACTGATTGCATCAACGAGCCAAATTTGCCGGATAAATACAACAGCGGCGACAATGATTATGGTCACATTACGAAAGGTGCAGCGTATGCGCTCAGAGGCAAGATATACCTGTGGTTGGAGAACTGGGGGGCTGCTGAAGCTGACTTCAAAAAGGTCGGTGATTGTGGTTATCGCCTGTTTACTTCCGGTGCGAATGCCTATAAGATGTTGTTCAAGGAGGTCAATGAGCAGTGTGATGAGATGATCTTCTCTGTCCAGTGCATCGAAGAGGATGGTTATTGGAATTCTAAGAACCGGGGATTTGGTAATCGTTGTACTTATGGTTCCATGTGGAATAACTATTTGGTCAATCCGGATTTCGTTGATACCTATGAGTGTGCGGATGGAAGCAAGTTCGACTGGTCGAAGATCATTCCCGAGTATTATAAGTTGACGGTCAATGAACGCCGTGTCTTTTTCTTGCGTGATAACTTGACGGAATCAGAAATCGCAAATGCGAAAGAGCAGGGGGCCAATATGGATTATTATCTGCCGAGTGGCAATGAAGCTCGTATTCGCAAGGCCTACGAACAGCGTGATCCGCGTTTAGAAATGAGTGTCATTACGCCGTATGCCACCTATTTAGGAGGTGACGGAGGTGCTGATAATTACTTTACAAACCGCTATCCGTTCCGTAGCCAGTGGATAGAAACACAAAATGCGGATGGTACGATTACGCGTGAAGCGAGTGATTTGCGTACTGATACGCAGGCGATGTTTTATTATCTGAACCGTAAATTCGTGACGGAAGGAGTCGGTGAAGGTAGCCAAAAAGGTACTGGTATTGATATGCCGAAAATCCGGTATGCTGATGTTCTGTTGAACCTTGCTGAGGCATTGAACGAACAGGGCAAGATAGACGAAGCGGTTACTGTTGTCAATCAGGTACGTGCTCGT
>ENA-OQDT01001745-OQDT01001745.1-human-gut-metagenome-genome-assembly--contig:-NODE-1745-length-12160-cov-3.663841_pt1 | contig 12160 bp, 8 predicted proteins | sample MGYA00242786_ERZ504617 | MGnify/ENA primary metagenome ERZ504617 (study PRJEB26092, sample SAMD00036337) | human gut metagenome | host: Homo sapiens | study: EMG produced TPA metagenomics assembly of... | reverse complement strand
ATAATGCATCTATAGGTATCATTCAGGTAGTTGTAAAGAATATCATTCGGTGTAGTTAAATAACCATAAAGTCTGCCCGGAAATACTTCCGGGCAGAATCATTACTGTACCTTTGTTCCCATAAAATAGATACAGGCCGTGAGGCCCAATTTAATTATTTCACATGACATTTAAAGAATTAGATCTTATAGAGCCTATTTTGAAGGCTTTACAACAAACCGGCTATACAACGCCGACCCCCATTCAGGAACAAGCAATTCCTGTATTATTAAAAGGTAAAGATTTGCTGGGATGCGCCCAGACAGGAACAGGAAAAACAGCAGCGTTTGCTATCCCCCTTATACAACGACTTTATCAATCAGACCATAAAAAAGGTATCAAAGCATTGATACTCACCCCGACGCGTGAGCTTGCTATACAGATAGGCGAGAACTTTGACCAATATGCCGGATATACCGGAGTGAAGCATGCCGTCATTTTCGGTGGAGTGCCCCAAAAGGCGCAAGTTGATGCTTTGAAACGAGGTGTGCAGGTATTGATTGCCACTCCCGGACGTTTGCTTGATTTGCAGTCGCAAGGCTGTATTTCATTGAAGGGGTTGGAGTATTTTGTATTGGATGAGGCAGACCGTATGCTTGATATGGGCTTCATACACGATATCAAGAAAGTATTGAAACTGATTCCTGCCCGGCGACAGACTTTGTTTTTCTCGGCTACCATGCCTTCTGAAATAGAGAAGCTGGCAGATTCCATGTTGACTAATCCGGAGAAGATAGAGGTGACTCCAGTTTCATCTACTGTTGATACTATCCGGCAGAGTGTTTATTTTGTAGAGAAGAAGGAAAAGAAGGACTTGTTGCTGCATTTGCTGAAGAATCCTGAGATAGAGTCAGTGTTGATTTTTACCCGTACCAAGCATGGTGCGGATAAATTGGCGAGGATTTTGAACAAGAGTGAGATCGGGGCGGAAGCTATTCATGGAAACAAATCGCAGAACGCACGCCAAAGGGCGTTGACAAACTTCAAGGATCATACCACAAGAGTGCTGATAGCCACAGATATTGCAGCCAGAGGCATTGATGTGAACCAGCTTTCTCACGTTATCAACTATGAGCTGCCCAATATATCGGAAACTTATGTGCACCGCATCGGTCGTACCGGGCGTGCCGGACACGACGGAATAGCCATCTCTTTTTGTGAATCGGAAGAATTGCCTTATTTAAAGGATATCCAAAAACTGATAGGACTACAGATTCCTGTTGTGAAAGACCATCCTTGGGTGACCGTGGAAGGGGAAAAAGCGCAGGCCGGCAAGACCGAAGAACTGAAAGAAAAAGCAAAAGCCAATAAGGTGTACCGGGGCAGCAAAAGCAATGGTGATTATTGGCGCAGGAAGAAACAGGCTCAAAGCAAACAAGGGCAAGGCAGGCAGAGTTCGGATAGAAAGGCTTCCGGCAGACCAGGATAAAAGAATAACTTGTCTGCGTTTCATTATAAAATAGTTTATATTTGTTTTTATAACCTGTTTAAAACTGAATGCATTTATTAATGCAGAAAGAGTTCCCCGCTTTCCATCTGTTTGGAAAAACGGGGAAACTCTTCTGATATCTTGTGGTATTCTTTCACCGGTTTATCAAACTTTTGCATTATTCGTTGTTTATGCGGCTTTTCCTCATTTAACTTTATTGTAGGGTTTAGTGATAGTATAGGAATAGCTAATTCTTTTTGACCGTAAGAGTAAGCCATTTTTGAAAGGATGTGTTCTATCTCCCAAGCCTTTGGAGTTAACTCCCAAGCTTATGGAGATAACTCCAAAGGCTATGGAGTTAACTCCGCAAGCTTGGGAGATAGAACATAAAAGGAAGAAAACGCTTAATGATTAAAAAGAAAGATTTTAATAATAAGAAAAAAAGATTGCATTTCATTCCAAGTCTTCAATAATCTTCTCCACATCCACAGGTTGCAGTCGGTCATAGACTTTCTATCATTATTACAGGGGGGCAAATCCATAGGCGCCTACACACCACAGACAGTCCGGAAAGAACTTACCATCGGGAGTTGTTTCTCCTGCTTCTATTCCCAATATCCGTTTAAATTCTTCCGGTAGTTTTTCGGAGCCGCGTACACGGCAGACCGCTGCCCATGCATACGGAGATGGGATGTTTCCTTTGGGGATCATGGCAAAGAACGTATAGAAAGTAACCATGCCATACACTTTCTATACGGGCATGTTCAGTTTGCGGGCGATGATACGTTACATCTCTTCAGGCTGGTTCCCATGCTTGTTGCCAATCTTTCCGATTTTCTTCATGATTGCTTGTAATTTACAGGTGGGGCGTATTTTCATGGGCATAAGAATTAGTGTGTTGCAAAGATCGGAAAATGTCCGGGTTGATAAAGGAAGAGTGGAAAATATGAAAAAAAAGGAAGCCCGGTCCGTTTGGTGGTGAACGGACCGGGCTTTACAATCAATTTGTCAACCATTTATAGCCAATGGGAACTGCTGTGCCTCCATCGGACCTTTAGAATTGTGCGACAGGGCGTGTGGCGTAGTTGCTGGCTTTACTGTTGGCAACTATCGCACCACTTACAAAATTCAGATGCCAGGCGGATTCTGCCGAGTGTTCGGAAGAAGACCAGTACGCTTTGCGTGCGAAATCATTGAAACAATCTTGTTTGTCTTTGCAAATGATTCCGGCTTTTTGAAGTTCCCACAACAAAGTCAACTCGCCTGCCGACGGTAAATACCATTCACCTGCCGATTTGCCGCTGGTACTGTATTGGTAGCAGTAGCCTCCTGCCGGGTAGCTGGAAGAACTTTTACCGAGGTAGGCGGTGTGAGCCTTTCCATTGAAGTCGCTGATGGCTCCTTCTGACACCCAGGTGGCAGGTTGTCCGGTTTCAACATGAATGGTTGCCCCCTTGATACGTTCCTCGTCCTTATCGGAGAAGAAAGAATCGGCGGTTCCGTTATAATAAGGGAGGACACCGCTTGTCAATGTGCCGTCGGCGGTGGTATAGTTTTCGATGCCTTCTATATCTTCTGCTTTGCTGATCCATTTGGTACTGGACTGGTTGTCGCCTAATGCCACGATGCGTCCGAATGGAGAAGTGGACAGGGTGGGCGAGAGATTGCCGTCCGCATCATCCAGGGCATAGACAATACCGATGCAGGTTTTATTCTCATTCTTCTCGCTGGAGAAAGTAGCGTCGCTATAGTAATAATCGCCTACCTTGGCAGAAGGTAAAAGAGTGCAAGTGAGTGCCGGAGCTTCGTATACTTTGCCTTTCTCCAATTTGATGGTTGTCGAAGTAGCTGCCTCATACACTTCACCGGTGGTGGTAACAAGAGTGAAATGCAACTGTGCTTCGGAAGGGAAGAAGGAGATGTAGGTGGTTCCGGAAATACCGGCTTTGTTTTTAATAGTGATATTTCCTGTTTGGGTACTGCTGAACTCTCCGTTTTTTAGTTTCATAACGGCACTGGAGTAGAGGGTTCCGGCAGTGGCGGTTATGGTAATTCTTGTGATGTTGTTCAAAGGACTGCCACCGTTGACGGTGAACTGGAATTTACCGATAGTGACCAAACTGGTCATTTCGCAGGCGGAAGAGCCTGTGGTTTCGTTCATGCCGGCTTTACATTGTGCCCATAAGTAATCATAATTTGTTATACCTGCCAGTGTTCCGTCCTGTCCGCTCAGGTTGAGGGTTTGGGTCAGGGTGTCACTGCTGTTCGCGGTGATGGCTGCCGCCGGGTAAAATACGGCAATTTCATTCTCATTCTTTACCAGTGTCGAAAGATTGCCCGTAAAGGTGTCAGAAGAGTCGGTTTTTCTTGTGAGAATGCTTTTGGGAACGCCGCTGGAACCGGTTTTTATTACGGCCAGTTGGCTGTTGGCGTCCCAGTTGCCTTGCAGGATGCCTGTATCCTCTGCATCTGAAGAACGGGGAGACAGAGATGCTGTGAGAGAAAAAGGAACGGTGGAGGTTGTCGTAACTTGATCGTCGTCATCGCTACACCCCAACATGCATAGAGCGATGCCCAAACAGAGAATAGTTGTTGTCTTTTTCATCATCGTTTTCGTTTTGCTGTTTTATGATTAAAACTTGAATGGTATTTATTATTTAATTTTAGACAGCAAAGGTAAATGTTCTCGGCCGATTTTTCTAATCTATTCGGCGAAAGCTGATTTTTTTTCGATAAATTAGGGGAATAAGGGGAAATTTGAGGAGATGGCAGGGGTGTTCATTGTCTCCCTGTTTAAATTCTCATTGAAAATCATAGTTTTTTGTTGTTTTGAATGAAGGGAATTGTATGAATGAAAATTTAAACAGGGATTTTTATGGAAACTTTTTAGTTTTCTTTGCCTTTTTGATCGGGATATAGTGACTGGTAATAATTGATTCGTTCTGTCCATGGACGGTATTCAAAAGGATAAACGTGTTGTTGCTCTGCCCATCGTGTCCATTTGTTTTCTAATTCTTTTGCTTTAAAGGAAATTGTTCGGAAAGATCTTGTGTCTCAAAAGGATCGGTGGTGAGGTGAATCAATTCCCAAGGCTGTCTGCCGTTGGCACGTACTAGTTTCCAACCGTCAGACAGGATGGCGCATGAGGTCTGATGTTCAAAGAAAAGATCGCGCGGCTGTATTTTCTGTTTTCGTATAGCCGGCAGGAGACTGGTTCCGGCCAATTTCACTTTTTGATTGTGAAACGTGTCGGGGTAATGTGCGGAAGCAATATCCAGGCAGGTGGGAAAAATATCAATGATATGACTGGGTTCCCGACAGATACTGCCTTTTTCTGTCTGGCTTTTGCTTCTTCCGTCTGTAAGGATGAGAGGGGAACTGGTTCCTCCTTGGAATACCCATTGTTTGTAACTGCGATAGGGGGTATTGCTTAAATCAGCCATCAGCTGTTTGATGAATCCCCCTTCACTGGTAGAGCCGTTGTCGCTCATAAACAGAAACAGGGTATGTTCATACATTCCTTTGTCTTTTAAGGTCTGTATTACCTTTCCTATGCCGCTGTCCATGATTTCGATCATGGCGGCATAGGTAGCCATATCGGTTATCCATTTTTCTTGCTGCTGTGGAGTAAGTTCGGTCCAGGCGGGTCGTTTACCGTCCGGAAATTCTTTTTGGAAGACTGGAAGAACCATTTCCGGCGTTATCAGCCCTAAGGCTTTTTGACGTTCGAAACGTTGTTGGCGTAGAACATCGTAGCCGGCTTTATAGCGCTCACGGCAAGCATCTATCTTGTCTTGGGGGGCTTGTAGGGGCAAGTGAGGTGCGTAATGTGCTATGTACATGAACATGGGAGTCTGCGTGGGATGTTGTTTGATAAAACTAACGGCAGAGTCTGTGATAGCAGTGGTATAGTAATAATCATCCGGAAACTCGGTAATCCGTTGCAGGTTATGATAAACGGGATCTGGTTTGTAATAGCTTCCCCCTCCATGCAGGCAGCCGTAGTATTTTGTCGAATCCCCGTTGAACTGGATAAACTTCCATTGGGGGTTTCAAAGGCCGCATCTAAGGTAACATGCCATTTGCCACTCATGTAAGTGGCATAGCCTTGGTCGCGCAGTACTTCGGCAAGGGTGGGCAGGTGATCCGAAATCTGTCCCCGATACCCCGGACGATGTTCGTCTACCGCGGTCATCCATCCCATTTCCGCTTCGTGCTGATAATGTCCGGTGAGTAAGGCGGCACGACTGGGGCAGCTTCGTCCTGTGTTTTTAAATTGGCTGAAACGTATGCCTTGTTCGGCCAGATAATCTATATTAGGAGTATGTATTTCTCCTCCGTAGCAGGATAAATCAGAGAATCCCATATCATCGCATAAAATCAATACGATATGGGGATGTTCCGTGTCTGGTTTGGCGTGAGTGGCTGCTACAGTGGAGGTTATGGCAGTTAGTGCTAGGGTTGTAACGGTTAACTTATATGTCATGGGTGATTTGTATTTTAGTTTTTTCATTTTGTTCCATCCCTTGTGGGGATGGAGTAGAAGAGGCTTTGAATTGCTTTTCTCTTTCTGCCTCTTCCCCACACCGGATGGAAAGGTTTACTTCTTTTCACCGAAATCAGCTTGCTGTTTTTCCACTTCTTTCAGCTTTTGTGCATTCCGTTCTTTCAGCAAACGTTCCTGTTCCAGTTCGGAAGCCGATTTGGCGGCTGATTGCCCGAAAGGTGAGTCGCTGTTCATGGAAATCAGCGCAGCTTCACTTTCGGTGTAGATGAGAGGATGAGCCGCCGGCTTGCTTTCTAATTCCAACACTGCGCTGGCAGGCATTTGCGAGCCTTCGAACAATACGCTGGCAGTGATTTTGATTTTACCCGGCTTCAAGGTGGATTGTATCAGCACGGGGGCTGTTCCCCATTTTACCGGAGCCGGATTGGCCAGTATATTCGCTCCGCCCAAAATACGTCCTTCGCCTTCTACATGGAATTTCACATAATAGTTGTTCAGACGTTTGATGTTCCCGTTTTTATCGGCTATGGCGGCTACTACGGTTACAAAGTCGGAGCCATCAGCTTTTAAGTCGGTGTTTTCATTGTCAACCCAAAGTAGCACTTTCTCGGGACGCCGGGCCGGTCGTACTTCGTGCGTGGCAACTACTTTTCCATCTATGATGCCTTCGGCCAGTAGGAACACCTCGTCCTGTTTCTTCTTTCTCATAGACATGTTTTTGTCTATCATGAAGTCGTATATATCTTTGAATGTAATAACGGGTGAGGGCATTCCTTCTTTTGTTGCTGGCTTGGTGTAAGTCCATGTCTTGCCACCTTTATTATAAGTAAGCCGCACCTCGTCACAATTGGAGTACACAGTAACGTCTTTGGGTGAGAAGGGAGTCATTTCATGGGCGATGTACACCATCGGTCCTGTTTCGAAAAGACGGTCTTGTTTTTCGGGCGAGCGCTGGGCTTTGAACATATAATAAGCATATTTGGGTTGGCGGAATACGTCCATCACACCACCATAGAAGGGATCGGGATGATAGCCGCGCTGGTGGTCGAACGAGTGCCACAAACAGCCGCCGACGTGTTGGCGCGGAGTACGGCAGAGTACATCGTAACAGGTGAAAGGATAACGGGGGGCGGCATAATGCTGTGCCTGGATGAGCATAGCCTGTTCCCCCCAGTTGCGTGCCACACGGCTGGGGGAGTTGTGCGAATTCCAGTCGTCTACATTATCTCCCCACTCGCGGGTGAAATAGGTTATTTTAGGGTCGAGGCTTTTGATGGCCCAATCCTTGTCCGCATTGGCCGGATGAGTGAAGAGTACCGGATATACCTCATGTCCCCGTGCTTCGCTGTCGCAACCGGAATAGCAATACGGATAAGGGTATTCTTGATTGACAATATCGAGGGTATTTTTGGCGAAGTCTGCCGGATACCAGGTTTCATTCAGGATAGGTTCCCATAACCATACACAAGGGTGATTGCGGTCACGCCGTACCAGGTTGCGGATATCGCTATAAACCCGTTGTGCAAATTCAGGAGCGTCATTCCAGAATTGCCATCCCGGTGTGTTTACAATGACGAACAGCCCCAGTTCGTCACATGCATCCATAAAGGCGGGGTCTTGAGGGCAGTGAGCATTCCGGATGACTTTCATACCTGTGTCGCGTAGCTTTTTAGCGTCGCGCCAATGAATGCTGTTGGCAACGGCATTGCCTACTACGGCAAAATCCTGATGGCGGTTGGCGCCAATCAGCGGGCTTGGATAAGGTTTGCCGTTCAGCCAGAATCCGTCCTTTCCTTTGAATTCTATGCTGCGGATACCGATACGGCGGCGGTAGCCGTCCACTACATTTCCTTCATTGTCGCGGATACGGACAATCAGGTTATATAACGTAGGCGTTTCAGGGCTCCAAAGCAGAGGAAACTTCAACGTTATTTTATCTTTTGAAGTGATTGCCTTGCCCGGACGTACTTGAATGACATCGTTCAGAAATGCGGCTTGTGTGCCGTCGGGTTGCTGAAGTTCATATTCTACTACTCCTTTGAAGTTCTTTTTACTGTCATTACGTATATGGGCTTTCAGGATTATTTCTGCGGAAGTGTCGGAAACTTTGTCGTATGCTACGAAAAGCCCGCCGCCTGCCATTTCGTTTTCGAAATTGGGATCGGTGATGAAAACCGGACGATGGGCTATTAGCCAGCAGTCACGATAGATGCCGCCAAAATAAGTATAATCCAGTACATCCTGTGCTTTGCCGGGAGGATAACTGGGGTCATTGCTGTTGTCTGCCCATACAGCTATCACATTGTCTGTCCCCCAATTCAGTGCATCGGTGACATCAATGACTACAGGCAGGTAGCCGCCAAAGTGTTCGGTCAATAAATTGCCGTTTACAAAAACTTTGCTTTTTCCCATGATAGCTTCGAAATGCAGGAAAAGTTTTTTGCCTTTCAATTCATTTGCCGGAGTGAAATGTTTGCGGTACCATACCTCACCTTGATAGTTGATACATCCACTGGCCTCAGTCGGTACATATTCAATGCCGTCGGGCAGGGAAACCACTTTCCAGTCCTGGTCATTAAAGTCGGTGGTTTCCGCACCTGTAGCGGTTCCTTTGTGGAATCGCCATGCCGGATTCATGGAATATACTTCACGTCCGGAGTTTGCCAGTTCATAGAAACCGGCAGTAGAAAACTCAGGCTGGTAGGCTGCTTGCATCTCATAGAGAGGAAATAGCAGCAGGGCGATGAGATAAGATAAAAAATGTTGTTTCATAAAGTAGTGTTGTATTATAAGGTTCATATTATTTTTTATATTAAAGTTTCATTCGTTGTTTTTTATGGAATGTTTTTCTGTCGGGCGGTCTGAGAGTTCATCCATGTTCTTGTCTTCCTTATCATTGGAATTTCATAATAATACCACCAGTCGCTGTTGTTGGTTTTGGCGGCAAGATGGTTGTGGTGGTTTTGGTCAGCAATGTAACCGTCAGGTTGTTCCATAAAACGGGTCTGTGAATAGGTCTCTTCCAATTGTTTTCTCATGGTCTGAAAGTCATTGCACACTTCATTTATTTGTTGCAATGCTGTCTGTTTGTCTTGTTCATGTATAGTGATATCATAGTTGTGCAAGGCTAGAATCAGACGGACAGGGAAGTTGAACAAGTGGTTTGTCTGTTCGTATACCTCTAATGTATAGCGGTTGCGTAAAGCATGTTGTTTAGCCTCTTTTATGCCTTGGCATATTTTTTCATATCGTTTTTGTTCCACCTTTGCTTGGGCTATTTTTTGTTGGTAGGTACGGCTCCATGCTCCCGGTGCGTCTGGATCCGGTAGGCTGATTAAAGTAAAATCAGTAGTTCCCCATGCCGGATTGCGCCTTCCCGAATTGACCAGGGCATCATCAAAGAAAAATGCTTCTTGTTCCAGTTCATCCAGAAAAGCCATATGGTTGTCATTTGGATGAAAGCCAAATTCTCGTTGGGCATGTGCGGCTTTGAAGGCTTCGACTGTCCGTGCTGTTGGGTTCCAGCCATATTCTCCCTGTGCGATGTATCCACGCCACACCGTTTCAGAGTGTGGGGAACCATCATCCCATGCTGTGGCCAAAATTCCTTCCAGTTGATTTTGAGCAACTAATTTGCTGAATCCTTTGATATAGCCGGCCAGTGAATTTTCACGCGGTATAAATGGAGAACTGCCACACGAAGCAGCGGTAGCTCCCATTACTTTCAGTCCTTTGTCATGATACCATTGTAAAATGCGTTGATGCCCCGGCTGGGTGGCATCTTTGTAGTTCCATCGCATATACACACATTCTTTGGGGAATAATTTGATGCTTTCATTCAATTTTTTATCGTTCCATTTTGCTGCTATTTCATCCTGGGTTTCATTACTGTTGACCAAATCCCATACACCGCCGTATTTTAATGGCATATCATCCCAGAAAATAGGAATGCGGTTGTGAGCTGTTGCGAAATCGCATACTTTTTTCAACCAGATCATTTGTAGTTCAAATGGAGTTTTTCCGGTGGCTTTACAGCGTTGGTCTATGCCTATGGCGGTAATTTCATCTCCTCCTATATGTAAGTATTTGCTGTAAGGCATGGCTTCGATAGCATCCCGGTAAAGGTCGAATTGCAAATCATAGGTACGAGGGTCAGATGGGCAAAACTCCCAGTCGCTGTCGGGGTTTTCACGTAGTTCCCAATGATGTTTTAAAATAAAACCGGCATGTCCCAAACCTTGGACCAAGGGGGTTATTTCAATATTCCGTTCTTTGGCATAGCGGCATAAGGCTTGCATTTCCTGCTTGCTGATGGCATTGGGGGCACCTATTTCGGGGCGTCGGGTATAACGCAGTTTATCTTCCAGCTCCCAAATAACTGCGTTTATTTTGTATCGGGCCAGTTTGTCTATTTCCTGATAATAATACTCCATGCGGTCTAAATGATGTTTTACATCAAAGTGCACGGCCCGATAGGAAATGGCCGGATAATCGATGATTAGCATGGCTGGAATAAGTATGTTGAAATCCCGGCTGTCTTCCATTAATTGTTCTAAAGTTTGGCAACCGTAGAAGATACCTGTCATGGTTCTGGCTGATATACAGACTCCTTTTTCATTAATTTCCATCATGTATCCTTCTGGAGAAGCAGGAACATGCTGGCTGGTGAGTTGGAGCCGGATGGGTTTCCCTTTTCGTGGGCAACGGGGAAGTTTGTTGAGCATATCTCCCAATATGGGGATGGAAGTTGTGTCTGATGACAGAATATAGGATAACTCCCAATAATTGATTCCTTTTCCAGAAGTCAGTTCTATGGATTGTGGTTGTGGAAGCAACTGGAATGTCTTGTCTAATTCTCGAGAAGCAATCTCTTCTATGAATAAGCATAAACAGAGTAATAAAAGAATTTTTTTCATATCACTTCGATGATTAATTTTTTTTCTACTAATTTTGTTCCTTGTACAGTCAGGGTTCCTTTTCCTTTTTCTTCGTCAGATTGTAATAATACTACACATTTTCCCCGAAAGCAACGGCAGTGGGGCTGTTGGTATGGAAACATATCTGTAGGGTTTCCGTTGTCTACCCCTAATAGCCGGAGTGGTCCACTTACGTGGAAACTGAGTTCATTGGAGGCATAAGGACAAGGAATTCCGTTTTTATCTGTTATGTCGATCTCTATGCGTATGACTTCATCCGAACCGGCTTTTACAGAATACTTGTTACTGGCAAGGGCGACAGAATGAGGTGCTTCTGCACTTTGATAACAGTCTGTTGCCACGATTTTTCCTTTTTTTATGCCTCGGGCTTCTATTTTTCCGGGCGAATAAGGAACTAACCATATCAGTTGCTCCCCTGTATAAGGTTTACTGCCCAAAGATACATTATTTATAAATAACTCTACTGCATCACAGTTGGTATAAATGACTACGGGAATTGTTTTTCCTTCTTTTCCCGGATGCGTCCAATGCGGAAGAAGGTGTACCATTGGTTTGTCGGTCCATAAACTTTGGTAGAGGAAATAGGCGTCTTTCGGAATGGCAGCTATGTCGATAATACCGAAATTGCCACATCGTTGAGGCCATTCGGCTTCACCTAAATAGTCAAAACTGCCCCATCGGAATTCTCCCATTAACCAAGGGAAAGAACAGGTGCGTTGCCATGATTTACGGGCGCTGATACGTACAGAAGCATTGTCGTAGGACGATTGATAATAGGGATAATCGGATTCTTCGGGGAAGCATTCTTTTTCCGTCAGGTCAGGTATAGGAAAGACCCGATGTTTAAATTGTTCCCAGTTTATGTTTCCTTTTTCCCAAGGAGCGGGGAAATCCCGTCTTCTCCATTGTGTCTGGCTTCGGTATACGCCACGGGTTTGATAAGTGTGCGGTACCTCTGTAGCAATGGCACAAAGTGTTGGGTAGTTTTTGTGGAAGTGTTCTAGTTCTCCTATTTCTTCTCCATTTCCATTGAAGCCGATAATGTCTAGATAGTTGAATTTTTTTTGATAATCGGTCTTCATACCTCTAGTAGGATCAGTTCCTCCTTGAGTGACAGGGCGGTCAGGGTCCAGTTGGTGAAATAGGCTGACCAGGTTGTGTTGGATTTCGGGGGTAGCTCCCGTTACTTCGTTGCCGATACTCCACATAATGATAGAGGGATGGTTACGGTCTCGTTTTATGAAATCA
>ENA-OQDT01001744-OQDT01001744.1-human-gut-metagenome-genome-assembly--contig:-NODE-1744-length-12163-cov-2.995513_pt1 | contig 12163 bp, 10 predicted proteins | sample MGYA00242786_ERZ504617 | MGnify/ENA primary metagenome ERZ504617 (study PRJEB26092, sample SAMD00036337) | human gut metagenome | host: Homo sapiens | study: EMG produced TPA metagenomics assembly of... | reverse complement strand
AACTTCCTTCGGGTCGCGGATGCGACCCGGAACAAATGCGGTCAACCAGAGAGCCGCAGAAGGTGCAGTCCTCGTTGACATATTTCTTGAAGCCGTCTTCCAGGCCCCACTGGTCAATGTACTGGTTGACGCACTTCAGCAGCTCCTTGCCGTTGTTGTCAATCAGCTCGCAGGCCAGCATGATGATGCCCTTCTTGCCGGCCTTGTAGCGGTGGTACAGCACCTGGGTCAGCTTTGCGGGGAAGCTGGACGGTGGGCAGTCGTTCTGCTGGCAGGCGGGATCATAAACGATACCGGCCTCGGTGGTGTTGGAAACGATGATTTCCAGGTCGTCGCTGGCGGCAACATCCATCATCTTTTCGTAATCAGCTTTTTCATACGGGTTCAGGCAGCGGGATACACTGGAGATCACGCGCTTGTCATCGACCTTCTGGCCGTTTTCGCTGCCGCGCAGGTACAGGGTGTACAGGCCCTCCTGTTCGTTGATCATCTTGGCCAGGCCGGGGGCGATGGGCTGAACCAGAACGCACTTGCCGTTCCAGTCAGCTTTTTCGTTGGCAAGGTCAAACCAGTAGTCAACAAAGGCACGCAGGAAGTTGCCCTCACCAAACTGCAAAACCTTTTCGGGGGCATTTTTCAGAATGTAGCCATCATAACCGGATTTTTTCAAGGACCTGATAATTCAAAGTTTCCATTGGAAATTCTCCTTTGCAATGTGTGCAATTACGGCGGCGGTGTGCAGGGCCAGACAAAAACGCCCTGCGCTGCGTAAGCGCCTTGTTTAGCTTCATTGTATTTTTTTTTGCTTGCAACGTCAAGATTCTTTCGTGAAGAAGCGCACATATTTTGCGCTTCTTCTTTGACTTTTTTCCCTTTCCCTGTTTTGCACAAGCGGGATGCAATATTTTTAGTGCTTTTTACATCAAAAGGGCAAGATTTGCAACTTGTTCAAACCGCTGCAAGTATGTATAATAATATCAGCTTATGTTTTATTCTGCTGCTTGGGGGCAGCATGATTCGTTCTGTTGACCCGCAGCACACAACGAAGGAGCTTGCAATTATGAAAGCATTTATGGACAAGGATTTCCTGCTGGAAACCCCCACCGCGCAGCACCTGTATCATGATTATGCAGAAACGCTGCCTATCGTAGACTATCACTGCCACATTCCCCCGCAGGAGATCTACGAGGACCGCCGCTTTGAAAATATCGCTCAGGTATGGCTGGGCGGCCATCAGGTTCTGGCCGATGGCTCTGACTACTACTTCGGCGACCATTATAAGTGGCGCGTGATGCGTTCCAACGGCGTGCCCGAGGAGTACATCACCGGTGACAAGCCCGACCGCGAGCGCTTCCAGAAGTTTGCAGAAGCACTGGAAATGGCCATCGGCAACCCGATGTACACCTGGTGCCACCTGGAACTGAAAAAGTACTTTGGCTACAACGGCGTTCTGAACGGCGATACCGCTGAGGAAGTCTGGAACCTGTGCAACGATAAGCTGCAGCATGATCCCAAGATGACCGTGCGCGGCCTGATCGAGCAGAGCAACGTTGCCATGGTCGGCACCACCGATGACCCCATCGACAGCCTGGAATGGCACAAGAAGATCAAGGAAGACCCCACCATCAAGGTTGTTGTTGCACCTTCCTTCCGCCCGGACAAGGTCCTGAACATCCGCAAGGATGGCTTTGCAGATTACATCCATAAGCTGGAAGAAGTTGTTGGCCGCAAGTTCGCCTGCGCCAACTGTGTGGTCAACGCTCTGGAAGAGCGCCTGCAGTTCTTTGTTGAGATGGGCTGCCGCGCTTCTGACCACGGGCTGGATTATGTTCCTTACGTGGAGACCAATGCCGAAAAGGCAACCGCAGCTTTCAAAAAGGCTATGGCCGGTGAGCCGCTGACCCAGGAAGAGGGCGACGCATACACCACCTACCTGCTGATCAGCCTGGGCCGCCTGTACAAAAAGTATAACGTTGCCATGCAGATCCATTACAGCTGCCTGCGCAATGTCAACCAGAAGATGTACAAGAAGCTGGGCCCCGATACTGGCTTTGATATGATCGCTGTGACCGATGGCAGCGCCGCCATCAGCAGCCTGCTGAGCAAGCTGACCGAGACCGGCGAATGCCCGAAGGTGATCCTGTACAGCCTGAACCCCGCCGACTTTGACATGCTGGGCACCATCCTGGGTGCATTCCAGGATGACGAAGTTCCCGGCAAGATCCAGCTGGGCTCTGCCTGGTGGTTCTGCGATACCGATGACGGAATGTACCAGCAGATGAAGACCCTGGCTCGCCTGGGGCTGCTGGGCAACTTTATCGGCATGCTGACCGACAGCCGCAGCTTCCTGAGCTACACCCGCCACGAACTGTTCCGCCGCCTGATGTGCAACCTCATCGGCAACTGGGTCGAGAATGGCCAGTACCCCAGCGATGAGAAGACCCTGAAGAAGATCGTGGAAGGCATCAGCTACTACAACGCACAGCGTTACTTCCACCTGTAATTCTGCACAAATCAGAAAATAAAACATTGTAAAAATTGCCCTGCTGCCTGAAAGACAGCAGGGCTTTTTTCCATAGAATGAGAATCTTTTTTTTGTGCAAAAGGGCAAAAAAGAGGGCAAAATCGGGGCGAAGAGAAAAAGTTGGGAGGTAGGAGGGAGGAACTATTTTAATGAGGGCAATACCGCATAATTCTAAGTGCCGATACGGCGAGCGAGGTGCCGCAGCCGCCGGAGCGGTGCTTAAGCCGCAAGGCGGGAATTGTGCGGTGTTGCCTTAGAATTACCACACGAGTAGAGGCGCACATTGTGCGCCCGCGGACGAGCTGCGAAATATTCCGCAACTCAAATAATCCAACTGCTGGCCTATTAAAAAATGCCCATACATCAACATAAAAAACAAATCCCCCGTTCCGCAGCGGCATTTACGCCTGCTGCAAAACGGGGGAAAATCTTTTATGATCAGGTCAGGCCTTTATGGGAGACAAACCGACACCCAATCAACCCGGCTGCTTGCCGATGTAGGCCAGGATGCCGCCGTCAACGTACAGAATCAGGCCGTTGACGAAATCGGAAGCTTCAGATGCCAGGAAGACAGCGGGGCCGCCCAGGTCCTCGGCGTTGCCCCAGCGTGCAGCGGGAGTCTTGGCAACGATGAACTGGTCAAACGGATGACGGCTGCCGTCCGGCTGGATCTCACGCAGGGGCGCGGTCTGCGGGGTGGCGATGTAGCCGGGGCCAATGCCGTTGCACTGAATGTTGTACTGGCCGTACTCGGAGGCAATGTTCTTGGTCAGCATCTTCAGGCCGCCCTTGGCAGCAGCGTAAGCGGAAACAGTCTCACGGCCCAGTTCGCTCATCATGGAGCAGATGTTGATGATCTTGCCGCCGCCCTGCTCGATCATGTCGGGGATGATGGCCTTGGCAACGATAAAGGGAGCGTTCAGGTCAACATCGATGACCTGACGGAACTGTGCAGCGGTCATTTCGCACATGGGGATGCGCTTGATGATACCGGCGTTGTTGACCAGAATGTTGATGTGGCCGACTTCCTCGGTGATTTGCTTGACCATGGCATTGACGGCGTCCTCGTTGGTAACATCGCAGACATAGCCATGGGCAGTGATGCCAGCCTCTTTGTAAGCGGCCAGACCTTTATCAACCAGTTCCTGCTTGATATCATTGAAAACGATGGTAGCGCCGCAGTTTGCCATAGCGGTGGCGATAGCAAAACCGATGCCGTAAGAAGCGCCGGTGATCAGGGCAACCTTGCCGGTCAGATCAAAAGATTTCGGGGTGCAGACAGACATATTTCTTACCTCCTGAAAATGATGTTATGTAATTCAAAAGCCGCGCATAGAGCGGCAGGGGAACGAGATTGGAAATGAAGAAAGAATAAATAATAAAGAATAATGAAGGAATACCATCACTTTTAATTATTCTTTTTTCTTTATAAAAAAGTTTTACCGAAGATCAGTCGTAGCAATGTTATCCATGTCATCGAATTCCATGTTTTCACCACCCATGGCCCAGATGAAGGTGTAGTTGGAGGTGCCAACGCCGCTGTGGATGCTCCAGGACGGGCTGATAACAGCATCATAGTTGTGCATCACAACATGGCGGGTCTCGGTCGGCTCACCGCACATATGGAACACGGCCTGGCCTTCGGGAATCTCGAAGTAGGTGTAGATCTCCATGCGGCGCTCGTGGGTGTGGCTGGGCATGGTGTTCCAGTTGCTGCCCGGCTCCAGAGCGGTCATGCCCATGGAAAGCTGGCAGGTTTTCAGCACGCTGGGGTGGATAAACTGGTTGATGGTGCGCTTGTTGCAGGTTTCCAGGGTGCCCAGCGGGCGCTTGGCAGCGTCAGCCAGGGTGATCAGCTTGGTTTTGTAACGGCAGTGGGCCGGAGCACTGACCATATAAAACTTGGCGGGCTTGGCGGCATCATCGCTGGCAAAGGTAACTTCCTTGGTGCCCTGGGTGATGTACAGGCAGTCCTTATAGCCCAGGTGATAGGCCACGCCGTCTGCGGTAATGGTACCGGCGCCATCACCAATGTTGAAAATGCCGATTTCGCGGCGCTCCAGGAAATAGTGGGTGCCAAAGTTTGCCCAAATGTCAATGCCCTTATCAATGGACACGACCTCGTTGACCGGCATGCAGCCCAACGTGACCATGCGGTCAACATGGCTGTAAACGGCAACCATCTCATCTGCTTTGTACAGATCGGTAATCAGGAACTCGTTGCGGACTTCCTCGGTGGTATAGCGCTTGAAGTCACGCTGATTGCAGGAATAACGAATATCCATGGGGCGGAATCCTCCTGTTTTGCTTGCAGCGGCAGCGGACTGGCGGGATGCCAACCGTTTCGCTGACCTTGTATACATACATTATAGCCGATTCTGCAGGCCGAAAAAAGTGTATACAAGCACAAGAATACGGTGCATGTTTTGGCAGGTTTGACAGCAGAAAAACGAAAGCAGTTAGGAATTAGGAGTTAGAAGGGACGAGTTGAAGGAATAAATAAAGAATAGAGAATAATGAATAATGAATAATGAATGAATAATGAAGGTGGACCGCCGCGCGTGGCGCGGCTCAAAAAATGAGTAGAGAGCATGGCAAGAGTTTCGTGAAATTTGCGAATGGATAATATATATTGAAATATACAATCCGTATATTTTGACCGACCTTGTAACTTAATCTCTGAATGCTTTAATTTTATAATGCTTACTTACAGATGGCCAACGGCCTAATATCTTTTTTGCCCGGTGCAGCGCACCGGGATTCCACCTACTAAAACTCCTAACTCCTAACTTCTCACTCCTAACTCTATTTCTAACTCTCTCTTTACGAAAACTGTCCGTGACAGCCATACACATGAAAATGATTCACTTTACAAATTAAACATACTCAACTATAATGATGCACAGACTTCAAAGGCGAAGCAGAGAACACGGCGGCTCCGCGGTATATGCGGGGACCGCCGCTTGCATTGTCATTTATATGCAGGGCAGCAAAAAAGAGAGGGAACATCAATGCTTACACTGGATAAGATCTACCATGCCGCGTTTGTTCTGCGTGACGTTGCACGCCGCACGGATCTGATTGCGGCATCGCGGCTGAACAGCGCGAGTGACCTGTACTTGAAAACCGAGAACCTGCAGGTGACCGGCAGCTTTAAGGTGCGGGGCGCTTACTATAAAATCAGCCAGCTGACCGCAGAGGAGCGTGCCAAAGGCGTGATCGCCTGCTCGGCGGGCAACCATGCACAGGGCGTGGCACTGGCCGCCACCAGCATGGGCATCAAGAGCGTTGTCTGCATGCCGGACGGCGCGCCGCTGATGAAGGTGGAAAGCACCAAACGCCTGGGCGCCCAGGTGGAGCTGGTCAAGGGCACTTACGATGATGCCCATGACCGCGCTGTGGAACTGCAGAAAGAAACAGGCATGACCTTCATCCACCCCTATGTGATGAGCTGGTCATTGCGGTCAGGGTACCATTGGCCTGGAAATTCTGGATCAGCTGCCCGATGTGGAAGCTGTTGTGGTGCCCGTGGGCGGCGGCGGCCTGATCTCCGGCGTGGCCTTTGCCATCAAGAGCCTGCGCCCCGATGTCAAGATTACGGCGTTCAGGCTGCCGGTGCCGCCAGCATGTACAATGCGTACCGCGACCATACGTATGAAACGCTGGACCATGTGGATACCTTTGCGGACGGCATTGCGGTAAAGACCCCCGGCGAAACCACCTTTAAGATGATCGAACAGTATGTGGACGGCATCGTGACGGTCAGCGAGGATGAGATTGCTGCCGCCATCCTGGCCCTGATGGAAAACCAGAAGCTGGTGGCCGAAGGTGCCGGTGCCACGCCGGTTGCCGCCGCGCTGTTCGGCAAGCTGCCCATCGAGGGCAAAAAGACCGTCTGCCTGATCTCCGGCGGCAATATCGATGTAAACATCCTTTCCCGCGTGATCACCCGCGGCATGATCATGAGCGGCCGCAAGACCAATCTGATGATTGCCCTGGAGGATAAGCCCGGCCAACTGACCCGCGTGAGCGAGATCATCTCCGGCATGGGGGCCAACGTGGTCAGTGTGCAGTACGACCTGGCCGACCCCAACATGACCGTGACCAGCTGCTTCCTCAAGCTCGGCCTTGAAACCCGCGACCACACCCAAATCGAACAAATTAAAGCCAAACTGACCGAAGAAGGCTTTAAGCTGGTAAGCGAGAGAGCGTAATTTTGAGTTAGGAGTTAAGAAATAGGGGAAGGCACGCAGCTTAAGACGAAAGCATAGCTAAAATTAAAGAATGTATAACAAAATGCCCACGGCCTGATATCAAAATCATGCCGCAGGCATCCCAAAAACTCCTAACTTCTAACTCTTACTTCCTAAGGCAATACCGCACAATTCCCGCCTGACGGCTTAAGCACCGCTCCGGCGGCTGCGGCACGGCAACTGCGTTGCCAAAATGCTCGATAATACATCCAGTATTATCTGCGCTTTTGGCTTAGCAGCTGCCGCACCTCGCTCGCCGTATCGGCACTTAGAATTATGCGGTATTGCCCTAACTCCCTTACAGTCTCACTCCTGCCGAAAGCAGCTCGATGAATTGGCGGGCAACACGGGGGCTGCGGCCGCCGGCACGGATGGCGAAGGCTTCGCCCTTGATGAACAGCTGATCAGACGGCATCTGCACGCCGTACTGCTTGGCAAGATCCAGCAGAATTTCTTCAAACCGAACTTTATCCGGCCGCTGGAAGGTGACCGTCAGGCCGAACCGGGCCGAAAGGCTCATCAATTCCTGGCGGGTATCTGCCTCGTGGATGTCATCACCGGAACGATCGCTCAAGGTTTCCTTGATGAGATGGCGGCGGTTGGAGGTGGCGTACACCACAACATTCTGGCTGCGGCCGCCCACGCTACCTTCCAAAATGGCTTTCAGCGCGGCAAAGTTGTCGTCGTTGGCAGAAAAGCTCAGGTCGTCAATGAACAAAATGAACTTGAGTGGGTTCTGGGCCAGGCTATCCAGCAGGGCCGGAATCTGATACAGCTGGTTCTTTTTCACTTCCACAAGGCGCAGACCATCCGCCGCAAATTCATTGGCAATGGCTTTCACGCTGCTGGATTTTGCCGGTGCCCGCATCGCCGTACAGCAAAACGTTCACGGCAGGCTTGCCGGACAGCAAAGCCTTGGTGTTGGCAATTACCTTTTCGCGCTCGTGCTCGTAACCGGGCAGCTCGCTTAAGCGCTGCGGATCCGGGAAACGCACCGGGATCAGGCTGCCATCCTCAATGGTGAACATGTGGTGGCGGGCAAACATGCCGTAGCCCTTTTGACCAACTTCAGCCAGGCGCTCAGCGTAAGCGGCGGCAAAATCCACTTCCTCGGTTTCCCAGCGGGGCAGAAAGGCAAGGGATTCCTCGCCGCCGGTCAAATCAACCAGCGTAACGCGGCTGAGCTGCTGCAAAAATTCCAGCTCGCTGTCCATGCAGCGGGCAGCGGCCTGCCCGGCGCCGCCGCTGGCAGCTTTGCGGATGCAGATGTTCTCATCCTGCAAAACGGCGTCCAGCAGCACGCGGGTCCAGCTGCCGCCGCGTTCAAACAGCTGGTTTTCAAAATCAGCTGCAGCGCTTACAAAATCCTCGCTCCCCGCAGCGGCCAGCATGGCGCGGAACGCAGGCACAATGTTGGCCTGCAAAATACCGCGGAAAATCACAAGGCCGTCCAGCCGGGTGCGCATGGTATTCAACTTCATCATTCCCAATTCCTCCAGGAGTGCAAAAATGCTTGCTCTGTTTACTCAGTATAGCTTTTTTGCCGCTGTGGTGCAAGTGACAAAATGACCTTGTATTTACGGCAATACCGCACAATTCCCGCCTTACGGCTTAAGCACCGCTCCGGCGGCTGCGGCACGGCATCTGCGTTGCCAAAATACTCGATAATACACAAAGTATTATCTGCGCTTTTGGCTTAGCAGCTGCCGCACCTCGCTCGCCGTATCGGCACTTAGAATTATGCGGTATTGCCTTACGAAAGAACGCAGGACTTTAGCCTGCTAAATTCTCTATTTGTGTAATTTGTTGTTTTTGTGTTGACAAAGGCAAAAAATTGCGGTACAATCAACCACATAGCTAAATCAAATGTGTCGAAGGAAAGTTAGTAACGGCTTTTGCCGCCCCCAGAGAGCTGCCGGTTGGTGCAAGGCAGCGGGCAGGTACGCCGCGAACTGGTTCCGGAGCAGTTCTGCCGAAAGCAAGGTGAATAGGCGGTTCCGGGGGTGCCCGTTACAGCACAGGGCTTTGTTGGAAGCCTGTTGAGTGGGTATAGTACTATACCAATTAAGAGTGGTACCGCAGAGAGCTTTACGCCTTTGTCTCTTGTGAAAACGGAAGCCGTTTGGCATTCCGTGCTACAAGCGGCAGGGGCTTTTTTGTTACTCAAACGCGTTGGATAGAGGCTACCGCATAGGGGTTGTTTTAAGAAACGGAAAGGAGTTTTTTCAATGATTCTGAATGGTTCGCAGATTTTTGTCGAAGTGCTCGCGGAGCAGGGGGTCGATACAATTTTTGGCTATCCCGGCGGCGCAGTTCTGAACCTGTACGACGAACTATATAAAAACTCTGACCGCATCCGCCATATCCTGACCGCCCACGAGCAGGGCGCTTCCCATGCGGCAGACGGTTACGCCCGCGCAACGGGCCGCACCGGTGTGGTGCTGGCCACCAGCGGTCCGGGCGCCACCAACCTGGTCACCGGCATCGCCACCGCTTATATGGACAGCGTGCCGATGGTTGCCTTTACCGGAAACGTTGCCACCAGCCTGCTGGGCCGGGACAGCTTCCAGGAAGCTTACATTGAGGGCATCACGATGCCCATCACCAAGCACAACTTCACCGTGCGCAGGGTCGAAGACCTGGCCGACACCATGCGGGCAGCCTTCCGCATTGCACAGTCCGGCCGTAAGGGCCCCGTGCTGGTGGATATTCCCAAGGATGTCACCGCGAACTCCTGCGAGTTCACCCACAAAGAGCCGGAGCTGATCCGAACCGTGACCCGCTATAATGAGGAAGAGGTCAAGGAAGCCGCACGGCTCATCAATGAATCGGAACGCCCGATCGTCTACTTTGGCGGCGGCGTGCGCAGCGCGGCGGGCTGCCAGCCCCTGCGTGACCTGCTGGAAAAGACCGGTATGCCCGCCACCCACACCCTGATGGCCGCCGGCGTGCTGGGCTATGGCGAGCCGCACAACCTGGGTATGCTGGGAATGCACGGCTGCTATGCCGCAAACAAGGCTATTTCGGAAGCTGATCTGGTCATTGCCGTCGGCGCCCGCTTCTCGGACCGTGTGGCGTTGAACCCGAATAAGTTTGCCAGCAAGGCAAAAATCATCCAGATCGATATTGACCCCAGTGAACTGGGCAAGAATGTGGATGTGGATCTGGCACTGGCAGGCGATGCTTCCTATATCCTGCAAGCCATCCTGCCGTATGTCGAAAAGACCGAGCATAAGATCTGGATGGAGCAGATCCGTGAATGGCAGCGCAATGACTACCACCCGAAGGACAGCTTCACCGAGCTGAAACCCCACCAGATCATCAACGAGATCTGTGAGCAGGCCGGCCCCGAGGCCGTGTATGTAACGGATGTCGGCCAGCACCAGATGTGGGCTGCCCAGTACCTGCACCACACCAAGAGCCGCGGCTTTTTGACCAGCGGCGGCCTGGGCACCATGGGTTTTGGCTACGGCGCGGCCATTGGCGCACAGGTTGCCCTGGGCAATGACCACCGCGTGGTCATGCTGACCGGCGACGGTTCCTTCCACATGAACCTGAACGAAGGCTGCACCGCCGTCAGCTATGAACTGCCCATCATCACCGTTATTTTTGATAACCAGGTGCTTGGCATGGTGCGCCAGTGGCAGACCAGCTTTTACGGCAAGCGCTATTCCAACACCGATCCCCAGCGCCGCACCGACTTTGTAAAGCTGGCTGAAGCGTTTGGCGCAAAGGGGTATCGTGCTACCAATATTGCCGAGTTCAAGGCAGCGTTCGCCGACGCCATGAAGCAGAAAGGTCCTTCCTGGATCGACTGCCGCATCGGCAAGGATGAAAAGGTTCTGCCGATGATCCCCGGCCGGCGATATCAACGATATCATCATGGAGTAAGGAGGCAGCACGCAATGCAGCAAAATCAAAATCCGAACAAAGTTGCCGCAACAGAGGCACCCCGGCGGGTCATCAGTCTGCTGGTGGATAACCATAACGGTGTTTTGGCGCGCGTGTCCAGCCTGTTCTGCCGCCGCGGCTTCAACATTGACAGCCTGACGGTTTCCGCCACCAACGACCCGGCGGTCAGCCGCATTACCGTTACCCTTCATGCGACGATGCCGCCATCAGCCAGCTCATCCTCCAGACCGAGCGGCTGGAAGTGACCCGCCAGGTATTTGAACTGATCCCGGATAAGAGCCTGCAGCGGGAACTGCTGCTGCTGAAAGTGGCCTGCAATACCGCCGAGCGTGCCGAAATGCGGGAAATCGCTACGATCTATAAATCCAAGATCATTGATCTTCGCCGGACTCTATGGTGTTTGAACTGACCGGCCGCCCGGAAAAGATCAACGCCTTCCTGAAAATGTTCAGCGGATACGATATCCTGGAACTGTGCCGCACCGGCATTACCGCGCTGGAGCGCGGCGGCAAGCATCCCCACATGCAAAAGCCCCCGCAGGAAGTACGCGCCGCTCAGCTGCCGCTGCCCGGCACCCACTGCCCGCAGGACGAAGAATAAAGCAGCTTTTGCGGTTCAACGAACTTGCATTTGGCCCGCAGCCCTTTCAGGAATCCCGGCGGCGGGTTGAAGATAGATACGTTTTTATTTTACAAACCATACAAACAAAACAAAGGAGAAATTATCATGGCAATCAAAAAGTATTATGATTCCGACTGCAACCTCGGCGTGCTGGACGGCAAGACCGTTGCTGTTATCGGCTTTGGCTCCCAGGGCCATGCCCATTCCGAAAACCTGGCTGAAAGCGGCGTGAACGTTGTTGTCGGCCTGCGCAAGGGCTCTGCCCACTGGGAAAAGGCATCCGAGTTTGCTGCAACCCATGAAAACTTTAAGGTGATGGAAGTTGAAGAGGCTGCCAAGGCCGGCGATGTTGTTATGATGCTGGTTCCCGATGAACTGTGCGCTGACATCTACAACAGCCAGGTTGCCCCCTACATGACCGAGGGCAAGGCACTGGCTTTTGCACACGGCTTCAACATCCATTTCAAGACCATTGTTGCCCCGAAAAATGTTGACGTTATCATGATCGCTCCCAAGGGCCCCGGCCACATTGTCCGCCGTCTGTACACTGAAGGCGAAGGCTGCCCGTCCCTGATCTGCGTAGAGCAGGATTACACCGGCAAGGCAAAGGAGATCGCCCTGGCATACGCTTCCGGCATCGGTGCCGGCCGTGCAGGCATCCTGCAGACCACCTTCAAGGAGGAGACCGAGACCGACCTGTTCGGCGAGCAGGCTGTGCTCTGCGGCGGCGTTTTGCGAGCTGATCCATGCTGGCTTTGACACCCTGGTGGAAGCTGGCTACGCACCGGAAATGGCTTACTTCGAGACCTGCCACGAGATGAAGCTGATCGTTGACCTGATCAACGAGGGCGCT
>ENA-OQDT01001741-OQDT01001741.1-human-gut-metagenome-genome-assembly--contig:-NODE-1741-length-12175-cov-4.444721_pt1 | contig 12175 bp, 17 predicted proteins | sample MGYA00242786_ERZ504617 | MGnify/ENA primary metagenome ERZ504617 (study PRJEB26092, sample SAMD00036337) | human gut metagenome | host: Homo sapiens | study: EMG produced TPA metagenomics assembly of... | reverse complement strand
GGACGCGCCTGTACCTATGTATAGCTGCGCCTAAACTGCAGATTTTAATGCTATATTTTACGGAAGGAGGATTTCCAGTGAAAGTAAGATCATCTGTAAAACCGATCTGCGAGAAATGCAAGGTCATTAAGAGAAAAGGTTCTATCAGAATTATCCGTGAGAATCCAAAACACAAACAGCGTCAGGGTTGATGAATCCGATTAGTTTGTGAATGCGGCTGTAGATGGAACACCCGGACGGGTTGTAACATCTGACAAATAATGAACTAAGCATGTATTGCCTAATACCGGAGGCAACGTTGGCCCGTTGGCCGCAAATTTCGGAAAGGCTGCGAATCGCCAAAAGCAGCTGGGTGTTATACCGAGGCACCCCAATTAGGAACTAAGAATTAAGAAAGAGTGCGTTAAGATGCACCCCATTTCACCTTGTATCTGATACAAGTGGTGTACAGGACGCAGGACTTTCAGTAAAGAAAATGGAGGAAACAGTACATGGCTCGTATAGCTGGTGTAGACTTACCAAGAGAGAAAAGAATCGAAATCGGTCTTACCTATATTTATGGTATCGGAAGACCAAGTGCAGACAAAATCCTTGCTCAGGCAAATGTAAATCCTGACACACGTGTCAGAGACCTGACTGATGATGAAGTTAAGAGACTTCAGGCTGTCATTGATGAGACAATGATGGTAGAAGGTGATCTTCGTAGAGAAATCGCCCTGAACATTAAGAGACTGCAGGAAATCGGATGCTACAGAGGAATCCGTCATCGTAAAGGACTTCCGGTTCGTGGTCAGAAGACTAAGACTAATGCAAGAACTCGCAAAGGTCCGAAGAGAACAGTAGCAAATAAGAAGAAATAATTCAGTATCCTAACTATAAATTTTAATTGATTAAGGAAAGCGTAGGTTAGTTTTAAAATGGCAAAAACAACTAAGAAAGCGACTACAAAACGTCGTGTCAAGAAAAACGTTGAACACGGACAGGCACATATCCAGTCTTCTTTTAACAACACAATTGTTACTCTGACTGACAACGAAGGAAACGCTCTTTCATGGGCAAGTGCCGGCGGTCTGGGATTTAGAGGTTCAAGGAAATCTACTCCTTATGCAGCACAGATGGCAGCTGAGACTGCAACAAAGGCTGCTTTAATTCATGGATTAAAAACAGTAGACGTAATGGTTAAAGGACCAGGATCAGGTCGTGAGGCTGCTATCCGTGCCCTTCAGGCATGCGGTCTTGAAGTAACAAGTATCCGTGACGTAACTCCGGTTCCGCACAACGGATGCCGTCCACCAAAACGTAGAAGAGTCTAATTGAATTAGGAGGTAAGCCAAGATGGCAGTAGATAGAACACCGGTCCTGAAAAGATGTAGATCCCTTGGAATGGATCCAATTTATTTAGGAATTGATAAAAAATCCACAAGACAGTTAAAACGTGCAAACCGTAAAGTATCTGAGTACGGTCTTCAGTTAAAAGAAAAACAGAAAGCAAAATTCATTTATGGCGTTCTGGAGAAACCTTTCCGTAACTACTACAAGAAAGCCGACAGAATGAAAGGTCAGACTGGTGAGAACCTGATGATCATGCTTGAGACAAGACTTGACAATGTTCTTTTCCGTATGGGATTTGCAAGAACAAGAAAAGAAGCTCGTCAGATCGTTGACCACAAGCACGTTCTTGTAAACGGAAAATGCGTTAACATTCCTTCTTATCTCGTAAAAGCTGGCGACAGCATCGAGATCAAAGAGAAATGCAAAGGTTCTGAGAGATACAAAGGAATCCTTGAGGTAACAGGCGGAAGACTTGTTCCGAACTGGCTTGAGGCTGACCAGGAGAATCTTAAGGGCGTTGTAAAAGAGCTTCCTACAAGAGAAGAAATTGACGTTCCTGTAAACGAGATGCTTATCGTCGAGTTGTACTCCAAATAATGAGCCCTGATAATACCCTCAATTGCATACAACCCAGAAGGAGGGAAATTTATAGTGTTTGATTTTAATAAACCAAAAATCGAAATTACCGAGATATCTGAAGATAAAAAATTTGGAAGATTCGTTGTAGAACCTCTTGAAAGAGGTTACGGTACTACACTTGGCAATTCTCTTAGAAGAATTATGCTGTCCTCCCTGCCGGGAGCTGCAGTAAGTCAGGTTAAGATCGATGGTGTTCTTCATGAATTCAGCTCCATCCCTGGAGTAAAAGAAGACGTGACAGAGATCATCATGAATCTTAAGAGTCTTGCAATCAAGAATAACAGTGCTGACAATGAGCCGAAGACCGCATACATTGAGTGTGAGGGCAAAGGTGTTGTGACAGCTGCTGATATTCAGGCAGATCAGGATATCGAGATCATGAATCCGGATCAGGTAATCGCTACCTTAAACGGTGGTAAGGATTGCAGACTTGCAATGGAACTTACCATTACAAAAGGCCGCGGATATGTGAGTGCGGATAAGGGCAAATCAGATGACATGCCAATCGGTGTAATTGCAGTTGATGCAATCTACAGCCCGGTTGAGAGAGTCAATATGGTTGTGCAGAATACACGTGTGGGTCAGGTTACAGACTTTGATAAACTGACACTTGATGTATACACAAACGGCACGCTGGATCCTGATGAGGCAGTAAGCCTTGCAGCAAAGGTATTAAGCGAGCATTTGAGCCTTTTCATTGACCTTTCCGAGAATGCAAAGACCGCTGAGGTTATGATCGAGAAAGAAGACAATGAGAAAGAGAAAGTTCTTGAAATGAGCATTGATGAGCTTGAGCTTTCAGTTCGTTCTTACAACTGTCTGAAGAGAGCAGGCATCAATACTGTTGAGGAGCTTTGCAATAAGACTTCTGACGACATGATGAAAGTACGTAACCTTGGACGTAAGTCTTTAGAGGAAGTACTTGCCAAGTTGAAAGAGCTGGGCTTACAGCTTCAGCCAACAGAAGAGTAAGATAACCATAAAGGTATCGCGTAAGATTATTAGAGTGGGGATTTGCTAAGCAGCAGCCCAGTAAGACCGAACAAGCGTGGACTGCTGTCCCACAGATGGAGGAAAATTAAATGGCAAAATATAGAAAATTAAGCAGAACAGCTGACCAGAGAAAAGCTCTGTTAAGAAACCAGGTTACAAATCTGTTATACAATGGAAAAATTGTTACAACAGAAGCTAAAGCTAAAGAGATCCGTAAGATCGCTGAAGGCCTTGTAGCTATGGCTGTTCGCGAGAAAGACAACTTTGAGACTGTTACTGTAACAGCTAAGTTGCAAGAAAAGACGCTGAAGGCAAGAGAGTGAAAGAAGTTGTAGACGGTAAGAAGAAAACTGTTTACGATGAAGTTGAGAAGCAGATCACAAAAGATGCTCCATCCAGACTTCACGCTCGTCGTCAGATGATGAAAGTGTTCTACCCGGTTAAAGAAGTTCCGGCTAAGGGCGCTGGCAAGAAGAAAAACACCAAAGATGTAGATATGGTTAAGAAGATGTTCGAGGAAATCGCACCAAAATACGCTAACCGTAACGGTGGATACACCAGAATCGTTAAGATTGGACAGCGTAAAGGTGATGGCGCTATGGAAGTGCTCATCGAGCTGGTTTAATCCGAAACAGAATTACTGATTATAAGAAAAGAGATATTTACGTTTCGTAGATATCTCTTTTTCTTAATTTAGGGATACCAATGTGAGAAAGTTACTTTTATTAATAGAAATTTGTTTGTTAGCCTGGCTTTTGACAGGCTCCGCCCGGTACGAAGCGAAAAAAGAAATTCCAGTGAATACACCGGAATTTGACTGGGAAAATTACAATATTATAACGCATGCTCTGGGTGGGATTGACGGTCTCACATACTTAAATTCCAGAGAAAGCTTTATCAATTATTATGATAAAGGCTGCCGCCTGTTTGAGGTGGATCTGACGCAGACCAGTGATGGAGTATGGGTGTGCCGCCATAACTGGAAAGAGTCTCTTGGACAATGGGAAGGAGAAGAACGAAAAGTTCTATCCTCAGAAGAATTTTTAAATACGCCTATATATGGGAAATACACCCCTATGACCTTTGAAGACCTTCTGAAACTGCTGGACGAATATCCGGATGCATTTGTAATGATAGATTCCAAACAATATTCTGTCCGCAATTACCAGCGTACTCTTGAGGATTATGCACAGTACAGGGAAATCTCTATAAAAGCTGGCATCGAGCATACGCTTAAACAGATCATCCCGGAAATATACAATTCAGCCATGTATCCTGGAACAGCACTTTTGTATAAATTTCCTGCATATATCTATTCTCTGTGGCAGGAATATACCACAGAAGAATTGAACGATATTGCAGAATTCTGTCAAACCAATAAAATCATGGCTGTAACCATTTATCGTGACTACTGGTCCGAAGAAGTGCAGAAAATTTTTGACGAACGGGACATTTTGGTATATATTTATACCATAAATGACAAAGAGGAAGCCAGAAGATATCTGGCGAATGGGGCGCAAGGTGTCTGTACAGATGTACTGATCACAGATAACCTGAATTAAGCTGCACTGTCTAATTATATAACATACGAAAATAATACTTGAAAAGGACTGCCATTCATTGGCTCATTCATAATTGCTTTTTGAGCTTTACCCTATGAATAGTAGTGAAAAAGGATTAAATACACATGAAAATCAGAACAATGGCTGCTGTTTTTGCAGCGAAATCTGCAGGCTTTATATGCAGGAAAATGGGACGCCAGGGAGTGACCTGGGCGGGCAAGATCGCATTAAAGATCAATCCTGACATCCTGGAAGATCTTTCTTCTCAGGTGCGAAAGAAAATATTTGTGACCTGTGGAACCAACGGTAAGACAACCACCAACAACATGCTCTGCGCAGCCCTTGAAAATGAAGGGCAGAAAGTAGTCTGCAATCACACCGGTTCTAACATGTTAAACGGTGTTGTAGCAGCCTTTGTGCTGGCTGCAGGACCTACAGGCAGGCTGGATGCAGATTACGCCTGCATTGAAGTAGACGAGGCTTCTACCCGCCATGTATTTCCAGGTTTGAAGCCAGACTACATGCTTCTGACTAATTTGTTCCGTGACCAGTTGGACCGCTACGGTGAAATTGATATTACCATGAACATTCTGGAAGAAATGATCCGCACAGTACCGAAAATGCAGGTAATCGTAAATGCCGACGATGCGCTTTCTGCGTATCTTGCTATGGACAGCGGCAATTCGTATATCACATATGGAATCAGTAAACCTGTCCAGAAGAGCGCGGCAAACGAGATACGTGAAGGTCGTTTTTGTAAAAAGTGTGGTGCCAGGCTGGAATACAGTTTTTACCACTATAGTCAGCTGGGTGATTACAAGTGCCCATCCTGTGGCTTTGCAAGACCAGAAATCAAATATGATGCCCACGATGTAAAAGTTGGTGACCAGCTGTCCTTTCAGGTGGAGGATAAGCACCTTACAGCCAATTACAAAGGCTTCTATAATGTATACAATATTCTGGCTGCCTATGCCGGACTCCGTACAGCTGGATTTTCCGGTGAGCATTTCCAGAATATGCTTCAGAAATTCAATCCGGAAAATGGACGTATGGAACAGTTCCGCATTAAAGGAACTGGTGTTATGCTGAATCTTGCAAAGAATCCTGCCGGTTTTAACCAGAATATTTCTGCAGTTATGCAGGATAAAACCCAGAAAGATATTATTATCACCATCAACGACAATGCACAGGATGGTACAGATATTTCCTGGCTCTGGGATGTGGATTTTGACCTTCTGGGCGATGCAAGCATTCATTCCATTACAGTCAGCGGTATCCGCTGCCAGGATATGCGCCTTCGAATGAAATATGTGGACATTCCGGTTATGCTTGAGGAAAATGTGGAAACAGCGATCCGAAAAAGGATTGAAGACGGCGTAGGCAATCTCTACGTTCTGGTAAACTACACTGCATTATTCAGCACTCATAATATTCTTAAGAAAATGGAGGGAGAAAAGGAATGAAACTGACAATCGGACATTTATATCCTGATCTCCTGAACCTGTATGGAGACAGAGGAAATATCCAGTGCCTTATGAGACGCTGTCAGTGGCGTGGAATTGAGGCAGAGACCATTGCTTTTGAACTGGGGGACAAGATTGATTTTTCCAGACTGGATATTGTGCTACTGGGCGGTGGTTCCGACAGGGAGCAGATGCTGGTTTGTGAGAAGCTGAAGGAAATTCAGCCGGATTTTAAGAAATATGTGGAAGATGGAGGCGTAGTTATCGCTATCTGCGGTGGTTACCAGCTTCTTGGAAAATATTATAAGACAGATCAGGGAACCATTACAGGGCTTGACCTGGTAGATCTTTACACCGAACAGGGAGAGGGACGTCTGATCAGCAATATTGTGCTGAAAAGCGACCTTTTTGATATGCCTGTGGTTGGATTTGAGAACCATGGAGGAAGAACCTGTATTAATAACTGCAAGCCTCTGGGAAAAGTACTCTATGGATCTGGAAATGATGGAAAAACAGGCTATGAGGGTGTGGTTTACAAGAATGTGATCGGAACGTACCTTCACGGTCCGCTTCTTCCCAAGAACCCGCAGCTGGCAGACTGGCTGATCGCACATGCTCTTGAGCAGAAATATGGAAAGGAAGTCCAGCTTGCGCCGCTGGATGATACAGAAGAGAAGGCAGCAAATGATTACGTATATCATCGCTTTGTAAAAGAGAACTGATACAAACAAGCTCCAAAGCCTGTTTGAAAATCATTCCTGCCTTGCAGAGAGCCTTTTTCAAACATGCTCTGATATGTACAGATAAAAATAAGGGGAACGATATGGCAAAAGGAATCAATCAAAAAGGGAAAATCCTTTATCTTGAAAAAATATTGAGAGAGACCAGTGAAACACATCCGTGCACTATGCAGGAAATTATCGGAAAACTTCAGGAAAACGGAGTCAGTGCTGAGCGAAAAAGTATTTATGACGATATGGAAGTGCTGAGAAGCTTTGGCATGGACATTAAGTTTAAAAGAGGAAAGTATACCGGATATTATGTTGCCGGAGAGGCAGCCGCAGAAAGCGTAAGTGCAGCTATTACCGAAAAGAATGGTGCAAATCCGCAAAACTTTGCTCCAAATAGTGTTGGAGCAGAGACTGAGGGGAGTGTATTTTCCAGCGAGGCTCATAAAAAAGCGAAAAATTCCTGGCTGCTTCCACCGTCAGATTCTGAGGAGGATAAACCGGTGAAGCTTCTTTGCAGAAATAAGAAAAAGAAAGAAGTCATGGCAGCACTTGGAAATTATGCCCAGTACAAGGAGAAAGAAGAGGATACTTTCGTTGCTGCAGTGCAGGTGGATGAGACCTCTGAGTTTTACGGATGGCTTACAGGCATGGGGAAAGATGTAATCCTTATGAAGCCTAAGAAGTCAGTTCAGGCTTACCGTGATTATCTGAAGGGAATCCTGAAAGAATATAAGTAAGAATACTATTTGAAAAAGCTTGAAAATAGAGAATGATATGAAGTTACATAGAAAGGAATTTTTATGAAAAAGCAAATTGCAGGACTTCTTACCGGACTTCTGGTGTGCAGTGCTTTTCTCACAGGCTGTGGTAAAAATGAAGCCACCGAGGCTGTAAAAGAGAGCGTTGAGGACGAAAATGAGGGCACTGGAGACACGAAGGACGCTGACAGCAAAAAGGATACGAATAGAAAGTCCGATAAACAGGACAGTGATAAAAGTGATGAAAATTCAGAAGAAAGTGAGACAACGGAAGCCCCGGAGGAAAATCTTGATAAAGGTGGGGGGTTCTGCTTCCGGAAGAGGGAGAGGATATCAACAGCAGTCTGGAGCGTACAGAACTGAAATCACGTCTGGAAGAGGCCGGTTATGAAGCTGCTATGTATTTTGCCGGGGACGATTCTGACACCCAGGCAGAACAGATCAGGGAGCTTCTTCAGGATGAGAAACTGAAAGCATTGGTAATTTCACCTGTTGATCCATATGGTCTTACAGATGTACTGGAAGAGGCTTCCGAGCTCTCAATTCCGGTGATTGACTATGACAATCTGATCATGGATACGCCCAACGTGAAATATTTTGTCACTTTTAATATGCGTGCAATTGGAAAAGAGATTGCCAAAAATATTGTAGAGAAAGAAGAACTGGATAAAGTCCGGGAAGACAGAGGTGCCCGTACCATAGAGTTTCTTATGGGCTCTCCGGATGATGACGCCTCGTTATTCCTGTTTAACGGAATAATGGAGGTTCTGCAGGAGTATATTGACGATGGTACCCTGATCTGCCGTTCCGGCCGTGTGACTTTTGATGAAACCAGCATTATGGATCAGAATACAGATACTGCGAAGAAGCAGCTGAAATCTGAGATAGACGAATTTTATTCTCTGGAGAAAACTCCGGATATTATCTGCACTGCTTCTGATGATTTTGCTCTGGCAGCTCTGGAGCTTCTGGAAAAAGAGCAGCTCCAGCCTGGTGATGAGAACTGGCCTCTGATCACAGGTGTAAATGCAGATGCAGATGCTGTTAAAGTGTGGCAGAAGAAAAATCGGTTTTACAGTCATGTTGGATCGCCGGGATCTGGCAGAAGCCCTGACGAAGCTGGTGGAAACCTACCTGAATGGGGATGACGTTGATATCAATAATTATTCCCAGTATGATAATGGTGTGAAGATCATTGGAACGGTTACCTGTGATGGAAAGCTGATCGATAAGGATAATTATCAGATTCTTGTGGATAATGGATTCTATCTGGCAGAAATGATCGCGCCGGAAGCCTCTCCTATGCCTGTTCCCGAGGAAGTAAGTCCGACACCGGAAGTGACAGTGACGCCGGAGGCGAGTCTTACACCGGAAGGTGGTGAGCCTGAGAAAAAGAGCCAGGTAATTCCAAAGGATGAGCCTGAAGTGAGCACAGAAGAAGTTCCGGCTGTAAAGGATGGAGAAAACCAGGAGAGCAATAGCAAGCTGCAGAGTAGTGGAAAAGCATAAAACGGAAGTAAAATGAAAATACGTAAGTAAAATGAAAATACCAGTAATCGTTTGGTGATTACTGGTATTTTTGCTCCTAAAAATTAATCGCGGAAGGTCAGGGAATCATCTGTCATGGAATCAATGATAGCCAGAGATTCCAGACGGACACCCATATCGCGGATCTGCTGTCCGCCGTGCTGGAAGCCCTTCTCAATTACGATTCCGGCACCTTCAAGAGTAGCTCCGGATTTCTTTACAATATCGATCAGTCCGAGAAGAGCACAGCCATTTGCAAGGAAATCATCAATAAGAAGTACGTGATCCTCTGGACTAAGGAACTTCTTGGAAATAATAACATCATAAACTTTCTTATGGGTAAATGATTCAATCTTGGTGCAGTACATCTCGCCGTCCAGGTTTACACTCTGGGATTTCTTGGCAAATACTACAGGAACATGAAAATACTGTGCTGCAATACAGGCAATGCCAATACCGGAAGCTTCAATAGTGAGGATCTTGGTGATGGGGCAGTCTGAGAAACGCGCCTTAAACTCCTTACCAATCTCATTGATCAGGTCAATGTCCATCTGGTGGTTCAGGAAACTGTCTACCTTTAATATATTGCCTGGTTTCACAACGCCATCTTTCAGAATACGTTCTTTTAAAAGCTGCATGGCTATATCTCCTTTTCGCTTCATGTCGTTTCGATTTTAGTATTTCTATGATACGACATTCTCTGAAGAAGTTCAATTATTTTTGACAAAAAAGTACAAAATATCTATAATGAAATTAATTTATGGAAAAAGGATTAGCTTTATTGTGAAAAACATCTGCAGTCAGCCGGATAAACAGTAATGCAAATGCGGGAGATGACAAAGGAGCAGATAGTTTTACAAAAAAGAGCAGGTGAGAATATGAAAGAGTATGAAGTAATCTGGGAAATTTTCAACAAATGCCCCAGGAATCAGATGCGGGATGTGTTTGTAGATGAGGTGGAGATAGAAGACCCGGAAGAATATGTAAAGAATAAATTTAAGGGAAAAGAAGTAACCTATGAGAAGACGGTTCTGGAAGATGGCACCATCATATTTGACATCCAGACCTCCCAGATCAAACAGAGATGTTCCTTTACGGAAATATAAGCTGCAGGTCACGAAGCGGATTTTAAGCTACTGCTTACAACAACGACCTTAGAGCATGTTTGAAAAAGGCTTTCCGCAAGATGTGCGTACACAATTTGTGGGAGATTTTGTCCGGATGAGGGCGCCGTAGCGGGCTACGGCAACCGAATTCAGACAAAATATACCGCAAGTGGGCGTGCAGATTGCGGGAATGATTTTTCAAACAGGCTCTAAGGCATATTTTTTCAATACAATCATCAGAAATAGTGCATATTTAAGGAATGTATGTTATAAGTAAAGCGGATCGTGCTTCAAAAAGATTACACCAGTCAGAAACCATCCACAGAACACTGTTGGATATGCGAAATGGTTGGAAAAACAGGAGGATGACATGATAGAAGAACAGTTAGAGAACCACCTGCATGAAGGCGAGGAAGAGCATATGCATACCCATGTTCTGGAAAGATGGCACCACTGTCATGCATTCCCATGGAGAACACGGACATCACCACAGTCATGCACAGACCAAGGCTGTACTGAACCGGCTTTCCCGTGCAATCGGGCACCTGGAATCCATCAAACGTATGGTGGAAGACGGCCGGGACTGCAGCGAAGTGCTGATCCAGCTTTCCGCAGTGAAATCTGCTATTAATAATACAGGCAAGATTATTTTACAGGATCACATTGAACACTGTATTGTGGATGCGGTAGAGCATGGCTGAATGAAAGTCCTTATGCAGTGGTTCACAGAATTGCTTCCACAGGAATTGTAAAGGGGGGCAGCAGCCTTTTGCCTGAACTGGGCATACCAACAGTTTCCGAATGTGAGGATAGATACTTATAAGGATAATTATCCTATGCAGAGACTTTTGAAAAAATGTGGGTTCAGTTATTGCGGAACGTTTGAAATGCAGGGAAAAACGGATGGATGGCATTTCAGAAAACAAAACAGAGAAAAGTACAAAATGTTCTTTGGAATAACAAAATTTCTATACGATAATAATATAAAAAATGAAATCCATCAGAGAGTGTAATAGGTTTTATTTTTTTCATCATCATCTGGAAGGTGCTCTACGTGTCACTGAAATTACAATCGAGAATGGCACACAGATGATCCAGGGTAAGGATTTCGATATTCTGATTATGGCGGAGCCTGTCCAGAAGTGAACGATGTATACCGTAGGTGGTATACAGGTCATACTGGGTCAGTCCCCGCTTTTTTAGCGTTTCCCAAAATCTGTCATAGCTTATCATTTGTATAAACCGTCCGTTTTGTTCTTGATATAGTCTTATTATCACGGTAAAATAGGAGATAGAATAGTGTCTTTATAAAGACACTATGGGAAGGAGAGGCATTCATGAACAAATGGAAATGTGTAATGATAGCAGGAATTACTGCGCTTTTTGACGGATGCATGCTTCGGTGTCTGATCACTGGTGCACCGGCTCAGAAGAAAGAGAAAATGCAATATATTGGTCTGGCAGTGGGGGTTGTGCTATGCCTGACAGGACTGCTTGTAGGGGGAGGACTGTATATCAGGTGGCAGGAGAAAAAACTCCGGGAACTGGAGGCACAGATAAATTGCTGAAAAACGCAGACGAACTTGACAAATGACGGATTCTGCCCTACTATAAAAAACAGCTTTACTTAATCAAAGATGGATTGAGAATATCCGTTAAAAATGAAAGAAGATACAGGCAGAAAGGGGAACTCCGGAAAATGAGTGATAGAGTTATCAAAGCCGCACTGTTGGGACTGGGAACAGTAGGAACCGGTGTGTACAAGGTACTGAAAAGCCAGGAAGAGGAAATGTCAGCCAAAGTTGGCTGCAAGGTAGAAATCACCAGAATTCTTGTCAGAAATGTAGAGAAAGCTGCTGCAAAGATAAAGGATCCTTCCGTACTCACCAACAGCTGGGAAAGTATTTTAGAGGATCCGGAAATTGAAATCGTAATAGAACTGATCGGTGGGATCAATCCTGCCAGAGAATATATTCTTCAGGCATTAAATGCAGGAAAGCATGTGGTAACTGCCAACAAAGATCTGATTGCTGTCCATGGACATGAGCTTCTGGATGCTCACAT
>ENA-OQDT01001740-OQDT01001740.1-human-gut-metagenome-genome-assembly--contig:-NODE-1740-length-12180-cov-3.806853_pt1 | contig 12180 bp, 12 predicted proteins | sample MGYA00242786_ERZ504617 | MGnify/ENA primary metagenome ERZ504617 (study PRJEB26092, sample SAMD00036337) | human gut metagenome | host: Homo sapiens | study: EMG produced TPA metagenomics assembly of... | reverse complement strand
CAGACGGCCGATGCCGAGGTTGTTGTACGGTACCACGTTTTTGTCTGCGTAGAAAATTTTTCCTACTTCGAGTGCCATCTTCGCCTCTTTGTAAGAACGCGATACACTCTTGATTGGTTCAAAAGACGTATGAAATACACTTTTTTCAATAAAAGAGGTATTTTTGGCGAATATATTAACTTTGGCTATTCCTATTACATGGCAGGGTGTAGGTAATTTTTGTCGCTATTTACGGCGTTATTTTTGGATTTGGTTATTGGTATGTTTTCATACACGCCTATAATTAAGGAGAGTATTTATGGCAGAAATGAGAGCTGAATTAGTAGGATTATTGATTGAGAAGCATGGCGAAAGAGCGAAAATAAAGCTTGATAAAGATAAAAGTAAAGGGGAAAAAATACCTAAATATTTAGAAGCCTGGTGTCCTATCAATGCCAAAGTTGGCGATGTAGTCGGTGTTGAATATCAGGAAATGAATAAACGTAAGATGCAGATGATATTGTATGGCTTTCCTGTATTGTCAGTGATTGCCGGTGCTGTTTTTGGAAACAGTATCGCTGTATTTTTCGATATTGATAAGACAATGCCTGTGATGCTGGGTGTAGTTATCTGGCTGTTGGTTTCTGTTAATTATGCGCGTATTTTTAAACGTGATGCAGTACGTGAAGGTGTACAGCCTGTTGTTATAGAATAGAAGCACCTGACCAATATGTTTTGATGATACTGAAGATGAAAATGAAAAAAAAGTAGGAGATGAGCTGATGCTGGTAAGGTTAGCGTCCGGATCTCCGCGCCGTTTAGAATTATTGCGTCAGATTGGGTTAGAGGTTGATGTATATACCAGCGCCTTTGATGAGGTTAGTGGAGATAACGCTGAAAAAGTGGTAGCAGTAAATGCTTTAGGTAAAGGGCAGGTAGTTGTTGAACAAGTTGGCAGCGAAATACCTGTTATTGCTGCTGATACGATGGTTGTTTTGGAAAATGAAATACTTGGCAAACCATTTGACAGCAATGATGCAGCCGTGATGCTGCGGAAATTGTCTGGCAGAGTGCACCGGGTTTTGACAGGTGTTGCTGTTTTTTATAAGACTCAGAATTTAGTAGAAATAGTAGAGACTAAAGTATGGTTTAGAAGCTTATCAGAAATTGAGATTAATGCTTATGTTGCGACCGGCGAACCTTTTGATAAGGCTGGAGCCTATGGAATTCAGGGACGTGGTGCAGTTTTAGTTGAGAAAATAGAGGGCTGCTATAATAACGTCGTGGGGTTGCCGCTCACCCGCTTGTATCAAATGATGGCACAAATTGGAGTGAAGGGCTTTTGAGCCAGTGTATAAAAGAATTGTCGCTGGATGACAGACCACGTGAAAAATTGATGCAGCAAGGTGCTGCTGGGTTAAGTAATTCTGAACTTTTAGCTATTTTAATACGTACTGGTACCCAGAAGCGTTCTGCTTTAAGAATTGCAGAAGAATTGACTGCTTCAAGTGGGTTATATCAAAATATAGCCTGTGTGCACAGTGTTGCAGAGCTGGCTAAAGTCAAGGGAGCTGGGCCCGCAAAAGCTGCAACAAATTTTGGCTGCGTTGGAATTAGGCAAGCGTATTGCAGCAGCTGGAAGTCAGGTCAAGTTAAAATAGAGTCTCCGCAAAAAGGTGCTGAGATTTTATTGCCAAGATTGCGTTACGAACAACATGAAAATTTTGGTGTTATTATTAGACAGCAAAAATCAGGTCATAAGAATGGAACAAGTTTCAGAAGGATCTGTCAATAGTTCGGTTGTGCATCCTCGGGAAGTGTTTGCCCCGGCGTTACTGTACCATGCTGCTGCCATTTTGGTAGCACATAATCATCCTTCTGGAGATCCTAAACCTAGTCAGGAAGATAAAGAGCTGACTCGTAGTCTGAATGAGACCGGGATAATTATGGGAATTCCGCTGATTGACCACCTGGTAATTGGCGATGGAATATTTTTTAGTTTTAGAGAGCAAGGTTATTTAGATAAATGAGGTGTTGAAGAATGTTTGGTATTTTTAAAAGTTTTGCTCATGATATGGGAATCGATTTGGGAACTGCGAATACTTTGGTGCATGCTAAAGGTAAAGGTATTATTATCAGAGAACCTTCAGTAGTTGCCGTAGACAGAGAGAATAAAGAGGTGCTGGCGATTGGTGCCGAAGCTAAGCAGATGATTGGTCGTACTCCTGGACATATCGTGGCTATTCGTCCGATGAAGGATGGCGTTATTGCTGATTTTGATATTACCCAGTCGATGCTTAAATACTTTATAAAAAAAGCAATTGGCAAACATTCTTTAGTCCGTCCGCGTATTGTTGTTGGCGTTCCTTCTGGCGTTACTGAGGTTGAAAAACGTGCGGTTATTGATGCTACTGTACAAGCTGGGGCCAGGGAAGCATATTTGATTGAAGAACCAATGGCGGCTGCTATTGGTGCAGGGTTGCCTGTACAAGAAGCCACCGGCAGTATGGTCGTTGATATTGGCGGCGGAACCTGCGAAGTAGCTGTTATTTCCTTGGGTGGTATCGTTATCAGCCGTTCTATTCGGACCGGCGGTGATGCAATGGATGATGCTATTGTACGTTACATCAGGAAAACATTCAGTCTGTTGATTGGTGAGCGGACAGCAGAAGAAATAAAAATTACTATTGGCACTGCGATGGAACTTGAAGAAGCTACAGAAATGGAAATTCGTGGTCGTGATCTCGTGACAGGGTTGCCTAAAAATCTGCTTATTAATGCGAACCAGATCTGCGAGGCGTTGAGTGAACCGGTGGCTAATATTGTCGATGCCGTACGTAATACTCTGGAGAGAACTCCTCCGGAACTGGCTTCTGATATTATGGATCGCGGTATCGTTATGACAGGAGGATCTTCTTTGCTGCGTAATCTTGACCGTCTACTGAGCAAAGAAACAGGAATGCCTGTCTATGTTTCTGATGATGCTTTGTCCTGTGTTGCCTTAGGTACTGGTATTGCGGTTGAAAATGTAGATATCTATAAAAAAGGATTTATGGCATCTAATAATAAATGAAGGCTGAATTATTATTGTGAGTAAGAAAAATATGAGCCTGCTTCTGATTGTGATAGCATTGGTAGCTCTGATGGCGTTGGCTGTTGAAGGAAGAGTACGATTTCCGGTGTTGAATAGAGTGGTGATTGCAGTAATAAGTCCTGTCAACAGTTGTATTCAGACGTTTACAGGCGCAGCTTCTTCTTTGGAAAAGAAGCTGGAAGCTATTACGACAATGGAAGCAGAAAACGAGCAATTAAAAAAAGAAAACGCTGAATTGCGAAGGGCTAATATAGCTATGGCTGAGTTTTACGCTGAAAACCAGCGGCTGACAAAGCTTTTGCAATATAAAGAGCACGTGCCTGAACAGAAATTACTGCCTGCCAAAGTTGTGGGGCGGAATATGGGCGATTTACAGGATGTTGTAATCATCGATCGTGGTTCTGCAGATGGTCTGGATAAAGAGATGGCTGTTGTTACGGGTGATGGTATCGTAGGGCTGGTAGAAGAAGTTTATCCTGCTGCTGCTAAAGTCATGCTGATTACCAGCAGCCGTTGTAAGATCGGGGCACGTATTTTGAGGGCTGATTCCAGAGCGGTTGGTGTTATCTGCGGAAGAAGCATGGAAAATATGCCTTTAGAAATGGAACATTTACCCAGGGAAGCGGATGTAAGAAAAGGTGATGTTGTTATTACCAGCGGTTTCAGTGGCAGGCATCCGGCAGGTTTGGTAATTGGTACTGTAAGAGAAACCAGCCCAGAGGCGGCAGGACTTTTACTGAACGCAGATGTTGATCCTGCTGTTGACAGCAGTAAAGTAGAAGAAGTTTTTGTTGTTACCGGGTATAGCAACCCTGCAGCAGCAACAGGTAAATTAAATAGTAATACCGAAGGAGGACAGGCACAATGAGGAAACTGATTTGGCCCGTCCTGTTTCTGTTATGTTTATCTTTACAGATGAGTTTGCCGCAAAATCAGTGGTTTAAATTTGATCTGCCGCTTTTGCTTATTTATTGTTTGGCTATGCTGAAAGGTGCATTTGCCGGTGGGATAGCTGGCTTTTTCGTAGGATTGCTGCAGGATCTTTTAACCGGTGGTATTTTTGGTTTTCATATTTTGACAAGGACTGCGATAGGGTATTATGTTGGCTATACAAAAGAAAAGGTATTTAAAGACAGTATGTTTTACAATATTGTGGCGATTGTTACAATAACAGTTGCTTTGCGAGGCTGTTATTTTATTCTGCAGGTTATTATGGCTAAGGGATTTTCTGTTTTACTGTTAGAGTTGGCACTGCAGGATACGTTTGCTTATTGCCTGGGAAATATTATTTTTGTAATTCCGTTGTATCTTCTGACAGAAAGACTGCAGAAATGGATAGAACTGGATGATGGATTGCATTAAACAAAGGAGGTCAAATTGTGCTGAACAAAAGATACGCGCGCCGCTTGGAAGTTATGCTGGCAGCAGCAGTATGCATATTTTTAATTTTGCTCGGCAGAATGGCCTATTTGCAGCTTTATAAAGGCGATTATTATGGCAATCAGGCTGATGGTAACAGATTGCGCAGAACAAAAATCACTGCTCCGCGCGGCCTGTTTTTTGATTATAAAGGGCAGGAATTAGTTAATAATCTGCCTGGTTATGCTGTGGCACTTCAGCGTCAGGGGCAGCGTGATAATGAAAAAGTGATCGGTACATTGTCTGAAATATTAAATATGCCGGAAGACCAAATTAGAAAGCGTATTGCAGCTAATCAAAACAGTTATGAGCCAACCCGCTTAAAAAGCAATGTTTCCCCTGAAATCGTAACAAAAATAGAAGAACGCAGGTTGGAGTTACCTGGAGTTTTGTTGGAATTACAGCCAATCCGCAATTATTTGTATAAAGAACTGGCAGTTCACGCGTTAGGTTATGTTGGCGAGGCCAGTGAATATGATATTACTGAAGGCAGCTATAAAGGGATGCCAGGCGGTAGTATTGTTGGTAAATTTGGCATTGAAAAAACTTTTGATAAAGTTATCCGCGGAATAGACGGCAGCTTTGATGAGGAAGTAGATGTTGCCGGTAATGTTGTTAAACAACTGGGTCAGCGTGACCCCATACCCGGGAAAAGTTTGCAGCTGACCATTGATAAAGAATTGCAGATGGTTATGGAAAAAGCTGTTGATGAGCAATTGGCATATCTGCGGTCCAGCGGGATTGCCCCTAACGCCAGAGCAGCGGCTATTGTTGCGATTGATCCGCGCAGCGGTGCGGTAAGAGCTATGGTAAGCAGGCCTGCGTTTAATCCTAACCTTTTTGTAAATGGGATATCGGAAAAGGATTGGCAGGTTATAAATAATGATCCTAACTATCCTATGGGCAACAAAGTAATATCAGGCGAATATCCCCCTGGATCAACGTTTAAGATCATTACGGGTACGGCGGCATTGGAACTTGGCAAGGTAACACCGGAAGAATTGATTTTTGACTCCGGTCAGCACTGGCTTATCCCTATGGGCAACGCCGGCGGAGAAGCCCTGGGGTGGATTAACTTTCAACAGGCTTTAAGCATGTCGGATAATGTATATTTTTATGAAATGGGCAATCGCTTAGGGATCAATAATCTGGTTGATTTTGCACGCAAATTCGGTATGGGCAGGAAAACAGGTATTGAACTTGAGGGTGAAGCTTCAGGGCTGCTTCCGACACCTGAAAATAAACGCAAGATATTTACAGGGGAGGACTGGACTCTGGGTGATACCTTTAACGCTTCTATCGGGCAGGGGATAGACCTTGCAACACCTCTGCAGATGGCGGTGATGATGAGCTGCATCGCCGGAGGTGGTATTTATCACCAACCGTATTTAGTAGATAAAGTCCTTAATAATGATGGAAGTGTTTTTGAAGTACGTCAGCATCAGGAACCATATGCTTTGGGGGTATCACAAAAAACTCTTGAACTGATTAAACAGGGGTTTGATGGGTGTGGCACAACCTGGCGGAACGGCTTCTTATTTTGCCAATTTGCCGAAGCCAAATGGCTGCGAAAACAGGCACGGCAGAAAATCCGCATGGACGCGATCATGGTTTATTTGTAGCCTATGGACCTACAGATGCTCCGGAACTGGTAGTTGCGCAGTAGTTGAGCAGGGCAGTTTTGGTTCTACTTCAGCTGGTCCGATTGTATATAAAGTGTTTGAAGAATGGTTAGAGAAGAAGGTCTGATACCGTCACAAGCGGTTAAGTAAGCAGAAACTGCGGAAAGGATAGCAAATGCAGCAAAATAGATATTTTCGTAATTTGGACTGGTGGCTGGTTATAGCTATTTTTGGGTTGGTTGGAATAGGCATTTGCCTGATTGCCAGCGCTACTCATTCTTTTGCTGTAACGACAGGTAAAGCATGGCATGTTGAACGGCAAAGTCTGTTTTTAGCAATAGAATTTGGCCCTGGTTAATTTTTTCGTTGCGCTTCGACTATCGGCTGCTTAAAGATATTGCAACCCCCTTATATGCTTTTTAATATTATCCTGCGTTTTAGCGGTAATGATTTTTAGGACACAGCCAGCTGGGTGCTCAAAGATGGATCCAGATCGGCCCGCTCAGTATTCAGCCTTCTGAGTTTTCTAAAGCAATAATGATTGTCTGTCTGGCTGCGTTTTTTAAATAAAAGATTGGAAACTCTTGACAGTTTCACTGATTATTTGCCGGCGCTGGCTTATGCTTTTGTACCCTTTTATATTGGTTATGAAGCAGCCGGATTTAGGTACGTCGCTGGTTTTTATGGCAATTTTGCTTGGGATGCTGCTCATCAGCGGGTTTAAGGTCAGGTGGCTGATGTATATGAGCGGCGCGCTTATCGCTTTGATGCCTGCATTGTGGCATATTTTAAAAGAATATCAAAAAAACAGGATTCGTGTATTTTTAGATCCGGAGCTTGATCCTTTCGGGGCTGGATATCATGTCATTCAATCAAAAAATAGCTATTGGGTCTGGCCTTTTTGACAGGTAAGGGCTGGTTTTTAGGTACGCAGAGCCAACTTAATTTTCTGCCTGAGAATCATACTGATTTTATCTTTGCTGTAGCTGGTGAAGAGTTTGGATTCATTGGTATTTTTATTATTTTATTATTATATTTGATCGTTATTTGGCGCGGGCTGACTATTGCATTGAACGCCGAAGACGATTTCGGTACCTTGCTGGCAGTGGGCATTACTTTCATGTTTATGTTCCATGTGCTGGTAAATATTGGAATGACTGCTGGGATTATGCCAGTTACAGGTGTGCCGCTGCCGTTTATGAGTTACGGAGTGAGTTCGCTGACTACGAATATGCTGTTGGCCGGGCTGCTGCTGAACATCAATATGCGGCGTCAGCAGCTGCAATTTTAGAGGAGGAACAGTATGGAAAAAGAATTAACGATCGATATACTCAGCAGTGTACAGAAACCTGCTCGTTATACAGGCGGAGAATTTAACAGTATTGTAAAAAGTCCGGAGGAAACTGAAGTAAGTATCGCCCTGGCTTTTCCGGATATTTATGAAGTAGGGATGAGTTATCTGGGATTTAAAATTTTATATCATATACTGAACCTTGAAAACGGTGTTGCTGCTGAAAGAGTTTACGCCCCTTGGGTAGACCTGGAAGCAAAAATGCGAGCAGATGCTATTCCGCTGCGAACTTTGGAAACGGAAAAGATATTGCAGGATTTTGATTTTGTTGGCTTTACTTTGCAGTATGAGCTTTCTTATACAAATATTCTTAATATGCTTGATTTGGGCCGTATACCTGTAAAAACAGAGGAACGTACAGAAAAAGATCCTTTTATTATTGTTGGCGGACCCTGCGTATATAATCCGGAACCTCTGGCAGATTTTTTTGATCTTGCCGTTGTTGGTGAAGGTGAAGAAGTTATGGTCGAGCTGATGGAGGCTTATAAAAAATGGAAACGTGAAGGTAAGCCTGGTGGACGGCAAGGTTTCCTGCGCTGTGCGGTAAAGCTCAAAGGTATTTATGTACCATCATTTTATGATGTTGCTTATAATGAAGATGGCACTGTAGCAGCAGTAGTAGCTAATTGTGATGCTGCGCCGGCGGCAGTTGAAAAAAGAGTTATTTCTGATATGAATACGGTTAATTATCCGACAGCTCCGATCGTGCCGTTTGGAGAAATCGTGCATGACAGAATTATGCTGGAAGTTTTTCGCGGCTGCAGCCGCGGCTGTCGTTTTTGCCATGCAGGTATGGTCTATCGTCCTGTGCGTGAACGCAGGCCGGAGCTTTTAAAGGAGCTGGCACGCCAACTGGTGGATAATACAGGTTATAACGAAATTTCACTGGTATCTTTAAGCACGGCAGATTATTCTTGTCTTGCACCGATGATACATGATATGATCGAAGAATTTAAAGATGAAAAGGTTAGTGTTTCATTGCCATCTCTTCGTATTGACAGTTTTTCTGTAGATCTGGCGAAAGAAGTGCAGGCTGTACGTAAAAGCGGATTGACTTTTGCACCGGAAGCTGGCAGTCAGAGAATGCGTGACGTGATAAACAAAGGCGTTACAGAAGAAGACTTAATGAACGCGGTTGGTGCTGCTTTTACTGCAGGCTGGTCATCGGTAAAATTATATTTTATGATAGGTTTACCTGGTGAAACTGACGAAGATGTACTGGCTATAGCTAAATTGGCGAAGGCAGTACAATATAAATATCAGGAAGTGACAGGTCGGCGCGGTGCGAAAGTAACCGTGAGTGCTTCTTCTTTTGTACCCAAACCCTATACTCCGTTTCAATGGGTGCAGCAGGATGATATAGCGGAACTACGGCGTAAACAATTTTTATTGAAAGATGCCTTAAAAGTAAAAAATATCACCTTCCAGTATCATGACTCGGTGACCAGTGTGCTTGAAGCTGTTTTTGCCCGTGGTGACCGCCGTTTAGGAAAAGCCTTATATCTGGCTTGGCAGCGCGGAGCCAAATTTGATGGCTGGAGCGAACATTTTTCTTATGATCGCTGGCTGGAAGCTTTGCAGGATGCAGGTTTAAACAAAGAATTCTATATAGGCCGCGAACGCGGAGCTAATGAATTATTCCCATGGGAACATATCCAGCCTGCTGTAGCACGCAGTTTTCTGCGCAGGGAATATGAAAAAGCCCTGGCAGAAGAATTGACCCACGATTGTCGTCACGGTGTCTGTACAGGTTGCGGTGTTTGCCAAAAGCTGGGCGTAAAAATAATCGACTGGAAAGAGCAGGGCTTAGTATGAAATTAAGGATGCAGATAACTAAAGAGAAAGAAATACGTTTTATTTCCCATTTAGAATATGTGCGGACTATTGAAAGAGCTATCCGACGCGCTAAACTGCCTGCTGCTTATTCCGAAGGCTTTAATCCGCATTTAAAGTTTTCTCTGGCTTCGGCGCTTGGTGTTGGCGTTGTCAGTATGGCTGAATTTGTAGAGATAGAACTGGCTGAGCCGATGGAAGTACACGAGGCTGTGCAGAAGATGACAGCGGCTTTACCTCGCGGCATTCAGATTATGGCCGCAGATGTAACTGCGAACAACGCACCGGCGCTGATGGCTTCCGCCGGAGGTGCAGATTATCTTGTTGTGCTGCCTTATTCCGGTGAGTATGTTGAGGCCGTAGCTGCTTTTAACGCGGCAGAAAGTGTCGTTTATGCTAAGGCAGCGCCAAAGCTTAGAAACAAAATCAAAGAAATTGATGTAAAATTTTATATACCGGAAATATGTGCAAAGCAGGAAAATGATATGTTGACGTTAAAATTTTCCTGTCGTATTACACCTAATGGCAGTATGAAAGCAGGAGATCTGTTAAATACCTTAAATCAGCATTTTGGAATGCAGCTGCCTGTTGAAAAGGCAGATATCACCAGACTGGATCTGTATCGTGCAGCTGCTGATGGCCGCAGATTACCGATGTTGGAACATATGGACAAGTTTATTCAATAGTTCAGGAAAGGAGGGGCTTTTGTATGGAAACCAAAATCATTATCAGTGCTACGTCAGAAGAAACACGTATGGGTCTGACTGAAAACGGTAGACTGATGGAATATTTAGTGGAACGCAGCAGTGAAAAACATCTTGTCGGTAATATTTTTAAGGGGCGTGTAAATAATGTTGTTCCTGGCATTCAGGCGGCTTTTATTGATATTGGTTTGCAGCAGAATGCCTTTCTTTATCTGGGTGAAAGTAATGATATTACTGAAGGTAAGTCCATATTAGTTCAGATAACGAAAGATGCCAGGGGAAGCAAAGGACCTTCCGCGACACGCGAGCTGACGTTACCTGGGCGCTATGTGGTGCTTTTGCCACTGGCGGATTATATTGGAGTTTCGCATAAAATAGAGAATAAAGAGGAGCGAAACCGTTTAAAAGCTATTATTGAGGAAGCAAAGCCTGATGGTATGGGAATCGTTATTCGTACGGCGGCTATTGGTGCCAGTGAGGAAGCATTGCTTGAGGATATCAGGCATTTGTGCGCTAACTGGCGTGTCATAGAAGCACGCGGGAAAGTAGAAAAAGCTCCTGCAACCTTGTATCGGGAATTAGACTTATCAGTACGGATCGTACGTGATTATCTGACAAATGATGTTTCCCAAATTATCCTGGATGATAAAGCAGTATATGGACGTGTCTGCGAGTTACTGAAGAACATGCCAGGAGGTACAACGGGCCGGGTTCTGCTGCATGAAAAGCAGGAAGATGTTTTTGCGTACTATGGACTGCGGGAGGAAATAGATACTATTTCTGACAGGCGGATAGACTTGAGCTGCGGCGGTTATCTGGTAATTGATTATACAGAAGCTATGACTGTTATTGACGTTAACAGCGGCCGTTACAGCGGCCGTGAAAATTTGGAAGAAACTATTATGCAGATCAATCGTGAAGCGGCTGTCGAGATTGCAAGACAGCTTAGACTGCGGGATATTGGCGGAATTATAGTTGTAGATTTTATTGATATGCATACGCAGGAGCATCAGCAGGAAATTCTGCAGGTGCTGCAGCAGGCGCTTTCGAATGATAAAATGAAGCCGCGTGTTCAGGATATTACGGTTTTGAATTTAGTTGAAATTACGAGAAAAAAAGCTCGCCAGAATCTTTCAACGGTTCTGTATGCTCCCTGTCCTATCTGTCAGGGGGGTGGCAGAGTGCAATCACGCGAAACAGTAGCATTGGAAATAAAACGGCGTTTGCGGACTTTACTGGCTAAGCCATGCGCATCACGCAGTATTTTGATTTCTGCCAATCCCTGGATGGTAGAGTGGCTGCGGGCTAAAGATCTGCGGCAGTGGGAACGTGAACTGGCCTGTAAAATTAAGGTAGAAGCAGATACTGGTCTGCACATAGAAACCTTTTCTATTTTAGACAATACTGGTGTTGACAAATAACGCCGTTTGTAATAAAATATTCGAGTATAGACTGATTAAGTCTGTCCCCAACCGCGCAGAGAGGTTCCGTAAACTCTTTAGGAGTACCGAATTTGGCGAGTCTATCATAAGGGAGGTGCAAATAGATGTACGCAATCATTAAAACCGGCGGTAAACAATACCGCGTTAGCGAAGGCGATGTTCTGAACATTGAAAAATTGGACGTTGAAGCTGGCAGTGAAGTCGTTTTTGACGAAGTTTTGACTGTTGTTGCTGACAGTGATGTTAAAATCGGCAAACCCGTTGTTGACGGCGCTAAAGTAACTGCTAAAGTTGTTGAACATGGTAAGGCTGAGAAGATTTTGTTTTTAAATATAAAGCAAAATCCAACTACCGCAAACGCCAAGGTCATCGTCAACCGTTCACTAAAGTTGAAATCTCTAAAATCGAAGCTTAACAGCAATGATTACAGTAGATTTATTTAAGAACGAACAGGGATTGATAACAGGCTATAAGGTCAGCGGTCACGCAGGCTTTGCAGCAGCAGGCGAAGATATCGTCTGTGGGGCGGTTTCTGTTTTGACGCAGACACCAATCCTTGGATTGGAACAGCATTTGAAATGTCAGCCGTCATATCACGTAGATGAAGAAGACGGCATTTTAGAAGTAAACTTGAATAATACTCCGAATGAATTGACTCAGGCTATTCTGGCAACTATGGAATATGGTTTGCTGGGAGTAGCAGAGCAGTATCCGAAGTACGTTCGCATTCATACAT
>ENA-OQDT01001739-OQDT01001739.1-human-gut-metagenome-genome-assembly--contig:-NODE-1739-length-12187-cov-3.039055_pt1 | contig 12187 bp, 13 predicted proteins | sample MGYA00242786_ERZ504617 | MGnify/ENA primary metagenome ERZ504617 (study PRJEB26092, sample SAMD00036337) | human gut metagenome | host: Homo sapiens | study: EMG produced TPA metagenomics assembly of... | reverse complement strand
TAGGCATCTGTGCCTTCGGCTTCAGTTCTTCCTCTGCCCAAACTTTCAGTTCCTCAATCGGAATAGTCCATGTACTGACATTTTCCCTTCTTGGCTAAAAGATAGTCATAGAAACTTCTTTGATATCGTAAAGGGCATCGTAGATTTCTAATGTTCCAAGTGCATATAGCATCATCTAAGGGTTGTGTTCCGCTTCGACAAATATGCCTTGTCCATATTTGAAATCAATGATATGAAGCTTGTCATCGGAAATGATGATGCAGTCCCCTGTTCCAAATCCCTCCGGCACATAACAGGAAAAATCAAGTTTCTGCTCAATGAGAATCACCGGATCTTTGCAGGACTTTTTTGCTTCTTCGTATTGCTCCATGACAAATTCCGCATAAGCATCGGTGCATTCTTCCATTTCATCTGAGTTGTAATCAGAAACAGGACGCTTGCTTCGCTTCTTTAAGAACTTCTTCAGCTTATGCTCACATAGAGCATGTGCCGCAGTTCCTTCCCTTGCCGCTTCCGATGTGGTGTTTTCAAACTCTAACTCCAGTCTTGCAGATGGTGTGCAGTTCAACCATCTGTGCGAACCAGAAGCGGATAATACTGCATGGCCCAGGTCAGCCTCTCTTGTGCCTTTGGCACAATTCACCTTCTGTTTACTCATTTTCAATCGCCTCCGCATCTTTTAATACTGCTGCAAAGTCTTTTGGATCAATGTCGCTCAGACGGCTTGCTCCGTACTTAGTTACAATCGCTCTAACTTCTGCCGTGTAACCAGCCTGACTTTTGCTTGCTTCGAGCTATCTCGTTTATCTGAAATTTTCTTGTTTCCAAAAACTGGGCCTGTTCCGGACTAATGGAAATTGGTGTGTACTTCATTCCCTCTTCCAGAACTGCTACCTTATTGAAATTGGAGCTGCCGCCAAAAGCGGAAGTCCAACTGTCTCTGCCCCTCTGTGGATCCTTTACGGTTCCCGGATCCTCCAGAATACCGCCCGGCGTGGCACCATTTGCAAAGAACTTGGCACCATACTCTTCGCAGGCAATGGCCATACCAATGGCATTCTTCGCCATGGCAATCGGAGAATATCCTACCAGTCCGTCAAATCCCAGACCGGGAATATGAAGCACATCCGAAGGTTTCAGATTCACCATACTTCCTTTCATGGTCGGTGCATCATCCTTGCTGGTGTTATACTGATAATAAAGCTGTCCCTTATCATCCCTGTCCACCGTCATTCGGTTTGGCATCAGGGGATACAATGCAATAATCTCTCCCTTTCCACCCTCTGAGTTATATTTGTACACATGAAGTGGCAAGGCTTGCCACCGCCTTCTGACAAAATGCGCACACAGGAATACACCGCCGTCATCTGCATAGCAGAACGCTCATTGACATTCTTACCAATGGAACTACCACCGATAAGAATCGGTATGCACTGCCCGATGTTGCATTCTTTGGCTTATCTCTTGATTTGAAAATTCCTTTTAATATTCCCATAGCATTCACGCTCCTTTTTATTTCCAAATTTTTCATTGACATTTTTTAAGATCATTCCATATAATATATTAGACACGTCATCAGACGCGTCCACGGAAAAAAGTTCAAGTTATTGACTTGAATCACTTTTGTGCTATAATGTTTATAGAGGATAGCGACGAGATCAGCTATCGTTGGCTATGAAGCAATTGACTGTGTCGGTATGCAGCCCATTGTGGAGCCCGACCTTGGGTTATGCGATAACCTCAAACCGAATAGGCTCTTTGGAGCTGAAAGAAAACGCTTTTACAGGGCCTTGCGCTTGCAAGGTTCTTTATTGTATCAAGAAAACCACGCGATAGTCGCGTGGTTCCGTGAAAGCTTTAGCGGTGTATTCAGAAATAAAAACTCCTAATGTGTATAATAAAAACGTGACCTGCCAGTTACGTAAATAAAAACACATTAGGAGGACCGTATAATGTCAGAACAAAATACAGACGTAAAAAGCTTAGCACATACAAAATGGAATTGCAAATATCATGTAGTGTTTGCACCTAAATATCGAAGGAAAGTATTTTATAACGAAAAGAAAGAAGCAATTCGTGAAATAATCCGAACACTGTGCCAATGGAAAGGTGTTGAAATCATCGAAGGAGAAGTATGTCCGGATCATATTCATTTACTTCTGAGTATCCCGCCCAAAATGAGCGTTTCGGGATTCATGGGATACTTAAAAGGAAAGAGTAGCCTAATGATATTTCAGAGATTCGGAAATATGAAATTTGCATACCGAAACCGCGAGTTTTGGTGTAAGGGATACTATGTTGATACAGTAGGGAAGAACACGGCAGCAATAAAAAGTTACATAGCCAACCAGCTAAAACAAGATAAGGAAATGGATCAGATTAGTCTATTCGATCCGCGAGACCCGTTTACGGGTAGCAAGTAATCCTGCGCGTGGCTGGCAGGCCAATAAAAGACGCACTTGTGCGTGGCTAGTAATATTAGGGCTATGCCCGAAAATGAAAAACCACCCGCTAGGCGGGTGGATGTTTATTGAATGATTCTGAATGGGATCATTATTTCCGATATAAGAGTATCGTTTTTGTGCGTAAAAGGCGGTGCGCGTATGGTTGTCAAAACAATTTTTGAGTATTGAATTACGCTTTGGTTAGTGTTAAAATGAAGAATAGTGGTGGCATCGGAGCTATTACCGATGCTAAATTTATATAAGGAGTTAATTACAGAATATGGGTATTATAGAAAAGATTTTCGGAACCCACAGCCATAATGAGCTGAAAAGAATTTATCCGATCGTAGACCGGATCGAAGCTCTTGCTCCTGCGATGGAGGCGCTGTCAGATGAGGAACTGAAAGGAAAAACAAAGGAGTTTAAGGACAGACTGAATGAAGGAGAGACGCTTGACGACATTCTTCCTGAGGCTTATGCCGTTGTAAGAGAGGCAGCATGGAGAAGTATCGGTATGCGTCATTACAGAGTACAGCTTATCGGTGGTATTATTCTGCACCAGGGTCGTATTGCCGAGATGCGTACAGGTGAAGGTAAGACGCTTGTGTCTACACTTCCGGCTTATCTGAACGCACTTTCAGGAAAAGGCGTCCATATCGTTACGGTCAATGATTATCTGGCAAAACGTGACGCTGAATGGATGGGAAAAGTACATGAATTTCTTGGATTGACAGTCGGTGTTATTTTAAACGGAATGGACAATAAAGAGCGCCGTGCGGCATATGACTGCGATATTACTTATGTAACGAATAATGAACTCGGATTTGACTATCTGCGTGACAACATGGTCATATATAAAGAACAGCTCGTACAAAGAGGTCTGAATTTTGCGATCATCGATGAGGTTGACTCTGTTTTGATCGACGAGGCGAGAACGCCGCTTATTATTTCCGGGCAGAGCGGAAAATCGACAAAGCTTTATGAAGCGTGTGATATTCTTGCCCGTCAGCTTGAACGTGGCGAGGCAAGCGGAGAATTCTCCAAGATGAATGCGATTATGGGAGAGGATATCGAAGAGACGGGTGATTTTATTGTCAATGAAAAGGAAAAGGCAATTAACCTGACAGAAGACGGAGTTAAGAAAGTAGAGAAATTCTTCCATATTGAAAATCTTGCCGATCCGGAAAATCTGGAGATCCAGCATAATATTATCCTTGCTTTGCGCGCGCATAATCTGATGTTTAAAGATCAGGACTATGTTGTGAATGCAGAAGGAGAGGTTATGATCGTCGATGAATTTACAGGACGTATCATGCCGGGAAGACGTTATTCGGACGGGCTGCATCAGGCGATTGAGGCGAAGGAACACGTAAAAGTGCGCAGAGAGAGCAAGACGCTTGCGACGATCACATTCCAGAACTTGTTTAATAAATTTGAGAAGAAGAGCGGTATGACAGGTACGGCTCTTACAGAAGAAAAAGAGTTCCGTGATATTTACGGAATGGACGTATAGAATCCGACACAACAAACCGGTCAGAGAAAAGACCTTGAAGATGCGGTATATAAAACAAAAGCAGAAAAATATCATGCTGTCGTTGAAGAAGTAAAGAGAGCTCATGCTACAGGTCAGCCGGTTCTTGTCGGAACGATCACGATAGAAGTGTCCGAACTTTTGAGCGGTATGCTGAAAAAAGAAGGAATCAAACATAACGTTCTGAATGCGAAATATCACGAGCAGGAAGCAGAGATCGTAGCGGATGCAGGTGTTCACGGCGCCGTAACGATCGCGACGAACATGGCAGGTCGTGGTACGGATATTAAACTTGATGAAGATGCGAGAGCGGCAGGCGGATTAAAGATTATCGGTACGGAAAGGCATGAGTCAAGACGTATTGACAATCAGCTTAGAGGACGTTCCGGTCGTCAGGGAGATCCGGGTGAATCAAGATTTTATATTTCACTGGAAGATGATCTTCTTCGTCTGTTCGGTTCGGACCGTCTTATGGGAGCTTTTAATGCGCTGGGTGTTGCAGACGGGGAACAGTTGGAGCATAAGATGCTTTCCAATGCGATAGAGACAGCACAGAAAAAACTGGAGACAAACAACTTCGGTATCCGTAAAAATCTGCTTGAGTATGATCAGGTTATGAACGAGCAAAGAGAGATCATTTACGGAGAGAGAAGAAGGGTTCTCGACGGCGAGAGCATGAGAGATACCGTCTATAATATGATCACAGAATATGTTGAAAATATTACAGACCGTTTCGCCTCTCCGGAAGCGGCAGCAGAAGACTGGGATGTAAAAGGTCTGGAGCTGAACTTGCATAAGATTATTCCGATGATGGAGCTTCCGTCAGAGAAAGAATGTATTGATATGCGTCAAAAAGAGCTGAAACATCTCTTGAAAGAACGTGCGGTGAAAGCGTATGAAGTGAAAGAAGCGGAATTCCCGGAAGCAGAACAGATCCGAGAGTTAGAGCGTGTCGTACTTCTAAAAGTAATCGATGCAAGATGGATGGATCATATCGACGATATGGATCAGCTTCGTCAGGGAATCGGTCTTCAGGCATACGGACAGAGAGATCCGCTTGTTGAGTATAAGATGACAGGGTATAATATGTTTGGCGAGATGACAAATATGATCGCCGAGACAACGATCCGTACACTGTTCAATGTTCGTGTCGAGCAGAAAGTAGAAAGAGAAGAGGTAGCGAAAGTTACAGGAACAAATAAGGATGACACTTCCGTACGCGCTCCGAAAAAGCGGGAAGATAAGAAAGTTTATCCGAACGATCCATGTCCTTGCGGAAGCGGGAAAAAATACAAACAATGCTGTGGAAGAAAACCGGTGTAATAGACGGTATTATAAAAAACAATAGAATCCGTATAATAAAAGATAAGACAGGATTTGTATAATAAATGAAAGAGGTGATCAAGGTGGTTTTGTTAGATGAACTGAAGTTAAGACTAAGCGCATATGAAGAACCGCTGAAAGATTTGAGGGATTCACTTTGACTTAGCTTCTAAGAAGCTGCGGGTTGAAGAGTTGGAGAAGCGTTTGGAAGAACCGGGATTTTGGGATGATCCGGAAGTTTCCCAACAAGTAATGAAAGAATTAAAAGGGCTGCAGGACTCTGTAAAAGAAATCGAAAAGCTGTATTCAGATTATGAGGATATGATGCTTCTGATTGAGATGAGCGAGGAAGAAGACAGCGAGGAAACAGCGGAAGAGATTGAAGAAGAATTGCAGCAGTTTGAAGAGACGTTGAAGAATTGCGTATCGGGACACTTCTTACAGGACCATATGACAGAGATAATGCGATCGTGACGCTTCATGCCGGGGCGGGCGGTACAGAATCTTGTGACTGGACCGGAATGCTCTACCGTATGTATACGAGGTGGGCGGAAAAGAAAGGGTACAGTATCGAAGAGCTGGATTATCTTGAGGGAGATGTGGCAGGAGTAAAAGGCGTGACTTTTGAGGTGAAGGGCGAGAATGCATACGGATATCTTCGCTCGGAAAAAGGAGTACACCGTCTCGTGCGTATTTCTCCGTTTAATTCGGCAGGAAAGCGTCAGACATCATTTGCATCCTGTGATGTGATTCCGGATATAGAGGAAGATATTGATATAGAGATCAATGACGATGATCTGAAGATCGACACATATCGTTCCAGCGGCGCGGGAGGTCAGCATATAAATAAGACGTCCTCGGCAGTGCGTATTACGCATCTTCCGACCGGAATCGTAGTTCAGTGTCAGAATGAACGCTCTCAGCATATGAACAAGGATAAAGCGATGCAGATGCTCAAATCAAAGCTTTATTTGATGAAGCAGCAGGAACAGGCGGAAAAAATGTCTGATATCCGCGGAGAAGTAAGGGATATTAATTTTGGAAATCAGATCCGTTCCTATGTCATGCAGCCGTATACGATGGTGAAAGATCACCGTACAAATGCGGAAGTAAGTAACGTAGGCGGAGTGATGGACGGAAATATCGATCCGTTTATCAACGCATATTTAAGTGCAAATACAGAACAGGCATCCGAGCAGTGATCGGAAGCCTGTTTTGGCTAATAGTGGTTTTGTGAAATGTTACGAACAGAAAAAGGGGATAGGAAAGGAAGAATAGGATGATAAGTATAGCGGTATTGGGATATGGCACAGTCGGTTCGGGAGTTGTAGAAGTGCTCGAAAAAAATAAGGATGTTATCAATCAGAGAGCAGGAGATGAAATCAGTGTCAAATATGTTCTTGATCTGAGAGATTTTCCGGGAGATCCGATACAGGAAAAGATAGTGCATGACATTGATGTGATCATTAATGATCCGGAAGTTCAAATCGTAGTGGAAGTAATGGGTGGAGTAGAACCGGCGTATACATTTGTAAAACGGTGTCTGGAAGCGGGAAAGAGCGTGGCGACATCCAACAAAGCGCTTGTGGCAAAGCATGGCGCGACTCTTCTGTCTATCGCAAGAGAGCGGGAGATCAATTTCCTGTTTGAAGCAAGTGTAGGAGGAGGTATCCCGATTATCCGCGCGTTAAATTCTTCGCTGACGGCAGACCGCATTGAGGAGATTACCGGAATTTTGAACGGAACGACAAACTATATGCTTACGAAGATGTTTTATGAAGGTGCTCAGTACGACGAAGTGCTTAAAGAAGCGCAGGATAACGGCTTTGCGGAGCGCAATCCTGAGGCTGATGTAGAAGGATATGACGCATGCCGGAAAATCGCGATTCTTTCTTCTCTTATTTCAGGACATCAGGTTGATTTTGAAGATATTTACACAGAAGGTATCACGCAGATAACAAAAGAAGATATGATGTATGCAAAAGAGATGAAAATGACGATCAAACTTCTTGCATCGAGTAAGCGTGACGGCGACCACCTCCATGCGATCGTTGCTCCGGCGCTTCTTGGAAATGAACATCCGCTTTATAGCGTAAACGGTGTGTTCAACGCAGTGTTTGTAAACGGAAATATGCTTGGAGACGCAATGTTTTACGGAAGCGGAGCAGGAAAACTTCCTACGGCGAGCGCTGTTGTAGCGGATGTTGTAGATGAAGCAAAACATCTTCACAGAAATATTATGACAATGTGGAAAAATGAAAAGCTGGAACTTCTTCCGATAGAGGATACGGAAAAACGTTTCTTTGTACGGATCAGCGGCGACGAAAAAATGCGTCGGGAAGAAACAGAAGCGGCATTTGGAGCAGTGACTTTTGTGAGAGCGGAAGGTCTTGAAAATGAGTTCGGTATCATAACAGAAGTGATGACAGAGGGAGCATACAGAAAGATCGCGGAGAAATTTGAGGGAATCCTTCATATGATCCGTGTTGAAGAGTAAAATAAAGAGGACGAAAATTATGAAATATATCGTTATTTTATGTGACGGAATGGCAGATGAACCACTGGAGTCTCTGTCAGGGAAAACACCGCTTGAAGCGGCAAAGACTCTGAATATGGATCGTCTGGCAAAAAGCGCGGAGATCGGGATGGTTCAGACAGTTCCGAAAGGAATGTCTCCGGGAAGCGATACTGCAAACCTGTCGGTGATCGGATATGATCCGAAGAAGTATTATTCAGGACGTTCTCCGTTAGAAGCTTTGAGTATCGGCGCGCAGATGGGGGACTTGGATGTGTCTTTTCGGTGCAACCTTGTTACATTGACAGAGGATGAAGATTGTTATGAAGAACGCACGATTCTTGATCACAGTTCGGGAGAAATATCGACAGAGGATGCGGCAGTTCTTATGGAAGCATTAAGTAAAGGGCTTGCAAAAGACGGATATCATTTTTATGTAGGAACGAGCTACCGTCACCTGCTGATCCAGAATAACGGACATGTGACAGAATTGACGCCGCCTCATGATATTTTGACAAAGAAGATCGGCGGATATCTCCCGGAAGATGAAGTGCTTCGGGAAATGATGGTGAAAAGCTACGATATATTAAAAGATCATCCGATCAATATAAAACGCAGGGAAGAAGGGGAAAAAACCCAGCCAATTCAGCATGGTTTTGGGGAGCTGGGAACGCGTCCTGCGCTGACTTCGTTTGAAGAAAAAAACAAAGTAAAAGGCGCAATGATCTCTGCTGTCGATCTGTTAAAAGGAATTGCAGTAGGCGCAGAAATGGATAATATTACGGTAGAAGGAGCAAATGGCGGACTCCATACAAATTATGGAGGAAAGGCTGAAGCTGCGGTGAAAGCGCTTACAGAGGACGGCTATGATTTTGTTTATGTACATATTGAAGCGCCGGACGAGATGGGACATCAGGGAAGTACGGATGATAAGATCAAAGCGATTGAATTGATAGACGACCTTGTGATCGGTCCTGTGGCAGAAGGACTTGAGCAGGCGGGTGAAGATTACAGGATGCTGATTCTTCCGGATCATCCGACGCCTGTGCGCGTGCGTACTCATACAGGTGATCCTGTTCCGTATATGTTGTATGACAGCACAAATGCAGTAAAAGGACAGGATGAGTATTCTGAACGGACGGCACAGAAAACGGGGATCTTCAGAGAAAAAGGAGATCGTTTGATCGATCATCATTTTGGAACGTGAATAATTGATTTTGCAGGAAAATAAGCAGAGAAAAAGAAAGCACCACTTTGTGTTGAGGTTGAGTTTGCAAAGACAAAACTTGCAGCAAGGAAGGTGCTTTCTGCGTTTAGAAGCAGTTTCAGGCTTGACAGACATTCTTATTTTGATGTAAAATAGCCGTTGTAAAGTAAAAATGATTATGAAAGTGTTGAAGAGGACAGTAAGCTGTCCGGTCATCTCAGAGAGGGATCTGTATGGTGTGAAGATCCTGATGTTCCGGCTGACTGAATACCACCTCGGAGCGGCCTTAATACGGCACGGTGATTCCGTTATCATCACATGAATTAAGATGGTTTTCTGACGAAGACAAACAGGGTGGAACCGCGGGAGTTTTCCCGTCCCTGTGTGGAGTGTTTCCGTGCAGCATAGATTCATAGATAAGAGGCATTCCGTATGGAGTGCTTCTTTTATGTTTGCGGACAGGGAAGAATAACAAAAAGAAAGGAAGAAAAAGATGAAGATCACATTAAAAGACGGATCAAGCAAAGAATATGCACAGCCGATGAGTGTTTATGAAATTGCGCTTGATATTAGTGAAGGGTTGGCAAGAGTTGCTACGGCAGGGGAAATTGACGGAGAGGAAGTTGATTTAAGAACTGTTGTTGACAAAGATTGTGAATTGAATATTTTGACATTTAACGATGAAAAAGGAAAAGGAGCTTTTCGTCATACAGCATCTCATATTATGGCGCAGGCGATTAAAAAGGCTGTATCCCGATGCGAAACTTGCGATCGGACCGTCGATCGCAGACGGATTTTATTATGATATAGACAAGGAGACTCCGCTTACAGCAGAGGATCTTGATAAGATCGAGGCTGAGATGAAGAAGATCGTAAAAGAGAATCTTGAGATCAAACAGTATACAATGCCAAGAGAAGAAGCGATTGCGTATTTTAAAGGAAAAAAATGAGCCTTATAAAGTAGAATTGATCGAAGATCTTCCGGAAGGCGAAAACGATCTAGTTTCTATTCACAGGGAGAATTTACCGATCTGTGCGCAGGTCCGCATCTTATGACAACAAAACCGGTGAAAGCATTTAAATTAACAAGTCTTGCAGGCGCATATTGGAGAGGCGACGAACATAATAAAATGCTTCAGAGAATTTACGGAACTGCTTTTTCCAAAAAGGCAGAGCTTGAAGAATATCTGACGATGATTGAGGAAGCGAAAAAGCGTGATCACAGAAAACTTGGAAAAGAACTCGGTCTGTTTATGATGCGCGAAGAAGGACCGGGATTTCCGTTTTTCCTTCCGAACGGTATGGTTCTGAAAAACACACTGCTTGATTACTGGAGAGAGATTCACCGCAGAGCGGGATATGTAGAAATTAATACGCCGATTATGTTAAGTCGCCATTTATGGGAAACATCAGGTCACTGGGATCATTATAAAGAAAATATGTATACAACAGTAGTTGATGAGGAAGATTTCGCAATTAAACCGATGAACTGTCCGGGCGGAATTCTTGTGTATGAGTCAGAGCCGCGTTCTTACCGTGATCTTCCGATCCGTATGGGAGAGTTGGGACTTGTGCACCGTCATGAAAAATCAGGTCAGCTCCACGGATTAATGAGAGTTCGCTGTTTTACACAAGATGATGCGCATATTTTCATGACGCCGGAACAGATTAAAGATGAGATCAAAGGCGTTGTAAAACTGATCGACGAAGTGTATAGTTTGTTTGGATTTAAGTATCATGTCGAGCTTTCTACACGGCCGGACGACAGTATGGGAAGTGATGAAGATTGGGAAATGGCGACAGATGCTCTTAGAAGCGCGCTTGATGATATCGGACTTCCGTATATTGTAAATGAAGGGGACGGAGCTTTTTACGGTCCGAAGATCGACTTCCATCTGGAAGATTCTATCGGAAGAACGTGGCAGTGCGGTACCATCCAGCTTGACTTCCAGCTTCCGCTTCGATTTGAACTTGAGTATACAGGAGCGGACGGAGAGAAGCACAGACCGATTATGATCCACCGCGTTGTATTCGGTTCTATCGAACGTTTCATCGGAATTCTGATCGAGCATTTTGCGGGCGCATTCCCGACATGGCTTGCTCCGGTACAGGTGAAAGTTCTTCCGATCTCTGACAAATATCTTGATTATGCAGGTAAAGTGCTTGAAGATCTGAAGGAGGCGGGTATTCGCGCAGAAATTGACAGTCGTGCGGAGAAGATCGGATATAAGATCCGCGAGGCACAGATGAAAAAGATTCCGTATATGCTCGTTGTAGGAGCGAAGGAAGAAGAGGAAGGCAAAGTATCTGTAAGAAGCAGATTTGCCGGAGATGAAGGTCAGTGTGGTCTGGAAGAGTTTATAGAACAGATTAAAGAAGAAGTTGCAGCAAAGAAACTCAGAGAGACAGTGCAGGATAAATAAATCATAAAATAAATTAAGAAGAGTTCAGAACAGATGATACTATCATACTGCTGAACTCTTTTTTGTATTGGGATCAAAATGTAAAAGAAAAAACATCTGTTTTAAGGTTCTTCTTTTTTGTAAGATTCATCGGTGGAAATTGTGACCGGAATGTCGATGATCTTATGCGGAGTAATATTTTTAACTAAATATTCAAATAAAGTTTTGATCAATAAATATCCTTGGTTTACCGGTTCTTGTCCCAATACGAAATCAACAACCTGTGTTTGGAGCAAGTGAATGGAGCCTTCTGTAAGATCGTGACAGATCACATGGATATTCTCAGAATCATCTATGATATCCAAGGCGCTTCCCACTCCGGCTATACCGCCGCCTGTAATATAGATTCCGTCCAGATCGGGAAGTTTGTTACAGTATTCTAAGGTGATGCGAAAGGCATCTTCTTTTTTATCTTGATTTTCAGAAATGCCGACGATTTTGATATCCGGTCGTGTTTCCGAGATTTTATTTTGAAAACCAAGCAGTCTTTGCTGATGGCATGAAAGTTTTGTACTGCTGATAATGATTCCTATTCTGGCATCTTTCGGAAGAATCTTACACATTAATCCGGCTGCGGTTCTTCCGCCTTTATAATGATCCTGTCCGATAAAGCATAAACTTTTTACTTCGGGAGCAGGAGAGTTAAAGGTGATTACGGCGATTCCTTTTTCGATAAGGGAGTTAAGAAGGGCGTAAACATTTGTG
>ENA-OQDT01001738-OQDT01001738.1-human-gut-metagenome-genome-assembly--contig:-NODE-1738-length-12197-cov-3.869760_pt1 | contig 12197 bp, 13 predicted proteins | sample MGYA00242786_ERZ504617 | MGnify/ENA primary metagenome ERZ504617 (study PRJEB26092, sample SAMD00036337) | human gut metagenome | host: Homo sapiens | study: EMG produced TPA metagenomics assembly of... | reverse complement strand
GATTTTAGTATCTTGTTTATGCTAATATCTCTATAATATTACAAATTATGATTAAATATAATATACTTCCAAAACATAATATATAACGCAATATAAAGGGAAAACCAATAAATAGGTTTCAATAATTATATTTACCTCTTTCAATGCTATTGGCAGTGGGTGTAATTCATTTATGCAATCAAGTGGGCTGTTTGTAAACGATTCATTTGATCGCTTTTTAAGCCGGACGTACTCGTATATTAGAATCGAGGTGAATGACTTGAAAAATCAAATTGACTGCCTTTTAATTCCTTTCTCCGGTAGCTTTGAAACGCAAGGGCTACAAATAGCAAAACAATATTTTAAAACGAAACATGATATACGGCGTCCTATGAACCCAACGGTTGCGTGTTTGGGAACTTATTTAAATAAAAAGGGGCTTACTTTCGACTGTGTAAATTCGTTTGAAGATGATAAGCTGTTGATTGCCCAGAAGCTGCAATGTAATTCTTATCTAACTGTTGGGATTTCAACCACCTTTTGTGATCAAATTGACGATGCGATTGAAATGATTCGTTTTGTACGGGCCTATGCTCCGGACAGTTGCATCATTTTAGGCGGCCCTACCGTCGTGAACTATATTAACGCCTATCTGCATGAATCAGAGGATGTATTTCACTTCAGTATGCGAAGGTTGGATGTACAATATGTCATTCACAGTTTTTATGGGGAGGAGGAACTGTTTCAAATCATTCAGAATACAAAAAGTAACCGCTCCATCACCAATATCCCAAATTTATTTTATAAAAAGCATGAAATCTTCCATTTTACCTATCAAAAACGGATGTATTTGATTTGCGTAACAGTGTAGTCAACTGGGGGTTATTTCGTAAACAGGTCTCAAATGTTGTGTCAATTCGCACAACAGTATCTTGTCCATTTTCCTGCTCTTTTTGTAGTTATCCAATCAATGCAGGAAAATTCAGCGCAATGCCTGTCGCCGAAGTGGAGATGATGCTAAAAGAAATAGATAAGCAAAAAGAGATTGAACTCGTTCATTTTATTGACGATACGTTTAATGTTCCTGTCAAACGATTTAGAGAAATCTTAAACATGATGAGTCGTAATCATTTTCATTTTAAATGGTTTTCTTATATAAGATGCCAATTTTTAGACGATGAAATCGTTGGCCTAATGAAAAAAAGCGGATGTATCGGTGTGTTTTTAGGGATTGAATCCGGTAGTGAAAAGATGTTGCGGATTATGAATAAGTGCTCGGATGTTAAATCGTTTCAAAAGGGAATTGCCTTACTCAATCAATATTCTATTATTAATTTTGCGTCGTTTATCATTGGGTATCCAGGTGAAACACAAGAAACCATAGAAGAGACGATATCTTTTATCGAGCAAAACCAACCTACCTTTTACAGTCTAAACACATGGGTTTACGATACACGCACTCCTATCAATGAGCGCAGAGAAGAATTCGGATTAGAAGGGGTGTATAAGACCTGGCGTCACAATACCATGACTTATGAAAAAGCCAACCAAATAACGCTAGAGGCTAAGTCCTCCATTCAGAATTCTATTTTAGATTTCTTACCCTGGACGATGATATTCCAGTTAATTGTCCAAGGAGTTACCTTGAAGGAACTGAGTGCCGTTGCCCAAAAATTGAAAACAGCCGGTAAGCACGAACGTTTTGTAGATATGACGGAGGAAACACATGAACATTCTTATTTGTGTGAAACAGGTGCCTTGTGTAGAAAAGATGAAATATGATGAATTGACGCAGACGGTACTTCGACAAAAAGATGATTTAATGTTAAATCCTTTTGATGCATCTACAATAGAGCAGGCGCTTACTCTAAAGCAAAAATATCCTTCTGTACATTTCACAATAATGAGTATGGGCACCATGCATGCAAAGGCGATGTTAAAGGAGTTACTTGCATATGATATTGACCGCGCAGTTTTATTAAGCGACCCAGTGTTTGCCGGGTCCGATACACTTGCGACTGGTTACGTGTTATCTAAAGGAATTCGTTGTGCGGGAGACTATGATTTAATTTTTTGCGGCAAACAGTCAACCGATGGAGACACTGGTCAAGTGGGGCCTTCCCTTGCCCAAAAACTAGGCATACCTCATTTAACAAATGTGATTGAAATAGAAGAAAACACAGAACAGTATATGGTCTGTTCCCGAAAGACTCATTTCGGATGTGATAGAATTCGTGTGCAATATCCTGCGTTAATTTCTTTTGATAAAAATAATCAAATGTTGCGTTCTCCCACACTCAGAGGAATTTTACAAGCGCAGCAAAAACAGGTGGAGGTTTGGGGAGCAGATGATATTGCTGCCCAGAGAGAAAAATGTGGGAGAGCAGGTTCACCCACTCGAATTATACGATCTTTTATTCCCAAAACTGATTTTAAAGCAGTGGAGATTGTAGGAAAGCCAATTCAGCAGGCGTCCACTTTGGTTAACGAATTAGGGTCAGTTTATAGCGACCTTTTTAGAAAGGCGATAGATTAACCGTCCTGTGAGGTGGTAAATTTGTTAAAGCTTAGTATAAAAAACGAATTTTGTACTCAGCCAATACAAAGTGGTAACGTATTGATTTTATGTGAAATAGAAAATGAAAGAATACGGGAATACTCTTATGAACTCGTCATTGAGGGGAGACGTTTGGCAAATAAACTTGGAGTACCATTGGTCGCTGTAGTGCTTGGGGAAGAGTTGCTGACGGGCGTAAAGGAATTATTTGGCTATGGCGCTGATTTCATTTACTGCATACAAACAGAGGGGGAGCCCCTGAATGATATAGAGATCTCTGAGGTATTGGTTCAAATCATCAGCAAGGATCAACCGGGAATCCTGCTAATTGGTTCTACCATATTTGGGCGTTCGGTCGCCCCGCGGGTTGCGTCTATGCTGGACGCCGGACTAACTGCCGATTGTACACAGCTGGATATCAGGGAGAAAGATGGTCGTCTGCTGCAAACCCGTCCGGCTTTTTCAGGCGAAATCATGGCCACGATTGTAACGCACAGCACGCTTCAAATTGTCACGGTTCGTCCTGGACGTAATGAAATTGGTGGGTTCGATCAGCAGCATAGAGGTCAGATCATTCCATGCAGAGTTTGGGGAAAGAGAAGCGGCAATCTTCAACTGATACACCGCTTTACAAAAAGCGGTGAAAGCATTACTCAGTGTAGAGATGTGATAATTGCGGTTGGAAGAGGTGCGAGTGATCGCCAAAGCCTATATTTGATAGAACAGTTGGCCAAAATGATGCATGCTTCCATTGGGTGCTCACGTGCCGTTGTAGATGCCGGTGTGCTGGACGCACGTTTTCAAATAGGACAAACGGGACAAATTGTACGACCTAAGTTATATCTTGCATTTGGAATTTCCGGCGCCAGTCAGCATATTGTGGGTATGCGGGATGCAAAGGTGGTAGTTGCCGTCAATCGGAATCCTGATGCGCCTATTTTTAAGTATGCGCATTATAAGGTGGTTGCAGATGTAACAGAATTTATTCCATGCTTTATTGATGAGCTACGGCGTGCAATTGATGGAGGGATACACAATGAGTGCCAACCAGGATATTCAAAAATATAAAGAGAGTTTAAAACTAGCATGGGGATATAACGATTATAATGATTGGCCAATTAAATTTAATTCAATCATGCATCTTTTTGTTACAGAATTTACCCGTGAATACCTAGAAGACTTCTCGCAATTGCTCTATCAGGGGTTTTCGCTTGCTGAAATTGGCCATGCGTTTAAAAATCCAGATCGAATTTATCGTAATATCAATTTTATCATTCAGGGTATGAAGCGTTTACATATGTCTATAGCACAGCAACAAGCGTGGACTGTCCGATTATTAGAAACAGTCCGACAGATGAAGTATGGTTCTATTTTTAATGAGGATGGAAAACATATCATTTTCACTCCTTCCCAAGTTGCCGATTGTATGAAAAAGGCGGAGTTTACGCTTCCCTCACAAAATGACGCTCATTTCCTTCAACAACTATGCGGTGCTCTTTGGGCTTATTCCGAAGCACTTTATTTTCGGGTACACGATATTCCAAAATCAATTCATGGGCCTTATGAGCTAGATAAAAAAGAAACCGATGCATTTTTATTGATTCGTGATTATAGCGAATTAAAGGCATTGGGTATTTGGAATCACAAGCAAATACCAATGCATTCTTTGCAAATTCTGACGCTTTATCAAAACGAGTTACAGATCAGTGTGGATTCCTTTAATCATGTTTATAATTCTAAAGGGAATTATAAAGATAGCTTACTGGCCTATCAAATCCTGAAGGACGGGCAACCTGTTATGCTACAGGAAACGGAAGAACTGATTCCAATCATGCGCAAGCTCATTTTGGATGTCATGCATTGGTCATCTGAATGTAACTGGCGACAAATAGCCAATCGATATGCGGATATTTACTGGTATCGCAAAAAGCCATTATGCGATTTATTGAAAAAAGATTGGAGGGTTCCGCAGAAGGTAAGGGAGAATATTGAATCAGGCGACGTCAATGAAAAAAGGGTCCCCAATTTATCTCCTGAAAGTATTGATCGTCTCATCTACACTATGATATAAGAGGCCGGAGGTGACCGAACGCTTATGCTAGGAGAGCGTATTGTAAAAAATGCTGCACAATATCCAGAACGTATCGCTATTTGTTATGGAGATCAGAATTACACCTATGGAGAATTGATCCAGGATATACAAGAGACTTCCACCATCATTCAAGAATTAACAAAAAACAGGTTAGAACCAATCGGACTTCTCTTCTCAAACTCATATGCTTACTTTGTGGCATTTTTAGCATGCAGAATGTGTCACAAGCCCGCTGTTCTTTTATCACCCGCATACAAAACAAACGAACTGCAATATCATATTAAGCAGTTGCGTATTCGCTTTTTGCTAACTCAGAGTGGCCGAACACCTGGGTTAACCGAAATAAAAGGCACGTGTGTTCTGAGCGGTCAGAAGCAAATAGATTATTGGGCTTTCCAGCTGCCATATGAGCCGCCTCTTTTTGAGCCGGACGATAGTGTTTGCTTAATGACCAGCGGCACCAACGGAATCCCCAAAGCAGTAGTACGCAAAGAAGCTGCTGTATGGAGCGAGGTGGTTGCAAAATCCGCCGCTTTGCATTTAACACGAAAAGACCGTGTATTCATACTTCCTCCTGTTTACCATGCGTATTGTCATGGAACGGCATTTGGAGCATTGATGACAGGTGCACAAATACACCTTGTAAAAGAATTTGTTCCCATAAATGCGTTACATTATATTTCCAAAAAATCAATTACAATTCTTTACGCTGTTCCGTTTATGTACAATGTGTTCATTGAAGAAATGCAATTGCGAGAAAACATAGCGTATAGAGATCGTTTTGCAAGTATTCGGGCAGCGTTTTCAGGTGGTGCTCCTATCTCTCATAGATCAGCGGCGTTGTTTCAAAGTTTGACAGGCCATTTTCTCAGCATTGATTATGGCTCAACAGAAACTGGCGCGGTATGTATCTATTGGAACCCTCGAGAACATTCCAATGCGGTTGGTTTTCCACTAGATCATGTTGAAATACACGTGTTTGATGAAAAGAATAACTACCAGGTTCCAGGTGTATCTGGAGAATTGCGGGTGAAATGCAAAGCGGGAAAGTCACGATATCTATATCCAGAAGAGTTAAATCAAACTGCCTTTTATGAGGACTGGTATTGTACAGGCGATTATGGAAAAGTGGATGAAACAGGGTTGGTTTTTGTTGCTGAACGTCTAAAAAATATTATTAATGTTTCCGGCCACAATGTTGATCCCTGTGAAGTAGAAAATGTTCTTTTAAAAATGCCTCAAATTAAGGAAGCCGCCGTAGTTGGGGCTCCCTGTGATATCCTTGGAGAAACCGTAAAAGCATTTATCGTTGTAAACGAACAGATTACCTTAGACAAGATCGTTAAACATTGTAAAGGCTGTTTAGCAGATTATAAAGTGCCGCGCATCATTGAATTTACAGATAAAATTCCCAAAAACGAACTTGGAAAAACATTAAAACGCAAAATGAACTAGTGTTTACTGACTTTCTGATTGTGTGTACTCAAATTTAACTGCTGCAATTAAGGCGATGGGTTTTATTTCCCTGTTATATCTTTATGCAGCGGAAAGGTATGGTTATAAAAAATGCATATTGAGCCTGAACGAAGCTTTGTATCACAATATCCCCCGTCTAATTTCATGACAAAAAAGGAAATCGAAGATATGTGGACCCCCATTCCGATTAACTTGTATGTTCACATTCCTTATTGTGTAAAAAAGTGTGGGTTTTGCTACTATAAATCATTTCCTATTGCAAACTCTCAGGTTCCGGATGAGTATATAGATGCATTGTGCCAAGAAATAGATCTTTATGCGAACCATCCGTCCGTCATGGGTCGCCCAATACGATCGGTATACTTTGGAGGCGGTACCCCTACCGTTTTAACGGTTAGCCAATTAACACGACTTATGACGGCGATATTCAGCCGCTTTAAAAAAACAGAACAGTTTGAATTTTGCTGTGAGGCGCGCCCTGGCGAAATTACCACTTCAGAGAAATTGATTGCGCTTAAGGAGCATGGGTTAACTAGATTGAGCATTGGATGTCAGAGTTTAGATGACGAGGTGTTGTTGCTGAATAAACGCAATCATGATGCAAAAGAATTTTATCGTACTTATGAGCGTGTGCGCAAGGTGGGGATTGAGAATGTAAACGTGGATTTAATGTCTGGAATGGTTGGACAAAGTAAGGATAGTTTTCTGCGTACCGTAAATGAGATGATTGCTTTAGAACCGGAAAATATTGCAATTTACAAAATGGAGCTGTTTTTGAATAATGAACTCTATATTGACTATCGGAAAGGATTGATTTCGCTCATATCCAATGAGGAAGAATATGAAATCGCCAAGGAGGCTTATACGGCCTTATTAAGCAGTAAATATCAAATGGCGGAGCACTATAGTTTTATGTTGGATCCAAAATATCGTCATTTACAGCGTTTTCATATCTGGTCAAAGGGCGAAGAATTTATCGGGTTTGGAATTTCTGCGCATTCTTATTTTAACGGATTCATGTATCAGAATCATCTAGAGTTGGATCAATATTATCAAAAGATTAAGAATCATACCTTTCCCGTTTACCGTGCGCATCAAATGAAAGTGCAGGAAATTATGATACGCCGTCTTATCTTTGGCCTCAAGAGCATGTATTTTTCGCGTTTGGAGTTTGAACGGGATTTTGGATTTGATGTAATAGATATTTTTGGAAATAAGCTGAAAGAGCTTGCGTGTAACGGTTATTTAACGATTTCTGAGGATTCCATCATTCCAACAATAGAGGGGGCGATATTAGCTGATGATATTATCCGCGAGTTTTACTTGCCGAAAAATAGCAAAATGATGCTGGGACATGTACGCCGGGATTGAAAAAGGAGATGTTTGGTATGGCTTTCACACGGGAGCAAATTGAAGAAGAACTATTTTATATTTTGAGCGAGAGCTATTGTTTTAATGAGGAACAAACAATAGAGGATATTCGTGCTTCTTCCTCGTTAATTCAAGACTTAGGAATGGATTCCATACAGGTGCTAGAGTTAATTGTTGAAATTGAGAAGCGTTTTTCATATGTCTGCGAGCCAGAGGAATTAGAACTTAGTATTTTTGATAACTTTAACACACTGGTTGATTTTGTTTTATCAAAAAAACAGTTGAATTAACAGAATCGGAGGTACAAAATGAATGAAGTTTTAGATTCAATCCATAGGCTTCGATCAGTGCGTGAGTTTTCTGAGCAGCCGGTAAGTGATAGGGACTTGCAGACGATTTTACAGGCTGGCGTACGTGCATGTAATGCATCTGCTCGTCAAAGCTATTCCATTATTGTAATTAAAACAGGAAAACGATAGAAGAATATGTCGGTTTTTCGGCTAGTGTAGCACTGCTATTTTGTGTGGATTTTAACCGTATTACAGAGATGGCGGAATATATTGGTTGTAATTATCAGGTACGTCCCATAGAAGATTTTATTACTGGGAGCACGGATACCATTCTGGTGGCACAGAACTGCATGCTCGCTGCGCACTCATTAGGGATTTCTGGAGTGTTTACGAATAAAATTCATCGTTTAAATATTAACCAGGTCTATAAAAAATTTCATCTTCCACGTAAATACTGTTTTCCTCTGGTGAGTTTGGCGCTCGGATATAGCAACGTGAAGTTCCAGTTTGAAAAGGACCGGTTGGAAGGGCCTGGGATCATACATCAAGAAAAATTATACAAAAATTGACGATACAGAAAAAGAAAAAATTGTTAAGGCATATGATGATCCTGAACGGCATATTGGCATCAGTGAAACATGGAGAGAAGAGGGACACGCCTCCTATCTCAGCTGGTTCTATAATGTTTGGTGTAAAAGCTTTGGTGACCCAAACTCAAGGATCTGTAAGTTACATTTACGCCATTTATACAAACGGTTAGAAGATGCAGGTTTGTTTTGACTTTTATAATCATTTATAAAAATTTGGAGGTTACGAAACATGACAATTGAAACATTAAGAGCTGAAATTAGGGACTTTGTTTTAAACGAATTATTAAAGGGCATGGTTGATGAAAGTGAGTTGCAGGACAATCGTCAAATGATTAAAGATGGATTGATAGATTCAATTGGAATTATGCGTTTGCTTACCTTCCTTTCACAAACATATAATATTGAGCTAACAGATGATGATTTTAAAATGAAAAATTTTGAGTCAATCGATAATATATGTGAGTTTATTATGCGCAAATAATTGGCAGGGGAGTAGATTGCCATGAATTTTGAATTGACGATGGAGCAACAGCAGTTAAAAGATTCCGTTACTAATTTTGCGAGACAACATCTTGGTGGAAAGCTTGGCACTTATGACTTTAATAAATACTGGAACGCTTGTTCTGAATTTGGATTGTTTGAAATGCCCGTTCCCAATGATTTAGAAGGGCTGGATATTGACCCTCTGACCATGATTTTGGTTTGTGAAGCGCTGGGGTATGGATGCAAAGATAATGGATTCATTTTTGCGATAAACAACCATTTGTTTGCTTGTATGATCCCAATCTTAAAATATGGTAACAAGCAGCAGAAGGAAAAATATATCCCTGGACTTGCGACCGGTAAACTGATTGGCGCACATGCGATGACAGAGCAGGAGGCCGGGTCCGATTCGTTTCACATTGAAACGACAGCCCAAAAAGATGGTGACATATACATATTAAATGGTTCTAAATCGTTTATTTCAAATGCACCTATTGCTGATGTTTTTATTGTATTTGCCAGAACATCGCCTGGGAAACAAGGCATTTCCGCTTTTATCGTTGAAAAAGATTTTCCTGGTGTAAAGGTAAGTAAACCATTTCATAAAATGGGACTAAACGGTTCCCCGATGGGAGAGGTGTTCTTTGACAATTGCAAGGTTCCGGTAGAGAATCGCTTGCTTGGGGAGGGCGCTGGTTTCTTTGTATTTAACACAGCGGTCGACTGGGAACGAACTTATATTTTTGCATCGAATTTAGGTACCATGAAGCGTCAGTTTGATGAATGCGTGGAATTTGTGAAATCGCGAAAGCAGTTTGATAGGCCCATATCAGAGTTCCAGGCTGTTTCGCATAAAATTGCGGATATGAGAGTGCATATTGAACTGGCAGAATTATTGCTCTATAAAATTGGGTGGCTGAAAAAGGAGGATGTATCTTCCTTCTTTGAAACAGCCATGGCCAAGCTGTTTATAAGCGAATGCTATTTGCAGGATTCGCTAAATGCGCTTAGATTACATGGTGCGTTCGGATATATGGAGGAATCAGGAATTGAAGAAGGTGTGCGAGATGCGGCTGCGTCCATCATTTATTCCGGCACATCGGATATTCAGAGAAACATTATTGCAGGTTGGTGTGGGCTGAAAGCTTATTGAGTAAAGGTGCATATTATGAGAAATTTTACGAAACGCAAATCGGAAATATGGGCATACCCTCCGTTATGTAAATATCATGATCAAATTGATGATTTCGAGCAATTTGTAAAAATTTTTAACCGTAGTGCGGAAAGTCAGGATCTTTGTATATATATCCATATTCCATTTTGTGAATCATTCTGTTTGTTTTGTGCGTATTATAAGGATCATTATTTCAAATACTCCATGGAACAGAAGCGTGAGTTAATTGATGCATATAAAACAGAAATAGCGTTTTATTCGAAGCTTCCTTATTTTAAAAATCGCAAGATTAATGCCATCCATTTCGGAGGCGGAACCCCTTCTTGCTTTGACGTAGATTTATTAGAAGAGATTTTAAATGAAATTCGTCAGGATTTTGATTTTGAGCAATGCCAAACGATCTCGATGGAAGGAAATGTGAAAAATTTTGCGGATTTAGAAAAGCTAAAAGCGCTCAAACGGTTAGGCATTACGCGCGTCAGTTTTGGTATCCAAACGTTCGATGAATCAATTCGAAAAAAGATTGGGATTCAGGCTAAATTATGTCATATTTATCAGGCAATTGAAAACTTAAAAATCGTAGGGATTCACGATTTTGCAGTTGATCTTATATATAATCTACCGGATCAAACAAGTGAGATTTTACAGCGGGACCTCGAACAAGTGGATCAGTTAGAGGCGTCATATATTGATGTTTATAATTTAAATGTATATCCCAATACGGAGTTCTACCATTTGATCGAAGAAGATGTTTTTTTTCATCAAAAGCCATCTTCCGATCAAGAAATAGCAATGTTTCAACAAATTATTCAGTTTATGGAGGCACGAGGGTATCATCAGGTTCTAGTGAATACTTTTTCGAAAGTGCATCATGCGCCTCCATTACCTACGGCAATGCATCTGCGCAGTTGTTTACTAGGAATTGGACCATCGGCCACTAGTTTTTAGATGATATGAATCATAAAAACATTCCGGATATTCAGCAGTATCAGGAAAGGGTACGTCAAAATGGATGTGCTGTTTATATTGGAAATCGTGCTACGCCTGAAGAAATTGAGGAACGTAAACTCGTATTGTTCCCTAACTATATGCAAATAGATTTAGATGATATTGTTGATTACGAACGGTTTGAAGAGATTATTGAAGACCTTATCGCAGAAGGGTATCTTTATAAAGAAGGCCGAATTCTCCGCCTGACTGCGAAAGGAAAGTTGTGGCCGGGCAATATTTCCGCAATGTTTTACAACAAAAAGCAACAGCAAAAATGCAGCGCTCCTTCTTTTTAGGGTTACAAAACCGCGAGAATCTTTATAACCAAGATAAAATGAGTGTACGCCCCTCTTGGAAGGGTGCTCAAAACCGCATATGAAAGGTTGAAACAACAAAATAGAAGGGAGATTATTATGCCTGAACAAGAAAGCTGTGTTTCCGGTTCAATCAAATTAGGAATGCCAAAGATAAAAAATCGGCTCCTATTTCCAAATACCCTTTATCCTCTACGCAAAACAGGCATATTTTTTCTTTCCCAAATGAATCATAGCGGATTAGCACTAGAATTATGTTATCAGCTCATACTTCGTGGAATTCCTGATGATGCAGCGTTGGAAAAAGCGCTCTACGCCTTAGAGGAGCGTCATCCCGTGTTTAAAAACACGATTTTGTGCTTGATGAGGGGAAGGCGTGGCAGTATTATTGTTTCAAATCAAAAGTTAAACATATCTTACTATAATTTTTTGCATTTAACCTCTATCGAACGGGATTCTAAATTAAAACAGATTATACAGACAGAGTTAGAGCAATCCTTTCAAATTTTCGATTCACCTCTGGTACACTACTGTCTGATTCGGTATGCTGCGGATAGAACCATTATATTGCTCAAGGTTCACCATTTAATAACAGACGGATTCTCATTGAAATATTACATAGGCATTTTGCTGAATTTTATAATCAATATCATAAAGGCGGTACTCTTATTTCATCAGATGAATCTACTTACTCAGATTATGTTTGTTGGGAAAATGAGTTAACGGATACAAAGTATTATCAAGAATCAAAATCATTTTGGGAAAAAACAGTTAAACCAAAGTGCGATCCTCTTGAACTGGCATCCGATTTTCCACGCCCATATCCTCGTCAGTATACCGGATCAATATTTGAGCAACAGCTGGATCAGACAAGTAAAAAA
>ENA-OQDT01001737-OQDT01001737.1-human-gut-metagenome-genome-assembly--contig:-NODE-1737-length-12202-cov-2.292257_pt1 | contig 12202 bp, 20 predicted proteins | sample MGYA00242786_ERZ504617 | MGnify/ENA primary metagenome ERZ504617 (study PRJEB26092, sample SAMD00036337) | human gut metagenome | host: Homo sapiens | study: EMG produced TPA metagenomics assembly of... | reverse complement strand
CTTAAACTTTTTACGAATAGGTCTATGAGGAGGTCCTTATGGTAACAGAATTTGCTAAGGAAATGATCAAAAATGCTGATAGTTGTGGGGCTCAAGACATCTATGTCATTCCACGTCAGGATAATTACGAGCTCTATATGCGAGTTGGCCAGGAGAGGAGATTAATTGATGTATATCGGCCTGATTTCATGGCTAGTCTTATTGGTCACTTTAAATTTGTGGCGGGAATGATGGTGGGTGAGAAGCGTAGGAGTCAACTAGGTTCCTGTGACTATGATTGTGGTGATGGTCAAAGGGTTTCTCTGCGTTTGTCTACCGTTGGGGATTATCGCGGCTTAGAAAGTTTAGTTATTCGTGTTCTACATTCCGAACGTCGAGAATTAGTGTACTGGAATCAAGGAATCCAGCCTATTATGGATGCTTTGGATTATCGTGGCTTATATCTCTTTGCAGGTCCCGTTGGTTCTGGAAAGACTACGCTTATGCATGAGTTGGTTCAGGAGCGTTTTAAGGGGCAGCAGGTGATTTCGATTGAGGATCCTGTGGAAATTAAACAGGATAATGTTTTGCAACTACAGGTGAATCAAGCAATTGACATGACCTATGATAATTTGATTAAGCTATCACTACGCCATCGCCCGGATGTTTTGATTATTGGAGAAATTCGAGATAAGGAGACTGCTCGAGCGGTTATTAGAGCTAGTCTGACGGGGGTGACTGTTCTTTCAACTATTCACGCAAAGAGCGTGGCAGGTGTTTATGAGCGACTTCTAGACCTCGGTGTAGATAAGTCTGAGTTGGATAATGCCCTTCAAGGGATTGCCTACATGCGTCTTATTAAGGGAGGAGGTGTGATTGATTTTGCCAGTGAAAATTTCCAAAGCCATTCGTCAACTAGTTGGAACCAGCAGTTGGAAGGCTTGGTTAAACAAGGATATCTCACTGAGGGGGATATCCAAGGGGAAAAAATTAAAGATTAATCAGCAACTTAAGGTTATCCAGCTTTTCAAACAACTTTTAAAGGCAGGGTTTACCTTGACTGAAATCGTAGCCTTTTTGGAGCGAAGTCACTTGTTGAAAGAATCGTCCTTGTCTCTTATGAAAGCAAGTTTAATGCGAGGCGATAGGTTGGACCAGATGTTTGCAACAGTGGGCTTTTCGGACAATATTGTTACTCAGATTGCTCTTGCTGATAAGCACGGTAATCTTCTAGGGAGTTTAACCAAGATTGAAACCTACATGCTTCGTATGACCAAGGTTCGTAAGAAACTCATGGAGGTAGCGACCTACCCTATTCTACTTCTGGGTTTCCTAGTTCTGATTATGTTGGGACTCAAAATTATCTTCTGCCTCAACTGTTAGAGGGGATGGTAAGGAGAATTGGCTGTACAGTTGGTTCAAATTTTTCCCCAGCTCTTTTTTGTGACTTTGTGCGGACTTCTTGTATTAAGCTTAATTCTCTATCTATGGGTGAAACGCCAGTCAGCCCTTGTCTTTTATCGACGAATGGCCAAAATCCCTTTTATAGGCCAAACTGTCAGGCTATATACGACTGCCTATTATGCTAGAGAATGGGGAAATCTCTTAGGGCAAGGTATTGACTTGCTAGACTTAGTTGCTCTAATGAAAGAGCAAAAGTCCAAGCTTTTTCGTGAGTTGGGGGCTGATTTAGAAGAAGCCTTGATGCTAGGACAGAGTTTTCCTGACCGTATTGCCAGTCACCCTTTCTTCACTAAGGAACTATCCTTAATTATTGCTTATGGAGAGGCTAATGCTAGGTTGGGCTATGAGTTAGAAGTCTATGCTGAAGAGGTTTGGCAGGCTTTCTTTAACCGTCTTAATAAGGCAACAACCTTTGTGCAACCCCTCGATTTTTGTTATTGTTGCTGTCGTGATTGTAATGATTTATGCAGCTATGCTATTACCAATGTATCAAAATATGGAAGGAATGATGTCATGAAAATGATGTTGAAAAAATTGAATGCCGTTAAATTACGTGCTTTTACGCTGATTGAAATGCTGGTCGTGCTTCTCATTATCAGTATTCTCCCTTTTGCTCTTTGTACCTAACTTGAGCAAGCAGAAGGATTCTGTTAAAGAGACTGGAAATGCGGCTGTGGTCAAGGTCGTGGATTCTCAAGCAGAACTTTATGAAATGAAGAATAACAAGACAGCTAGCTTAGCCTCTCTTGTTTCAGAAGGTCAAATCACGCAAAAACAGGCAGATTCATACAATGATTACTATGCGAAACATGGTGGCGAAAGCCGCTCAGTGGCCAATTAGAGCCTTTACCTTGTTGGAGAGTCTGGTGACTCTAGCAGTGGTTGCCTTTCTCACTCTGAGTTTGTCAGGCTCAGTCACTGGTATTTTTCAACAGGTTGAAACGAACCATTTTTTATCTGCGCTTTGAGTACCTATACCGAGATAGTCAGCGCTTGGCAGCGGCAGAAGGGTCCAATGTGGAATTGCAGTTGTCCAAGGATAAAATCAGTAACGGAAAATCCAGTCTGGTGATTCCTAAAAATATTCATCTGGATAAGGGTCAGACGCTAGTGTTTGATGCCAAAGGAGGCAACTCTAGCCTCACAAAGATTCGTTTTTCAAGTGATAAGGAGGTGGTGACCTATCAGCTTAACATGGGCAGCGGTAAATATAAAAAGACGGTCTCTTAGAGGCTATATTCTTATCGAAAGCTTGGTAGCAATGGCTGTCTTAGTACTCGTCAGTGGTCTTATCTTGGATCAGATCAATACCAATCGTAGGCTAATGGCTAGGAATCTCCACCAACAGGAGGTCTTGAGTGTGGCAACCATGGCAGTTCAGACCAAACAGGATCAGTTGACCTTAAATGGCATCACAGTGACAGTTAAACGTAGCAAGCAAGGTATCGCGGTTTATGAATCAGGAAAGGAGATTATTCATGTCTCTCAATAGCAAGGTTCGTGCTTTTACCCTCTTGGAATGTCTAGTAGCTCTATTGGTGATTGCTGGTTCAATTCAAGTTTATCAAGGTCTGACCACAGTATTGGTGAGCAATGTTAAGCAGGTCAAGCAACAAGAAAACCAAGACTGGCTCCTATTTGTTCAACAAATGGAGGCAGAATTAGAAGGTTGTCAGTTGGTAAAGGTAGAGGGGAACAAACTCTATGTCAAGCAGGATAATCAAGACTTAGCTTTTGGACTATCAAGTGCTACTGATTTTCGAAAAACAAATGCTGACGGTCGAGGCTACCAACCAATGCTTTTCAATGTAAAAGCTAGTACAATTAGTCAAAATAACCAGATAGTCACCATCCAAGTGACTCTTAAAAATGGGCTACAAAGGAGTTTTGTTTATGCTTTTGAAAAAACAGGTTAGGGGAGGCGTTCTTCTCTACGCTCTTTTTATGGCTGGCATTTTTACACTCCTTCTTCAGGTTTATCTGGAACGAGTGGTAGCTAGCTCTAGACAAAACCAAGCGCAAATAGTGGCCAGTCAAAGCCGTCTCATGGCAGAGATGACTATGGACTTGGTGGATAAGGAAGCAGGTGCTTTTAGTTTTTCTCAGGGGACTACGACTTACGAGGTTAAGGGTAAGCAAGTGATTGTCAGAGTTGCCAGTAAAGGCCAAATCAAGACCTATCGTTATGTGAAGAAACAAGATCAGAAATAGAAATTCTCTTTCCTTTTTGATATGATAGAGGAACGGAGGAAATCATGAATTTTGAAGCAATTGAGACAGCTTTTGAGCTGTTGTTAGAAAATGTCCAAACTATTGAAAATGATCTTGGAACCCATGCTTACGATGCACTTATTGAGCAAAATTCCTATTATTTGGGGGCTGAGGTTGCTAATGAGCTCATCATCAAAATCAACGAGAAATTACGGGCGCTTAATCTAAGTAAAGAGGAGTGGCGTCGTGCTTTTCAGTTTTTGTTTATCAAACTAGGGCAATTGGAAGCTTTACAAGCCAATCACCAATTTACACCAGATGCTATCGGATTTATCATTCTGTACTTGCTCGAAGGTTTGACCCAGGAAAAACAATTAGATATCTTGGAGATTGGTTCGGGAACAGGAAACTTGGCTGAAACTCTTCTAAATAATAGTCAGAAAACCCTTAATTATATGGGGATGGAAGTTGATGATCTTCTTATCGATTTGTCAGCTAGTATTGCTGAGGTGGTGAATTCAGTAGCGGTTTATATCCAAGGGGATGCTGTTCGACCACATATTCTCAAAGAGAGCAACGTTATTATCAGCGATTTACCTATAGGTTACTACCCTAATGATGAAATTGCGAGTCGTTTCAAGGTGGCAGCAACTGGCGAACACACTTATGCCCATCATCTTCTTATGGAGCAATCGCTTAAGTATTTGAAGAAAGATGGTATTGCTAATTTTTTTGGCACCAACCAATCTTTTGACAAGCCCTCAAAGCGATCTGCTTAAGAAGTGGTTATCAGGATATGCTGATATTATTGCTGTTATTACTCTTCCAGAAGCAGCTTTTGGCAATAAACATAACATGAAGTCTATCTTTGTGCTAAAAAAACAAACTAAAAATGCTCCTGAGACCTTCGTTTATCCACTTAGCGATTTGCAAAACCCAGAGGTCCTCAAGGATTTCACAGAGAATTTCCAAAAATGGAAATCAGATAATTCCATTTTCTAGTAAAACATGATAGAACAGGTATATATTATTGAAAGCGTTTTATAAAGAGGTGCTTATGACAAAAACAATAGCAATCAATGCAGGAAGTTCAAGCTTGAAATGGCAATTATATGAAATGCCAGAAGAAGTTGTTCTTGCTAAAGGTTTGATTGAACGTATTGGCTTGAGAGATTCTGTTTCAACAGTAAAATTTGCTGACCATTCTGAATCGCAAACCTTAGATATTGCTGACCATGTTCAAGCGGTAAAAATTTTGCTTGATGACTTGATTCGTTTTGATATTATCAAGAGCTATGATGAAATTACAGGTGTTGGTCACCGTGTGGTTGCTGGTGGAGAATATTTCAAAGAATCAAGCTTGGTGGATGAATATGCCTTGGCTAAGATTGAAGAATTGTCAGCCTTGGCACCGTTACACAATCCAGGTGCAGCCTCAGGGATTCGTGCCTTCAAGGAGCTTCTACCAGATATTACAAGCGTTGCTGTTTTTGATACAGCTTTTCATACATCTATGCCAGAAGTGGCTTACCGTTACCCAGTTCCTAACCGTTATTATACAGACTATCAAGTTCGTAAATACGGAGCACACGGAACTAGCCACCAATATGTTTCTCAAGAAGCAGCTAAGCTACTAAGGAAAAACCTATTGAAGAAACGAAGATTATCACAGCCCATGTGGGAAATGGTGTTTCAATTACTGCCGTTGATGGTGGTAAATCTGTGGATACTTCAATGGGATTGACACCACTTGGCGGAGTTATGATGGGAACACGTACTGGGGATCTCGACCCTGCGATTATTCCATTCATTATTGACCGTGAGCCTGACATGGCTGATGCTGAGCGTATACGTCATGTCTTTAACAAGGAATCAGGTCTTCTTGGTATTTCTGAAAAATCAAGCGATATGCGTGATATCATTGCTGGTAAAGAGGCTGGTGATGAAAAATGTACGTTGGCCTATGATCTTTATGTGGATCGTTTGCGTAAATACATCGCTCAATACTTTGGTGTCATGAATGGAGCGGATGCTATCGTCTTTACAGCGGGTATCGGTGAAAAATTCTGCGGATGTTCGCGCTTCAGTTTTGGATGGTCTCACTTGGTTTGGTATTGAAGTGGATCCTGAAAAGAATGTCTTTGGACATGTAGGCGACATTACAACAGCAGAGTCAGCTGTTAAAGTATTTGTTATCCCAACAGATGAAGAGTTGGTGATTGCGCGTGATGTTGAGCGCCTTAAAACTAAATAAGTTATCAAAAATTTGATAAGACCAGAAAAGTTGGCTGAGTGATTGGCTAGCTTTTTTGAATGCTCTGAAAGCATCATTTGTCGATGTCTATATATGTGTAATTCAATAAGTAAAGAAAACTTCACAAAAAATGTAAAAGAGACTTTACAAAATACGTAAAGTAGACTATACTATAAATGTAAAGTTAACTTAACAAAGAAAAGTAAGGAGTTTAACTATTTGAGAATAAACGATAAGGTTGAGGTACTACATGGAAACAAAAATTCAGGAACTTCGCAAGGCTAATAAGATTAGTCAGGCAGAGTTAGCAGATGAAATGGGAGTCACGAGACAGACCATCATTTCACTCGAAAAAGGTCGCTATAATGCGTCGTTGGAACTAGCTTTTAAAATTGCTAGATATTTTGGAAAGACTATTGAAGAAGTCTTTATTTTTGAGGAAGATTAAGGAGAAAAGATATGTTTAAACAAGTCATGAAGAAAATTGGTGTTATTGTTTTAGCGCTCACTCTACTAATCTTAGATTTAACACTATTAGGTGCTTTCCCGCTACTTACTCAGGATGGTAAGTTTTCACTTGTGGAGCAAATAGGTTACGGTGTTTGGGCATTAGGGAGTTTGGCTATTTTTATCGTGATTGCTTATAGATTTAAACTCTTATCGCTTAAAGAGATTAATTGGAGACGTCTCGTTGCGATTGCTTCTCTAAATCTCGTCATCTTTTTCCTAGGTGATCTTCTAGGGTATTTTGTTGGTCAGTTAACACACAATGCGGCTATGGAACATCAAGATACTTTAAAAAAGATATTTATTCACGTACCAACCTATCTTCAGTTTGCAGTAGTAGGTTTTATCATTCCTGTTATGGAAGAAATCGTTTTTAGGGGACTCTTAGCCAAGGTGCTCTTTGGAAAATACTTTAAGATAGGTCTTGTTATTTCCAGTCTTTTCTTTATGGCTGGTCACTCAGCATTTACGCCTCAGACAATTGTCATCTATGGTATTGTGTCAGCTGGTTATGCGGTAACATATTATAAGACTAAGCATATCGAGTACAGTATGGGTGTCCATATCTTAAACAACAGTATAAGTGTACTACTCAGCCTTTTTGTTTAAGGTGAATGTTTAAAGTTATCATTGAAAAAGTTTATATCGCTCTTTTAAAGGATAATGAAGGGAGTGTCAAGATATGTTATTAAAAACATTAGGAAAGAAAAAAACAGAATCAGAGTATAAAAAACACATAGCCCGAGTAGCATGTTCTTTCCTTTCTTTGGCTATTTTGGGATTATTTATTGTTCGTTCTAACAGTCTTAGTGATTATACGCTAGGATTAGTAGTGGGGGTTACCATTGGAAGTTATGCCCTATCGATTTATTATTTTGCAGCGCTTAGGCATTCGAAACGTCTTCATCAGATGTATATTGCTGCCTATGATGAGCGAAACAAACAGATTTTGCAGGCGACAGCAGTTGCAACTCTGATTTTAGAGTTTTTGCTTATCTTTGCTTTGATTGCCCTATATGCCTTTGTCAATATTCAGTTGCCATATGTTACAGTCTTATCAGTCTTGCTCTATGGCTTAGTATTGGGATTTGCTCTTATTCGTCTCATCCTATCTAAAATAGGATAAGAGCCTATATTATCTTGAAAAATTCACCTCTCGTTCTCTTTTTGTCTTGTCAAATAAGTTTTATTGTATTATAATAAAGATACAAATAAATGATGAAAAGAGGTAGATTCTCATGAACAAAGGGTCAATTCTCAAACGCTTTCTTTATTTTTTACTAGCTTTCCTAATACTAATTATTGATCAAGTTCCAACCATCTATTTAGGTGTCAAAGATATAAGGCTGGTCTGTCTCTTAATTTTTGTCTTGCTTCTTATGAGCGCAGGAGCTCTTTTCTTAGGAAAACGTCTTGGGCTTTTCGAAGGCTTTAAGGCCCTTTCTTCCCTGAAGGCCTGGGGTATGATTGGCTTGACCTACCTAGGTATTTATATCGTTACTAGGATTGGTTCTATAGTCATGATGATGGAAGGTGTTAGTAATAGCACCAATCAGGCAGCCATAGAAAATGCCCATATGAATCCCTTCCTTCTCATAACGTTTACAGTAATTATGGCACCGATTGTGGAAGAGCTGGTTTTTCGAGGGCTCCTCATGGGACGCGTCTTTAATCCAGATTCTATTGTTGGCTTGATTGTTAGTAGTTTACTTTTTGGCCTTGTTCATATGCCGAATAGTATCGGTGTTTGGATTGTATATGCAGGTATGGGGCTTGCCCTTGGGATAGCATATCGTAAGTTTCAAAAGTTAGAGTACTGTATCATGGCCCATATCATTAACAATAGTATTGCGGTTTCAATGTTGTTACTCTTACAATTTTTAGCGCCATATATCAAATAAAGCTCGGAATCTTCCGAGCTTTTTTCTTATAGTTTTTTGGCTTTAGCAATAGTTGTATCAATACTTGAAACCACACTATGGGTGAGGCCTGTACGCTCAAGGTCCATGAGACCGGCGATAGTAGTCCCACCAGGGCTACATACCTTGTCAATAAGATCATGTGGACTGTCGCTACCAAGACTGAGATTTTCAGCAGTAGCTAGAACCGTCTGTGTGGCAATGGTCAGAGCGACCTGCTTACTTAGGCCGTTTTTGACACCAGCCTTGGCTAGAGCCTCGATAAAGAGGGCGATGTAGGCAGGGCTAGAACCTGCTAAGGCAGTAAAGGTATCAAAGTCCTTCTCAGCCAATTCAACAGTGGTTCCAAAACTGTCTGTGATTTCCTTGGCAACTGCTAAAAGGTCCTCGGATACCTTATCATTAGTGCAAAGACCAGTAGTGCTTTTGAGAATTTGAGCATTAAGGTTCGGCATGATACGAATAAGAGGAAGGTCTGGACTGGTGAGGGAAGCGAGGCGTTCTAAGGTCACTCCAGCAGCCATACTTATGATAGGTTGATGGAAATTGAGATCGGCTAGTACCTTATCAAACATTTGAGGTTTGATACCAAGGATGACCAGGTCAGCATTATCCAACAATTCCTGATGGGAAGCAGCCGCTTCAACCTCTAGTTCCTCTGCAATCTGGCGTGAACGAGCCAAGGAAGACCCTGAAATAATGATACGATGTGAGCTTGTATTTAGGCCGTTGATAATGGCTGTCGCCATCTTTCCAACGCCAATAAAACCAATAATCATGGGTTACTCCTTGTCTTAGTAGTTTTAATCAAATCCACTGTTGAACGATCCAACTTCTTAACAATAGCTTGTAAGAAGGCCTGTGCTTCTAGGAAGTCATCCATCGCATAAAGGGTTTGGTGTGAGTGAATGTAGCGGGCACAAACACCGATAGTTGTTGATGGAACACCAGCATTCTGCAAGTGAGCGGCACCAGCATCTGTTCCGCCCGCAGCACAGTAGTATTGGTATTTGATACCAGCTTCTTCAGCAGTAGTTAAAAAGGAAATCTTTCATATTGGGCAACATGATGTGACCTGGATCGAAGAAACGAATAAGTGTACCATCACCTACCTTACCTTGATTACCATAGATATCACCTGCAGGAGAACAGTCCACTGCAAAGAAAACTTCAGGATCAAATTTAGTGGTAGAGACATGGGCACCACGTAAACCAACTTCTTCTTGAACATTGGCCCCAGCGATTAGAGTATTGTTGAGTTCTTGATCCTTAACGTTTTCCAAGAGTTCACGAATCATGAGAACACCATAACGGTTATCCCAAGCTTTAGAAATGACATTCTTTTGATTGGCTGTGAGAATCGTTTCTGATTCAGGAATGATGACATCACCTGGGAAAACGCCGTAGGCATTTGCTTCTTCTTGGTTGGCAAAACCAGCATCAAAGACGATATCAGAAACACTGGGAAGACTTGAAGCTCCACCGCTAGCACGTAAGAAATGAGGTGGCACTGAACCTGAGATGACAGGATAGGTACGGCCGTCACGAGTGTGTAGAGTGAAGCGTTGTGAGCTGACAACAAGTGGGTTCAAACCACCAAGTTCAACGACACGGAAAGTTCCGTCTGCTTTGATTTCCTTAATCATAAACCCAACTTCATCCATGTGGGCAGCCACAAGCACCTTAGGGGCATTTTCTGCTTGGCTATGCTTGATACCGAAAATACCACCGAGACCATCTGTTTGGACCTCGTCTACAAGTGGAGTGATGTTGTTGCGAAGGTAGTCGCGTACAGGAGCTTCAAAGCCTGAAGTAGCACTGAGCTCGGTTACTTCTTTAATTTTGTCAAATAGGGTAGTCATAAAATCCTCCTTGAGTAGTACTTGCTACTATTTTAGCACGATTCTCAAGAGATAGGTAGCCTCTCCCCATTCGTCTAAAATTATGGTAAAATGTTTCTTATGAAACGTAAAACATTGGCCTTGTTTGCTGGAGGCGTAGGAGCTTTAGGTCTCTTGGCAATGGCAGAGAAGTATAGACAGTCACGTGCAGAAATGAAGAAAGCTGCATTAATCCAAGATATTAGACAAGAATTATCTCACTTGGGGACTATCGCAGTCCTTTATACAAATCCCACTGATAAGGAAAATCCAGGGCTTACAGGAGGTATCGTCTTAGAGGATGGACGTGCCTATAGCTTTGTTATGCAGAGTATATCTGACCTATGAGGAGGAGCAGGCATGATTATTCCTAAGAATCTTGAAGAACTGGCAAGCTATGTTGAAAGTGATCAAAAGGTGGTTTTCTTTTTTCACTGCTGATTGGTGTCCAGACTGCCAGTTATCTATCCCGTTATGCCTGAAATTGAAGCCCTCCATCCAGATATGACCTTTGTGCGTGTTAACCGTGATGATTATATGGCTTTGGCGCAAACTTGGAATATTTTTGGTATCCCAAGTTTTGTCGTGACTCAGAAAGGTCAGGAATTGGGACGCTTGGTCAATAAAGCTCGTAAAACCAAAGAAGAAATCACTGCCTTTTTGGCAACACTATAAGGAGAATCCATGATTTTTGCATACAATAAAGAACAAGTTGGCGACGTTTTGTTAGTTATCTTGGAGGATACTAAGGACATTAAACGTAGCGTAGAACGTAAAGGTAAAGTGGCTCGTGTCACAGCTGATGAAATAGGTAAGACTCTTGCTTGGAACATTTTTGAAGCATCAAGCCTCATTGATATCGAAGGAAATGGTCAAGTTTTCTTGTCTGACCAAGATGTAGCTATCTTAAATGAGGAATTGGCTAAAGAGGGCTTTGAAGAGCGTTTGGAAAATACACAAGGTCCAGTCTTTGTGGTTGGACAAATTGATGAAATGGTTGCACATCCAGACAGTGACCACCTTAACATCTGCCAAGTGAACATCGGTGATAAGAAGGTCCAAATCGTTGCAGGAGCACCAAACGCATCCCCTGGTCTTAAAACTATCGTAGCTCTCCCTGGTGCTATGATGCCTAGCGGTGCCCTTATCTTCCCAGGAAAACTTCGTGGTGAAGATAGTTATGGTATGATGTGTGCCCCACGTGAGTTGGCACTTCCAAATGCCCCACAAAAACGTGGTATTATTGAACTTGATGATTCAGCAGTAGTCGGTGAGGCTTTTGATCCAGCTAAACACTGGAAAGGGTAAATAAGACAAGAAGCGGTAAGTAATGCCGCATTTTTTTTCAGGAGAGCTCGTCTTTGGCAAATGGTTCAAAATTTTCGAGACCCTTTATGCTTACCAAGTTCATCATCAAAATATAATAGTATTGCTCTCAAATCTCTATTATTTTGCCAAAAACAAACTTTTATCCAGAGCAATTTATCTAAAAAAATGTGGCTTACAAGTTTATTAATCAAGTTGTGTTTTATTTATCTGTCAGACTCAGATTTGGTGATGATTATAAAAGAAAGGAAAGTTCAATGGTTTACAACAAACATAAGGGAGTCCTTGTTTTTATGATTCTCTATACAGTCCTCTTTGTTTTTGACGGTATACGAGTATTTGATGCTCCCTTGCCTTCTTCTTCAACGACCTATTTAGTCTATACCACCATGTTTTTGTATGGTTGCTTCTTATTTAAGTCCGAATTGCTCAAAAAGTGGGAAGAGGTTAGAAGTTCTAAAAGAAAATTTTTTTGGGGGGTTTTAAAAGGCTGGCTCTTACTTTTCCTGGTGACCATTTTCTTTGGACTACTATCGGCAATATTGAGGCAGGTTTTGGGACTAAGCGAACAAGGACTAAACGAGGCTAATATACAAAGCGCCTTTAAAGAACAACCACTACTGATAGCAGTTTTCGCCTGTATCATTGGACCTTTGGTGGAA
>ENA-OQDT01001736-OQDT01001736.1-human-gut-metagenome-genome-assembly--contig:-NODE-1736-length-12216-cov-2.372487_pt1 | contig 12216 bp, 15 predicted proteins | sample MGYA00242786_ERZ504617 | MGnify/ENA primary metagenome ERZ504617 (study PRJEB26092, sample SAMD00036337) | human gut metagenome | host: Homo sapiens | study: EMG produced TPA metagenomics assembly of... | reverse complement strand
ATTATCAACGGTACACAGGACAGACCATCATCCCGGCCGTCTGCGAACATATAATACAGTTCTTTTGGCGTTGTTCCGTTATACCGCAGGTGTTCCTCCTTGGAGTCCTTGAAAGGAAAATGCACACGCTGCTCCATCCGGACCGCTTTATAGCACACCGCGCAGGCTTCATAAAAATCACGAGCTGTGATATGCCGCATGCAGTTTCCCGGTATATGATCCGCCAAAAACTCATCCTTGTATCGCAAAAATTCTTCAATCTGCCAATCTTTAAATGCGCCTCGGTAATCTGCACGGTCTTCCGGGTAAATATCCCAATAGTCCTTCCGGGAGATTACGCCGTATTTATAGTCATCCGGCAGCTTGTCCTGAATCTCAGTATTATAAGTACCTGCGCGCAGCTTGTCCAGAACACCACTTGCCATTTGAATCAGCCAATCGATCAGTTCGATTGCATTGAACGGGTTTTCATCCTCATTGGGATCATTGATGCTCAGCACGGGTTTACCGTTCAAAAACACACCAAAGAACTCCCCTTTTCGGCAACCTGTATGATGCACTGATACAAACTTGTACCAGTATTCTTCTTTCGGATATTGCTCCTGCATGGCTTCCGCAAGTTCTTCTTCGGTAGCATCTTCATCGTAATACGGTTGAAAATCCTCGACGCTCCTGCGCTTCGCTGTAATCCAAAACTCACGGCGGTTATCCCTACCGACAGGGGCAATCTGGTCGGTCAGGTGGAATAAGTACATCAGGGCGTGCTGGCTCTTTTCGTCCAATGTTCGCGGTGTCCAGCTGTATTTACACATGACACTGATCCAGTAATCTACATCAAATGCGTTCATCCGTCAGCCTTCTTTCCTTGCGATATCATATTCTTTCCGCAAAATGCTGCCGCACATCTTCTGCTGGAATCCAAGCATTTTCCTTGCCAGACGTCCGCCCTATTGCAAGATCATCCATGAGAAGCTGCTGGGATTGTTCTTCAAGGATATCGCCCAGTTCCTGAATCCTATCTGCTAAATAACAGCGCAATTTTTTCAAAAATTGCGTATCCTTATCTGCCAGCAGTGCGGTGCGTTCTTCTTTTGTCAGATCCGTAAAACACACCGACTGCCCCACGCCGTCCCGCACAATACGGAAATAGCAGCCATCAAGTTCTCGGTTCACGCTCAATCAACTCCTTAGTTTCCGGAAAGCCACATAGTTCTGCCATTCGATCGTATAATTCGGCACTCAGCACGATGTAATCTTCCCCCGCTTGCGTGCAGATCACCGCAGGGTTTCCGAATCTGCGGAAGAAATCTTCCTTTCCAATGTTCTCTGCAAATTCATCTTCTGTCATTGTTGGCAGGTACATAACTTATCGGTTTTCATTTTTCCTCACCGCCTCCGCAATTCAGCGCCTTTCCTTACCCGCACCGCCCATTGCTGTGCCTGCTCAATGTGCCAGTTAGCGGTTGCCTCGTCCAGATCATACTCTTTTACAATTTTTTTTGTGCAGTATATCTGCTTGTCCACCGGCTAGTAAAAAGCCTTCTGCGAAATTCATCGCACCAATTTTCGTTATAGCCAGACATCCTATATTCTGCCCCTTTCCCTGCACGAGCGGCACTGGAAGCCTTTTTTTACATTATTCTTCTCCAAATTCATCCTCGTCCGAGGGCTGCTTTCCGCCATAGAGTGTTTTCAGTGAAAGGCGGAACTTACTTTTCTTGTTGTATTCAATGATCATCGCCTCAGAATAGCCCAGAGCACCGGGGCGGCGTTCTTTGGCCGCACGGATAATCGCTTTCACCGACACTCGGCCAACATGGTCTTTGAATACATCCTCTTTTAAGGAATCCCCATACGCCACAACAATACGAGCAATTCCCATTAGAATACTGCCTGAAAGGGAGTTATTTTCACCTTCCCATGTAGCGATTGCAAGCCGGAGGGTCGTATCCAGAACAGCCTGCCCGTATTTGTCATAGATACGCTCCAGTGTAGATACTGCACTGATGCCGTTTTTCGCTTTGGTCGAGGTAATTGCCAGGCCATAGGACTGCACAATGGCCTCGATCATCTTCTGTTTGGGGTCATCCGCTTCAATGTGCGCCTTGAAGGTCTCGAAAGAGGACAGTGCCTTGACGTGCTTTTGCTGGTCGGCAAAGATATGGGCTTCCTCCTTATATCTCAGGTCATCGTAGATCATGCACCACACAGGAGTATCACGGGAGCCGGACTCACTGGCGATGATTTCAATGGTGTGCTGGCCGTCAAACACCATAGTTGATGCCATCCCGGCGGCTCACTTTCACCGGGTTGATCTGGTACACATCAAATTCTTCCAGTGCCTTGCGGATATGATTTTCGGACAGCGGCCGCTGGTACTCCTGGTTGGAAACCAGATTTCGGATAGGGATCAGCTCAAAGGACACATCCGGGATGCAGCGTCTTTGTGCTTCTGTCAGCATATCTCCAGGAATCATTTTTCAATTACCTCCAGCGTCTGCGTGATCTGTTCTTCCAATCTGCGCAGGATCACGACCAGCTGCGCCTTGGTCGACTCGGACACCAATTCGATATTCGTCTTTGCGCGGGTTCGTGCGATGGCATTCATCCATGTGGGAATCGTCAGTGCCAACCCACGGAATTCCATGTCCGGGTCAAACACTGGCATCTCCTTGATGCCTACTTCCAGCGGTGCGGCCTGCTCCACCTTATTTTCTTTCTTCTCGCTCTCTGCTGCTTTTTTACGCGGCTTTCGCTGGCGCATTTTTATGTCATCGTGCAGCAATCTGCGGCGTGTGCTGATCAGTTTCGCAGGTTCCATTTCTGAATACTTTATGACTTTTCCGTAGGTAAGTGGAATTTTCTCTGCAAGGATAGCTACAAACATCGCCATGTCCTTTTCGGCAATCCGATCCAATTGCAACGCCAGGGTTCCATACTTCCGCACCGTACCTGGATTCATGCCGGTTTCTTCTGCCAGTGTACCGCATACTGCGCCCACCCGATCTAGTTTTTTTACATAGGTAATATGTACCTTTTCTGGATTCTGTTTGTACATCATTCGTTCTAGAACGTATCTCTTTCCAAGGAGATACCGAAACGCAGCGGAATTGGGCTTTGCCGTTGCAAGATGTTTTTTGCAAGTCCACAGCAGCGCCTCGTCCTTGGTGGCAAAGTCCATTTCCACTGCTTCGTATTCTATTTCCTCGTAGCTGCAAATTTCGTAACGCTTATGTCCATCCAGAATGCAGCCGTGCCACACCGCAATGGATTCTTTGCAGCCTTCACGGAGCAGGCTATTCTCCAGCCTGTTTTCCTCCTCCGGTGATAGCGGAACGCTCAGCCGCTTGAACTCCGGGTCGATTTTCCAGACCTGTTTCATGTGTTCTCCCTCATTCCGCTTCCGTGATGATTTCGATATCGTTCATGTCAAATGCGGCCGCATTCTGTTCCTTCAGCAGTCTTCCATGCAGCAGGCAGGAGTCTTGTGCTCCAATTTGCGGTGCCACCGTACAGATGCCGTCCAACAGCACCTTACTGTAAATGCAGAACATATTGTCCTCTGTATACCGGATGCGCATGGCCTCCTTGTCACATTCTTCTGCCGCCAGTACCACCAGCTTTTTACTTTTCGGATGGATGCCCAGCGACACGAATTCCGGGTTCCCGATGGCTTTCAGCGTTGTCCGATGGACATAGATGCGGTTATACTTGGCACTGATGCGCAGCCCTAGCTCGTTGTCCTGTTTCATAAGGGATCACCCATACTTTCCTGCTGCGGCGGCTGTGCCTGCGGATGCACCTCGGTTTTCTTTCCGTTCACCGTGATGACCGTGTAGTTATCAAAGGTCTTGACCTCCAGAGAACGGCGGCTCTCGGAATAAGTGGGGCCAAACTTGCCGCTCCACTGTTCTGCAAAGATGGACTGGCGGCTGCTGATCTTCTTGCCGTCCCGGTTGACCACCTTGGGGAAACATTCGCTGGACGTGAGATCAAAGGCGATCAGGGCTTTTCCATTGGCCTGCACCATCTTGCCCAGCACCTTATACCGATAATCCGGGTTCCAGTCCATGAGTTCACAAATCGTCAGGACAAAAAGTTCCCCTGTCCGCTGGGTTGGGTATCGTTTTCCTTCTTTTGTTTTACCCCAGCGGTATCCGGTGATCTCAATTTCATCGCAGGGCTTGAGCAGGAGTTTCTTCTCTTTTCGGTTGACGAGGATCTGCACATATTCCACATCCGGCATCAGACGAACACAGGCGGTGTTCACACCGATCTTGTCCACATTCACCGTCAAGGCGGGTTCTTTGATGTGGGCGAAAAACTCTGGGCGGACGATCTCATATTCCCCAAGGTCGATTTCTTCCCCGGTCAGGGGCATCTGCGCCGCCGCAACTGCATCCGGCAGCAGGCTCATCTGTGCATTCTCTTCCATCATTTCTGTACGTCCTCCTCAAACAGCTCCCCCAGTTCTTCCTGAATGAAGCTGCGCAATTCATCATACGATGTGACCTGAAGCTCCGTTCCGGTGCTGACCATCTGTCCGGCAAGCCGGGTCTGCCACTCCTGTCGGGTCAGGTTCCGAAGCTCGGTCATGCTCTTTTCTACATAGTACCCATTGCCGACACCCTGCCCGAAGTCCCCCACTACGCCACGGATACGCTTGCCCTGCCGGCAGATGTTCTGTCCGGTGGCATCCTCCACGGTAACCTCGTTATTTTTGATGTACACGCTGGCGTTTGTTCCGGCATAGATGCAGGCGGCATCCTGCCCATCCCGGTAGATGCGGCCATAGAGTTTATAGCTTGTTGTCCTGCTCCCAGCCGAAGATCTGATAGAGGGTCTGGATATAGGCCTTGGCTGCTACCGAACGCGAATGACGATTGCCCCGGACACCGTTTGCCCACTGGATAGCGCAGCGATTATCCTTATCGGTGGGGCGCACGGCGATTTCTTTCCGCAGCGGATGCACCAGCAGTTCTACATAATTGTCTTTCAAATCCATCTCCCGGATGCCTGCCACACTGAAAGCAATGCTATCCTTGTGGAGCATGATGGCAGGGACGCTCTGGTCGCTGAACAGCTTGAAGTCTGCCACCTCATACCCGGTCAGGTCGAAGGAACCCTCCCGCTCCTCCAACCGGCTCTCATCTGATGAGCTGCTGTCCACGCTCTTGCAAACAGCGATGTAATCTTCCTTGGTGAAGCTGCCCCACTTGGGATGGACGATGACAAAGCCTTTCAGCAGACCATCCGGGATGACCTGCAGCTCCGGCAGCAAGGACGTACCGCCGAACTTAGCGTTGTTCATGATGCGCTGGACTGCCAGAAAGTCGTTCCTGTCGATGATGGCTTCATGATCATCCTGATAATGGCTCTGGGGCTTCTCTCCGCGGTTCTTGAAAGACTTCTGGTCGTGAACATCCGCTGCGAACTTGGTGAACCGCTTACGGGTCAACACATCTCCGCAGTAGCGCTCGTTCCGCATACTGGCGGCCACCCCGGGAAGCCGTCCACTTCAGATTGCCCAGATACGTCCGCTTGCTGAGCTTGGTTAGGGTGTCTGCGATCTGTTGAGTGGAATATCCGTACAAGTACATATAGAACATGAGCTTGGGGATTTTGTAGGTCTCCGGATTAACGACGAGCTTGCCGTCCTCGTTCTTCACAAAACCCAGCAACTCCGGAGTCAGAGGCAGACCGTGATCCAGCCGCATCCGCAGAGAGGTCTCCATGCTCCGACTGCGTATACGGGATTCCTGCTCTGCCATCTGTGCCTGAAACGATAGGGTCAGAAGGTGATCGTAGTTCATGGAATAAAGCGCTTCCGATTCAAACCACACACCTATATTCTTTTCTGCCAGTCTGCGAAGGACGCTCAGGAAATCCACCACATTGCGGGCGAAGCGGGAGATGTTTTTCACAATAATAAGGTCGATTTTTCCGGCATCCGCATCTGCCAGCATCTCATTAAACGAGTCTCTATGCTGCATGGTGGTGCCGGATTTTCCTTCGTCCGCATAGATCTTCACCAGCACCCACTGAGGGTGCCGTGCCACCAATTCCTCATAGTACTTCTGCTGCAGTTCAAAGGACGTGGTCTGCATGGGGTTGTCTGTGGAGACACGGGCGTAGATGGCAACACGCTGATACTGGTCGGCCTTCACATGGTCGTTCTGCTCCTTCGCCGGGATGTACTCGTATTTATCCGGATCAACATAAGCCTGCGTAATGCGCTGCCGCACCTGGTTCTGCTTTTGGGCATTGGTCAGTTCTGTCTTTCCCACTCGGTTCACTCCATTGCATCCGTTTCTTCGTCAAGGCTCAGTTGCTCTGCCTGTCCCAACATGGCAGGTCTCGGCAGAGTCGAAAGCATCGGCTCGTCCAGTTCATCTGCCGAGAGAGTCTGCCAGCCTTCCGGCAACAGACCCATATCCCGCAAGTCAGGCTGGTAATACGAGGCCAGCGTAAAAATATCTTCGGAAATAAGTAGATTCCCACAGGATGCTCCTGTGCCGCCAGCATCCTTGCCATAAAGGACATTTCTTTCCAATCGCTGGACACATTGCTGACCTTCTGCGTCACAATGAGGTCTACTTTTCCAGTAAAACAATCCTCTAGCAGTCGGCACCACTCCTTGGAATATTCCATGTGCGGTGCGGTGGAACCCTCGTCTACATAGAAATCTACTAAAGTCCATCTGGGGCACAGGGCAATGTCGTCCATATATTGCTGGATATGCTTTTCCAGATAGTTCTCATGCCGGGTCTGATTAAAATACCGGATGTACACCCCGATCTTATACGGCGTATATGGCATGGGATATTCATGCGGAATGCTGTCCAGCCACATGCGGTGACGAGCAAGGATTGCTTTCATCGGATTTTCCTTGATATGGCGGCGGAGTATGTTGGAGCAGCTTTGCATATGTTCAGCATCCGTTGTTTGTGATAATGTACTCATCTCCGACATTTTGCTTTCATCCATCCTCTGCAGCCCACCGCAGGATTTAACTTCTTCTGTGCTCATTATTATTGTACCTCCTGAGATATAGAGTGTCGACTAAGCGCATGTATCATCCTGATACATGGATGTTTCTTTTGACAAATTTATTTTTTTATCAGCCCCGTAAGGGTACTGATTGTCTTACACACAGACTCCAATTCTGACTCCGTCATATTCCGAACCAGCTCCTTCTCGAATTCACGCATCGTTTTCCCCACCTTTTTCTTGATGCCATCCTCCGCTTTATTGACTTCCTTGATTCGCATCAACGTCAATGGTGGCAGTTGCAGAGCCTTTTCCAATTTTTCCACTGTTGCAACGGTAGGAGCACTTTCATCCCTTTCAATGCGTCCGATTTGTACACGAGTCATCGACATCCTCCATGCCAGTTCATCCTGTGTCCATCCGTATTTTTGCCGATACTCTTGAACAGTGCCTCCAAGTGTTTTCTCTTTTGGGTTCTTTCCTAGAAATTTACTTTCCATAGTCGTTCGTCTCCTTATTATTCTTTTCAATCCAATTTTGTTATTTATTTTAATCAACTCCGGCGCAATTCTTGTATTCTCAAGAACAGCCGAGAGTTCTCATTATTTTTCTTTTTAATCCAATTTCAAATTCTAAAACCCACTTTGTTTTTCAGTCCTGAATTTTTTAAATATCTTCTGAATTTTTTGCGCACACGCCAATCCGAAGAAATACTGGGTAAAGATAACTCGCGCCAAAAGTTCCCAGTTCCTTTGGTCCGTCGACACAGCCTTTCTCAGCCTGAATCTGTCGCGCCTGATGAAACGCCTTCATTACAGTTGCCTTGGTTACACTCTTCTCTTTCCGGTTGAAGAAGACTTCTCCACCTCTTACAGCATACTTCAGCGGCAGTCCTTTTTCCGTAGCGAATGGGTAATTTGCAAAGACCTCAACCGCTCTCCACAGATAGATTTCTGCGTCCTCTGCATCCATATGTTTCTGTAGGGTCTCACAGGCGGCTTTTCTGGTACGAAATAGCCTTCCCTGCTCTGCATAAAGAGTTGGTCTATCCAGATTGTAAGCACCTTTCGTGTATGGCAAATATCCGTTCACAGATGCTTTCTTTAGGCCAGTTTCCTCCATGATTTCTTGAACACTATAGCCTTCATCTCGCAAAGCTTGAACCTTTCGGCTTATTGCTGTGCTATAATACCCAGCTGTGATCAGCATCTTGCGAACCTTGATAGGAGTGATCTGTAAATCATTCGCCACAGACACAATAGTCGGAGCATCTTCTGGCCGTTCTTCTCGATCATCAAAGGGTGTGCCAAAGGTACTCGACCGCTTTCACCAACAGATTATCAATAACCTCGGCTCTGTCATATCCGGGTTTCTTCTTCGGTCGGCCGCGCTTCGCTTTTGTAATGCCAGTCGATTCACTCAGTGCATCTTCCGGCATCGGGCGCTTCGGGCCGAAGTCGTTCATTGGGTTTTAGTCATTCTGCTATGCCATTCTTTTCCAAGTATGGCTCTTGCTTGAATCTCCTTTCGCTTCAAAAATCATGCTTTAGCCGAGACAGGATCTCGTTGCCTGCTGCTCGCCACGAAGAGGCAGCACATCTGAGCAGCGCAGCCATGTGTACACATGGCTATTAGCAGTCAATTGGAGTTTCCTCCACTATATTGATTAAGTCGAATCACATGACTGTTAATGTTTTTATATTTATTACGCATTTTATGGATATTGACTTTCCCTTTATCAAAAGTAAAATGTTCCTAGATGCTCATTTTTTTGTAATTGCATCGATGCCTGTGCATTCATAGATGCTATAGTCCAGAAGGGAAAGCACTGGATTCATATAGAACATTTTCTTTTTTATGTAGATGATTCCCAACGCCGCTTCAATCAGAAGAAAAATCATCAAATCCCCAAACCCGGGAGTGTCAGAAAGAGAAAGGCCTGTCAGCACTATCAGCGAGAAATTGGCAAAGTAGTTTTCACCCGTCAAGTCTTTCACCGTGATCACTTTAAACTGCTTTCCTGTTGCAATACTATTTGTCTCGGAATCATCCGTTGTAAGGATTTGTACTGTAACGAGCACACCTGTCACTGCAAGCAACACTGCTAAGACAAACGTAGTGATCCCGATCAAGTTCTCTTTCGTACACGGATTCGCAAACACAGTTCCATTAGCTACAATTTTTAGGCCATAAATCCCATTAAATAGAATCATGCAGCTCAAATAATAGCCAATTCCTTCTATTAAATCTCTCATTGTTGTTCAGCATTGTTCGTAAAGAAGTTGAATTTAAATCCCTTGGCCAGCATTTTCATCACAGTGTTGAGATTTCTTGTCGTGACAATCAGCTCGTTCCCCCGAAAGTCATCCTCTGTAAAGTTTTGAGGGCTGTTGGTCAACAAATTATTCTTCAATTGAGCCGGCGTTGTTCTTTGGATTTGCTCCATGTACTCCTGATCAGCAAAAATCCTGGCCAGATTCCGGTATACATTTTTCTGGGCGCATCTTTCTTTTATTACATTTGCCGACTCAAGAAAGCTCCACTGATCAACAATTGATATCTTTCTCTGGACGTCCTCTTTTTGATAGTCGTCATACTTAAACACAGCCTGAAAGGCTTTTTTATCAAAAATCAAGACTTTTTCTTCTATAGGATCAACTACAAATCCGACATAGCTACTCATAAGGAATACTTCATCAGGGTTCGCTTTGACGAGTTCGTCCTGATGGGTCATGAAAACGCATTTTCCTTGCAACAGCCTATCTGAGCTGTTTCCTTGTTTTGCGCACAAATAATATGTCTGGTTGTTATAAACCAATGCGCCTATGTAAAGGTTTGAATGTGCGACCTTCTTCCGATTTTCTGCACCGTGGTAATTAAGTGAATCATCAAGTAAATTCTCAAACACATCCCACTTTTCTCGAACATTCGAAAGCGGTATATATTCATATGTACCATCTTCCAGCCCATTCGACGTTGGATTGAATGCCACTTCTTGTGCATCCTCATATTGGATAATGTTTTCACAGAAATCATGACGAAAATCGAAATTCAGATTTCCTGGAAGAGCCACAGCAACATTGTCAGTCTTATCACGTTGATTGTAGCGAACTGCGTACACATTAATCGTTCCGTTGTTTCGCGCATCTGTAATATGTTCCACAAGTTCAGACATTTCATCCCGCCTTTTTTACCACACTCATACTTTTCCAACAAAAGGGCTTTCCGTTCGCCCTTTGGCTAATCCTTCGGTCCATCTTCTTTTCATTCTTCCGTATAACTTTCTTTATTCCATAGTAACACACGCCACCTGTGTTATGGAAAAGATTCAACAGTTAAAATTTTACCGAGCCGCAATAACCAAATCGGACTCGTACAAAGCAGTCAGGATGTTTGTGAGGATTTTGGCTAATACCTTTATTGCTTCCATTACAGATCACTGAACAGGTCAGCCTTATACACGCCATTCTCCAGCATCTCCTTGAAACTGCCCTTTACTGCTGCGACATCTTCATGGTAGGTCATGCCATACCAGGTGTCGTTGGTCTTCAGGACCTTTACGGACATCTTTCCCTGCTCCAGCAGCTCACCGATGAAGATTGGGATCAGATACTCGGCTTTCTGAGGATTGCTCGGTACTTCTTTCTCGAAAAACTCCTTGAAACCATTTTCCAGCACATCCAGAAAATCAGGGGTCAAGCCCCACATATTCATGGATACCAGAGAGTTCACATCCACAACTATGCCGTCTGCCTCTGCTCCACCTGCAGTCTTCACGATGTTCTTGGTCTCCACAACCTCAGTCAAGTTGTTATCCTCGTCCATCTTGCAGATACCACGGGTCACACCGCCATTATCAGACAGGGTGTTCTTCAGCACAAAGCCTGCCATACAGGACTTGCCGCCATTCACAAGATATTCATGGACAGCCTTAAAGCCTTCCTTGCCATAGTAATCATCTGCATTGATTACTATGAACGGGGTCTTGATTACCTTCTTCGCTGCAAGCACGGCCTGTCCGGTTCCCCACGGCTTTATACGGCCTGCCGGAAGTTCTCCCGGAATATCGTTGATATTCTGGAAAGCGTAGTCTACAGTTACATTGTGAGAAGAACAAATAGAGGCAATACGATCACCAATAACCTCTTTGAAATCCTTCTCAATATCCTTGCGGATGATAAAGACTACATGGTTGAAACCAGCCTTAATCGCATCATGGATCGAGTAGTCCATGATGATATGGTTTGCATCATCGACTGGCTCCAACTGCTTAATTCCCGTTCCGAAGCGGCTGCCGATTCCGGCTGCCATGATAAGTAATGTTGTTTGCATACTCTCTCCTACTCCATTAGTGTAGTGTTATTCTCCAATAATCATCGGTGCAATTTTTCTTATAATCAATGTACCTATATAGCACATGTTAACCGTAATACATGAAACCGCAAATGAACACAGAAAGCCTTCCACTGTATCAGGCTTTTCCAATAAATTCTTTGTTACCGGTAGAACCGACTGAAAGAAAAGAATCGGAAATTTGTGCATCAAAAGGATTGGGAAGCTAATTCGTCCTACCTGTCTAAGATGGTATTACATTAATCTTGTTAGAAATTAATTCCTATCATTTTCTTCGAATGTCCACATCATTACTGCTGAAAACGGCACCATCATGATCACATTTTCAATGCACTCTGTGGTCAAAACCTGTTCACCATTCTTTGTTTCCCAGATGTCCCCAACCTCCCATGACGGCTATCTGTCACCTAGTGCAATTTTTACCATATACCATACGTCCTATGACGGTACAAATCGAATTCACTAATTTATTACACCATACGTCAACTGTCGAATTCCAAACTTTAGAAACCGTGATAACACTTACGACTGTTATAATCTCTGCCAAGAAATATGCTGACGGATATCCTAATCTTACATACGTCCTTTCTATAATCCAACATGACAAAGACCCAATAAATAGTACATGCAATAAATATATTGGAAGTGACAAGCTTCCAAGATTTTTGAAGTATTTCTGCTGATAAAAGTTTTTGCACTACTTTTTATTTTGAAAATAGCACACATAACAAATAATACTAGTAGTACTTGAACTTTCGGTGCAACTGCAATATTGATTGTTCCAACAACCACATTAGGCACTAATGAATATACCCTGTAATGGCCTAAAAGCAATGCGGCCCCCCCCCCCGATTGCAAAAAGCATGTCAGAAG
>ENA-OQDT01001731-OQDT01001731.1-human-gut-metagenome-genome-assembly--contig:-NODE-1731-length-12234-cov-3.713885_pt1 | contig 12234 bp, 10 predicted proteins | sample MGYA00242786_ERZ504617 | MGnify/ENA primary metagenome ERZ504617 (study PRJEB26092, sample SAMD00036337) | human gut metagenome | host: Homo sapiens | study: EMG produced TPA metagenomics assembly of... | reverse complement strand
CAATACCGTATTCGGGAGCAGCCTGAATAGAATTCAAAAGTTCAATCCAACAATCCGAAGCAATTGTCAAATTAAGAAAGCCCTTCACTGCATTGTAGGCTGAAACCAATTCGGGAGCATGCTCTTTCAGGTATCCGCCTATTTCCTGTGCGGTCTGTTCAGGCCCTTCTTAGACATTTTCAGAAAAGGGAAAACAACCAAGTAAGATGTCCTTCAAACTCTTTCTTAGTCTTTTGCAGTTGTACCATTTTTCCGGGTACATCCTGTCCGTACAACGTTTTGATAGCGCTGATAATGGACGTGGTGAGTTTTTCTTCTATATTCATAATATGTACGTACACTTATTTGTTATTGGATTGCAAAGATAGACATTTTAGGCGAAATCCTTCCTATCTTACCTTAATTTACTATATCTCCTCTCTGCAAACGATACTTTTCCGACTGAAAAACGAATAGCCCACAAACGAATAAACATACAACAAGCAATAAAATATGTCTAAAAATATTTTTATTCATTTTGATATTCAAGTAGATTTACTGTTGAAATCAAATTAAACAAATCAACACACAGGAATGCGATAAACAAATAGATTTGATCTATCCGCCCAATATTTAAATAAGACAATTCCTATTTTAACTACGTTAATAAAATTCCGTATAGTTTTGACTTTCAACAGGTTCACCATGAAAAAAATATTAAAATATATTATCCTATTTAAATCAAAATACATATATTTGCGATTGTTATTGAATATCACAATTATAAAATACACAAGCAAAAAGAGACCCTAATGAGGATTTGGATGGCCATAAAACCACTATTAGGAAATATGATAATGATAAAAAAGGTAGCATCACAATTTTAGAAAGAGAGTTCAATATATAATGCCTGAAAAATGGCAATGTACAAACCCCTAATAAAAGCCAAGTTTATATGAGCAGATTTTCTTCATTATTATGTAGCTTGCTATTCTGCATGATTACATATGCACAGGAAATTACAGTAACTGGTAAAGTCACCGCAGGAGGCGAAGAAATGCCTGGTGTCACAGTAGCTGTAAAAGGACAAACTCGCGGTACCATCACTTCTATCGATGGCAGCTACCAGATTCAGGTTAACGGCAATGAAAGCCTGATCTTCTCTTTTGTAGGTTACGAAACAGTAACTATACCGGTAAACAGACGCAAAGTGATTAACGTAGAATTAAAGGAAGCAGCCCAAATGGTAGATGAGGTAGTGATAACTGTTCCTTACGGTACTGCCAAAAAATCCACATTTACAGGGTCTGCAAGCTATATTGCCGCCGGTACTATTGAAAAAGCACAGGTCAGTAGTGTATCAAAAGCACTGCAAGGAACTGTAGCTGGTTTACAGTCTTTTTCCTCCAGCGGTCAACCCGGATCAGACGCAACTATCCTGATTCGTGGAGTTGGTTCTGTAAACGCTTCAACCAATCCCCTCTATGTGGTTGATGGTGTTCCTTACGATGGTGCTCTTTCCTCCATAGCATCTTCAGATATTGCGTCAATCACTGTATTGAAAGATGCAGCTTCCGCTGCATTGTATGGCTCACGTGCAGCAAACGGCGTAATTATGATCACCACCAAACAAGGAAATAAAGATAGCGCACCCACCGTTGAATTATCTGCCAAATATGGTTTTTCAAGCCGTGCACGGGCAGACTACGACCAGTTGAATACAAACCAATATTATGAATTATATTGGGAAGCCATGCGTAACTATCGTATGGACAACGGTTACTCTGCCGAAGAAGCTGCTGTATGGGCATCAAGCAATGTTACAGGCAATCTAGGCATCAATCCTTATGGCAGTGCTTATCCTGAACCAATCGGCCATGACGGAAAACTGGTAGCAGGCGCCAAACCATTATGGGACGACAGCTGGGACGACGCCCTTTCACAAGATGCGCACTATACAGATTTAAATGTACGCGTAAGTGGTGGTAGCAAAACCTCCAAGTACTTTGTTTCAGCAGGTTACATGGATGACCAAGGTGCTTATATCTGCTCTGGTTTCAAACGCTATACTCTCCGCGCCAACGTGACTTCAGATATCCGCAAATGGTTACAGATCGGATTGAATGTATCAGGAACTCATTCTGTTCAAGACTATCCCAAGCAAGATGACTCAACAATCTCCAATGTGGTCATGTTTGCCCGTTCATTACCATCATTCTATCCAGTGTATCAACGTGACTTGACAACTGGAGCATATTTATTGGACGAAAATGGTAACCGTATGTTCGATTATGGTGAGTATCGCCCTAACTCGTATGCAAAATATAATCTGCTGGCTTCCATGCCACACGATAAAAGCGAGATAAAACGCGATGCTGCTTCTTTACGTGGCTTTATCCAAATAACTCCTATCGAAGGACTTTCTTACAAAATGTCTTTGAATATTGACTATAACAACAAAACAAATCATGACTACACCAATCCTACTTACGGTACAGGTTCTATCAGTGGTGGCAGCGTAAGCAAATACAACTACCGCACTACAGGCATGACTTTTAATAATGTCATTAATTATCAACACACGTTCAATGATGTACATGATATCCGTATGATGGCCGGTCAGGAGTACTATGAATATAACACTTCCAATTTCGGCGGAAGCCGCAGCAAAGTCATCATGGATGGATTTTATGAGCCCGACGCAGCTTCCTCTTTAGGTGATTTTGGCGGAAACAGCGACCAATACAAGCTGTTAAGCTTCTTTGGAAGTGCTGAATACTCGTACAATCAAAAATACTTCTTATCGGCTTCTGTCCGTTCTGACGGTTCTTCCCGTTTCCATCCGGATCATCGTTGGGGTACTTTCTGGTCAGTAGGCGCATCTTGGAAAATCATGCAGGAAGAGTTTATGAAGGACACATCAGACTGGCTATCTAATTTATCATTGCGTGCCAGCTACGGAGCGCAAGGCAATGACCAGGTAGGTTATTATGCGTATCAGGCGCTCTATTCCATACGTAATAACCTCGGTGAATCCGGTTTGCACGCTTATCGTCTGGCAACTCCTAATTTATCATGGGAAACCAATCTAAATACTAATATCGGCTTGGATTTTGGTTTCTGGAACAATCGTCTAAATGGTACAATAGAATATTTTGAACGTCGTTCCAAAGATTTATTATTCTCTAAAGACTTAGTTCCATCTTCAGGTTTCTCAAGTATGGACGAAAATATTGGTGCCATCAAAATTATGGATGGGAATTCCAAATCTCAGGATATCCTATCATGACTAAAGATTGGAAATGGAAACTTTCTTTTAATGCTACTACCTATAAAAACAAAATAACCTCATTACCTGCCGAAGAAATGTGGAGTGGCAACAAGAAATGGGTAAAAGGAGGATCGTTATATGACTTCTATTTAGTAGAATGGGCTGGTGTCAATCCTGAAAATGGTAATCCTATGTGGTATCGTTACAATACCAACGGAGAAAAAGTAACCACAGAAGACTATTCATCAACCACACCGGACGACAAAGTAAAATGTGGCAATTCACTACCAGACTGGACTGGCGGTCTTCAATCAGATCTTTCATTCAAAGATTTTACATTATCATTCTTATTCTCTTATTCCATTGGTGGTAAAATCTATAATGGGGATAAAGTTTCATTGATGAGCCAAGGACCTACAGGTACCAGTTGGAGCGTAGATATGTTAGACCGTTGGACTCCTGAAAATCCCTATACCGATGTACCGCGTCTGACTACTTCTCCCAAAAGCTCATGGACAAACTCTTCAAACCGGTTCTTAGTTGACCGTTCATACTTACGTCTGAAGAATATTACATTCTCTTACAATCTGCCGAAGTCATTGCTGAACACATTGACACTGAAAGATGCAAGCATATTTTTTCAAGCAGAAAATATGCTGACATTAGCCAAACAACAAGGTCTAGACCCAGAGCAAACTTTCGGAGGCTCTACTTACTATCGCTATCCGGCAAATGAAAACTATTTCATTCGGTATCAATGTGAAACTTTAATACAGAAAGAAGAATATGAAAACTATTTTTAAATATATATTTTCAGTCGCACTGGGAAGTATAATGCTCACTTCCTGCGATTTGGATACAATTCCTACAACTTATGTAGATGCCGGTTCTGTTTTCGGTAAAACAGGAGATGCCGAAAAAGTACTTAATGGTGGTTGGAACTACCTGATGGAAACTTTCAATTCCTACGCCAACCCTGGCTATGGAGCAATGTTACGTGCAAATGATGCAATGGGTTCTGACGTAGTACTAAACACCAAATATGGTTTTAGAGCACACAATGAATTTACCGCTATTTATGGAAAAGGGGGCACAAACACCCTAAGCTGGCTTTTAGCATACCGTGTTATAATGACTGCAATGGTGTATTAGATAATATTGACGCTGCTGAAGGTACACAAATTGACAGAAATCGAATCAAGGGACAAGCGTTAGCCTTACGTGGTTTTCTATATTTACATCTAGCTTCTTGTTATTCTTTTGCCATTGATAAAGATCCAGATGCTGTATGTGCACCTATCTATACACAATCAACAGATGAAACAATTGCAGCTGAAGGAAAACCTGCATCAAGTGTCAGTGAAGTATATGCGCAATCTATCAATGACTTGGAAGAAGCATTAGAACTTATTCCCGAAACTTATGTACGTGACGCCAAACACAAAATTGACAATGAAGTTGTCCTAGGTATTCTCTCACGTGCCTGTCTTTATGCTCGTCAATGGGAGAAAGCTAAAACTTACTCAGACAAATTGTTAGCTAAAAACAATTATCTAATGACCGAGAGTGAATATAAAGCCGGATTCAATTCTGTAGACAATAAAGAATGGATTTGGGGGCATGCTCAAACCAACGATCAAAGTAATGCCAGTTATCAGTTTCATTATTTAGATACTACAACTAAAGGATCATACTATTATAGCTTCAATGTAGACCCTTACTTCCGTGATTTGTTCGAAGATGGTGATTATCGTAAAGAAATGCTGTTCTGGGCTACAGATCCGGGAGCTGACGTTGAATCAGCAGCCTATGTATGGATGCGTAACTCTAAATTCAGATTCCGCGATATCGAAAACCAACTTGGTGATATCGTATTGATGCGCGTTGCCGAAATTTATTTGATAAATGCAGAGGCAAAGGCACATCTGAATGACCCAGATGCTATTAACAAATTAAATGATTTAAAAACAGCCAGAGGAGCAAAAACCATTAATACAAATCTTTCACAACAAGACCTATTGGAAACAATTTGGTTAGAACGCCGTAAAGAATTATGGGGTGAAGGATTCAGTTTGATAGACATTATCCGCAACCAACAGGCTGTAGTTCGAAAAGCATATCCCGAAGGTCCCATTGACTATATTTACACTGATGAAAACGGACAAACTCACACCCTGAAGAAAAAGACTCAAGGACATCGTTTCTTCAATTTCCCCGATAAAAGTGCATTCTGTCCAAACAGTAAATATTATTTGTACCGAATTACGGATTCGGAAGAGCTGGCGAACAAAAACCTTTACAAGGATCATCCTAAACTCTCAATTTATACCAAATAACAGCAAACTCTAACAAAGTAAAAACCCGTAGCAAAATGAACTGTTACGGGTTTTTTATTGTTCTCAAACAAATCAAAAGAGAGTATTCATTAATAAATTTATAGTTCCAAAGGATAACTCAAAATAGATTAATGAAACAGCTTTATAATAATCTGTATCATCATGATATCCTACCCTTTCTTACTTTATTCATTGCTACATAAAATAAGAAAAGGGAGCTTCTCTTCGGATTTTAATCATAAGAGATTTAAATTTCAATATCTCTTTAGAAACACATTCTTTCTGTTTTATTTCTTCTTCAAATCCTCAGGAGAAACCAACTTATAAAGCTTGTCACTAGGACGTACCTTATCGGGTACTTTAAAGGATACATGTTGACCTTTTCTTACCACATCCACCGGTTTCAAATCCACACGCGCCTCATCCAACGTCAGAAATACTGCTCCTGTAGTAGGTCCTGTGATCAGAAGCTTATCCCCTACTTTCATCTCAGCAGCTTCCACCAGAAACTCTGCAACGCCAATATTAGAAAAGTACTTGATTCCCTTACCCACATACACCTTACGCTCAGTAGCCTCCGAACCATAGTTCTTACTCCATTCACCCAAACGCTGTCCTAAATAATACCCATTCCAGAATCCCCGATTGAATACGGTCTTCAGCCGTTCATCCCAAGCCTGCTTCTTCTCCTCGGTAAAAGTGCCCTCCAGATAAGAACAAATAGCTTCTTTGTAACATTCCACCACGGTACGTACATACTCAGGTCCTCGGGCACGCCCTTCGATCTTGAAGACACGCACGCCAGCCTCTATCATCTCATCCATAAAATGAATAGTTTTCAAATCTTTAGGAGACATGATGTATTTATTGTCCACCTCCAGTTCAATATCACTCTCTTTATCCTTCACATCGTATGCACGGCGACATATCTGCATACAAGCCCCCCGGTTAGCAGAAGCATTCATCTCATGCAAACTGAGATAACACTTGCCCGACACTGCCATACAGAGTGCCCCGTGGCAGAACATCTCAATACGGACCAATTCTCCATTCGGACCTTTAATTTGTTCCTTCTGGATAGTATCATAAATCACCCGCACCTGCTTCAAATTCAATTCACGTGCCAATACCACTACATCGGCAAAGCGAGCATAAAATTTCAACGCTCCGGCATTACTGATATTTAATTGGGTGGAAAGGTGTACTTCCTGCCCCACCTCGCAACAATAAGCCATTACCGCCACATCCGCAGCAATCACGGCACTGATGCCTGCCTCCTTAGCCGCATCCACAATGGTACGCATCAAAGCAATATCTTCATCATAAATAATGGTATTGATCGTAAGATAGCTCTTGATGCCATGTTTATCACAGATCTGTGCTATCTCGCGTAAATCATTGACAGTAAATGTACTGGCAGAACGTGCACGCATATTCAGACTCTCAATTCCGAAGTAAATAGAATCCGCACCTGCCTGTATGGCTGCCGCCAGCGACTCACGTGAACCTACAGGAGCCATTATTTCAAAGTCTTTTATAGAAGCTTTCATTATTCTTTTGATTAATATATGTGCAAAGGTAGGCTTTTTTCCGTATTTTTGCAGCCTGATTTCACCACAGATTACACAGATTCACACAGATTATAAATTAATACTCAAATGAATCTGACTTTTCTGTAACCCAAAGATAAACATACAACAATGAAGATTAGAAATATAGACCTGGGCAGATACCCTATTTTCCTGGCTCCGATGGAAGATGTAACAGACCCCGCTTTTCGCCTGATGTGCAAGAAGTTCGGTGCTGATATGGTATATACCGAATTTGTATCGGCAGATGCATTGATACGCTCGGTAGGTAAAACGATGCAGAAGCTGAATATCAACGATGAGGAACGCCCCGTAGCCATCCAGATTTACGGCAGAGACACGGAAACAATGGTAGAAGCGGCGAAAATAGTGGAAGAGGCGCATCCTGACATCCTGGATATTAATTTTGGCTGTCCTGTAAAACGCGTTGCCGGTAAAGGAGCCGGTGCAGGTATGCTGCAAAATATCCCGCTGATGTTGGAAATTACCCGTGCTGTTGTGGACACTGTAAAAATTCCCGTTACTGTAAAAACACGTCTAGGCTGGGACAATGAGCATAAAATTATAGTAGATTTGGCAGAACAATTACAAGATTGCGGCATTGAAGCACTGACCATTCATGGACGCACCCGTGCACAAATGTACACTGGTGAAGCGGACTGGAGTTTAATAGGTGAAGTAAAAAAGAATCCCCGTATGCATATACCTATCATTGGAAACGGGGATATAACTACGCCACAACGTGCCAAAGAGTGTTTTGACCAGTATGGAGTAGACGCTATTATGATTGGCCGAGCCAGCTTTGGACGCCCGTGGATATTCAAGGAAGTAAAACATTATATAGAAACCGGTAAGGAACTCCCTGCCCTTTCTTTTGAGTGGCGGCTGAATGTACTCCGTCAGGAAGTGTTGGACAGTGTGAATCTGCTTGACGAACGCCGCGGTATTCTTCATGTACGCCGCCATCTGGCTGCTTCTCCCTTATTTAAAGGCATCCCCAACTTTAAAGAGACACGTATCGCCATGCTCCGTGCCGAAACCGTGAAAGAACTTTTCAGTATCTTGGATTATATCAGGGGGAATTACGGAATGAATTCTTAATGCTACAATGTGCTAATATGCTAATGTGCCAATTGCCATGCGGAATACAGCACAGCCAATTGGCACATTAATATATTGTAGCATTAACACATTATCTATTCCATTTTACGCAAACCTCTTTTGGGAGAGAAATCAATATCTTTAGGATTGCCTTTATAAGCCACCTCACCACTACTGGATGCTTTCGCAGTCAGCGAACCGGTCACATAACATTCCACATCACCAGAGGAACTGGCACTGGCAGTTACATTGACCGCCTTCATACCTTTTGCCTTTACATCCCCACTACTACTGGCTCTGTAAGAAGCGTTCTCACAAATACCTGCCAAAATCACATCTCCGGAAGAGCTGGCATCAGCAGATACATCAGCAGCGTTCAGATTCTTGACAGATACATCACCCGAACTACTGGCATCAGCAGAGAAATTCGTACAAGATACCTTTTCCAGAATCACATCACCCGAACTATTAGCGGTAGCCGCAAAATCATCACAAGAAATAGTGCTTCCTGTTACATCACCGCTACTGCTAGCCTTAACAGTAACTTTCCCACTCGTTTTCAGTCCATTCTTTATAATAATATCACCGGAACTGGAAGCTTTCAAGCTGTTCACAGCCGGAGCAGAAACTCTTACTTCCTTTTTATGTTTTCCGTTTATTGAAAAATTGTTTCTTGGTGATTTAAAACCAACCTTAAGTACTCCACCCTCTACACGGACATCAATATAGTCCACCAAATTGTCCGGAGCATATATTTCCACATCCTGTCCACCGGAACTTTGAGTATAGATTACATCCACCGAAGAACTGGTAGAGATAGCATTAAAACTACCCACATTCACTTTTTTGGTAACATAGTTCTTACTAGGAGTTATTCTCTCTGCACATGCTGTGGCAGACACTAACATAAGGGTCACCGCCATTAAAGTCGATACTAATTTTCTCATACTATTTTTGTTTTATTCATTAGACGTTATTTCTATGCCAAACGTTGCAACGTTTAGCCATTATTTTTAAAGCAATATTCATGCCAGCAACATTTATCACTGAAAATCAACAAGGTATAAACAAAACAGGGTGTCCGAAAATGGACACCCTGTACGCTTTTATATACTTTTTAAAACTATTTCAGCACAAGTTGGAAGACTACAGAAGCAAACCAACGCTTATACATATAAGTAGCCACAATATAAATACATACCGCCGAAATCCAGCCGGCAATAACATCCACCAAATAATGCGCCTGAATATAGACCGTAGCACAGCATAGAAGTACGTAGAACGGTGCCAAGAAATAACATAGTTTCTTATTAACGCGATAGGCCATAATCATCACAATGGTAGATATACCGACATGCGAACTAGGAAAAGCAGCAGTAGGGCGTTCCCCCACTTCCTGTGAGGCCTCTACCAAATTAAAGAAGAAACCATGATCAAAACCGGGACCGGGCAGCAGAATATCATTATTATTGAAATAATCACCGATAGCAGGGAAATGCTGCGCCATCACATTGTCCATTCCGATAGCAGGGAAATAGAATTGCGGACCGGCAACCGGAACCAATATATAAATAAGATAATAGATAAAAAACGAAGTGACCAGCACAAAAGAAACCTTTTCAAACCACTCAAAACGAAACAAGAAATAATAAATAGTCACAATCCCAATCATTGGATAATAAGCGAAATACCCCATATTAAATGGTTCACTGAACCACATGGAAGGAAAATGTTCACTAAATTCTACCGAAGGCTGGCAACGGAACAAAAACTGCTCCGCCGAAGCGAAGAAGTTATCCAGATTGGGAAAAAGACGATTAAATTCAAAGGTATCGGGATACCAATACGCTAAAAATGCCATCTGCACAGCCATTCGTATAAATGCCGTAAGTTTACACGGATACTTGCGATACAAATATATTAATGCAAACGTAATGGCCACAATGCCTGCACGCTCCAAAAGCATAATTACAGGGTGGTCCATACGAGGAAATAATATTAAAACCATTATGGTCGTGAGGGCATTATATATCAGACTAATGCTCTCAACGGCAAACAATCCTTTCACACTGTCTACCCGTTTGAATAAATTTAAAGCCATCCTTCTTTCTTATACCATGCAATGATTTCCTTTACTCCCTTGTCTAAAGGGTACTCAGGACGATATCCCAGTTCTTCCACCAAGGGTGAAATATCGCATTGCCAATTACGTTGTTTCATTATTTTATATTTGTCAGCATTCAGCGTACTTACCTTTCCCAGGCAACGCGCTGAAAATTCAGCGAGCAAAGATACAACTTTTAAAATAAATAATGGGCATTTAATGTGTATAACCCACGGATTACCAAGTTCTTTTTGTATCAAATCAGAAAAAGTACGGCTGGAATAGACATTTCCGTCACTAACAAAATAGGCGCGCTGCCGCACTCCATGTTCTATTGCCAAATAAACAGCTTGTACCAAATCCCTCACATAAATAAAAGTAAGATCCTGTCTTTTAAAACCAGGAGCAAAGTCTATATGCTGCTTGATAGACTTCGCCATCAGAAAATAATCGCGTTCACGAGGACCATAAACTCCAGTAGGACGGAAAATCACTGTCGGAAAATCATTCAATGATTGCAGGTAATGTTCCGACTTTAGCTTACTGACCCCATATGCCGTATTGGGCATTGCCGTATCACGCTCACTGATGGGTGCATAATTATCTTCATGAATAGGACCGAAAATACTAAGTGAACTGATATAGACAAATTGCCGGGGAACCATGTCCAAGGTTCTCAAAGCTTCTACAAAATTACGGGTATAGACATAATTGCCTTTGTCAAATTCGTCCTTATGGCGGCATTTAGTTACACCGGCACAATGAATGATATAATCCCATCCCCCATGCAATTGTTTATGAACAGCCAATTGCTCCGTCAATCTTCCGGGATGAGCAAAATCCAATTCGGCAAATTGAATGCGAGGATCTTTCAAATAGGTACGACTACTGCTTTTACGTACACCAGCCCATACCTGCATCTCTCTCTCCAATCCTCCTTCCACCAGGAAACTGCCAATAAATCCGCTTGCTCCGGTTACCAATACTTTCTTTAAGCAGCAAGTGTTCTTTTGTGCAAATTCTTCGTTATTCATTCTTCGTATGTTATTTCACCGGTTCCACATGAATACCCACATGAGTATCCTCTCCAAACTTTTCTTTCAATCTATGTTCAATACCAGTTGCCGTCTCGTGCGCTTTATGCAGAGAAATGTTCCCATCCATGCGTATATGAATCTCTATAGCATAATTGTTTCCGATACGCCGCGTGCGTAAATGATGCGGTTCGCTGACTCCACCAAAAGATAACACAATTCCTTCTATCTCACGTTCCACACTATCCGACAAAGACTTTTCCAGCAATTCATCCAGGCAAGGAACCAGCAGCCTGATGGAAACCCGCATAATAAAGAAACTGACTGTCACAGCGGCAATAGGATCAAGTACCGCCCAATGAGGACCAAGTAAAATCGCTCCGCCAATACCGACAGCCGTACCAATGGATGATAATGCATCACTCCTATGATGCCACGCATTCGCCACAACAGCCTGTGAGTGGCATCTTTTCCCCACTCTGACTGTATATTGATAAAGTATTTCCTTCAACAGAATAGAAATAATGGCAGCAGCCAATGCCAACATTCCCGGTTGACGAAGTTCCCCACCTCGTAGGAAAACCAATATATCTGTTGCTCCATTCCACAATATTCCAAATCCTACCCCCAATAATGCCATACCAATGAAAGCAGTAGCCAATGTTTCATATTTCCCATGACCATAATCATGGCTCTTGTCCACTGGTTTATTGGATATACGTACAAAAAGAATCACTACTACGTCCGTAATGAAGTCAGATAGAGAATGAACTGCATCTGCCAACATAGCAGCACTATGCCCTGCAATTCCGGCAAGGAA
>ENA-OQDT01001730-OQDT01001730.1-human-gut-metagenome-genome-assembly--contig:-NODE-1730-length-12239-cov-3.253880_pt1 | contig 12239 bp, 8 predicted proteins | sample MGYA00242786_ERZ504617 | MGnify/ENA primary metagenome ERZ504617 (study PRJEB26092, sample SAMD00036337) | human gut metagenome | host: Homo sapiens | study: EMG produced TPA metagenomics assembly of... | reverse complement strand
ACCTTGACGTGCCCCCCTGTATCCCCCTCTCCCAAGAGTTTTCAGAAAAATGGCTTCATCTTTCAGCCCGAACGATAACACACTGTGTTCCAACACGTACAATAACTGAAGGATAGAACATCCATCTTTCAGCCTTCCTTCAGGATGAAAACAGGAAACCGGTCGGCTGAAAGCGGAAAATCATTTGGCGCAGAACGAAAAATCGCTTGGCTGAGATTGAAAAATCGTTTGGCGCAGAAAAAAAGCCCTTTTAAGGAAGAGCCTTTCCCGTCTTCCGTAAGGTATGCAGACACCTTCGGCTGAAAGATGGCCGGTACATCCTTCAGGGCACAACAAACTTGTTTTTAAGAGACTTACGATAAGACCTGAAAGATGAAGGAGCTTTTTTGAAAAATCCCTGTGAGGGAAAAGAATACCATTTTCACATCGCCCCGGAACCAACCACCGCGCACAAAAAAGGCTTTCCCCGAAATGAGGAAAGCCTCGTGTTGGACTACCAGGATTCGAACCTGGAAAAACAGGACCAGAATCTGTTGTGTTACCATTACACCATAGTCCAATCTTCCACAAAAAACAGATGCCACCGGCACTGTTGCAGTTGGGCTACCAGGATTCGAACCTGGAAAAACAGGACCAGAATCTGTTGTGTTACCATTACACCATAGCCCACTGTCCTTTTTGCGAGTGCATCAAAGATAATATCTGCACTAAAGGTCTTTTGACGACCTGTTCGTCCAAAATGCTGGCTAATGTTGTGCCGATTTATGATGCGCATGTTATTAAAAAACTTCGCGCCGAAGAAACTATTTTCCTCGGCAAAACAAATATGGACGAATTTGCGATGGGTTCTACTACTGAATCGTCTTATTTCCAGGCTACTCATAATCCATGGAACCTGGACCGCGTACCTGGCGGCTCCTCCGGCGGCAGTGCCGCTGCTATCGCGGCCGGCGAAGCTATCTGGACTCTGGGTTCAGATACCGGCGGTTCCATTCGTCAGCCTGCTTCTTTTAACGGCTGTGTCGGTATCAAACCGACCTATGGCCGTGTTTCCCGTTACGGCTGCGTGGCTTTTGCGTCTTCGCTCGACCAGATCGGGCCGATCACCCGCGACGTTACCGATGCCGCTACAGTGCTCAATACTATCTGCGGCAAGGACGAGCATGATTCTACTTCGCTGCCGGTGGAAGTGCCTGACTTTACCAAAGCTCTGCGTCAGGACGTTAAAGGCCTGCGTATCGGTCTGCCGAAAGAATATTACGGCGAAGGCCTGGACCCCAAAGTCCATGCCGAACTGAAAAAAGCAATCGCTCAATACGAAGCCATGGGCGCTGAGATCGTTGAGATTTCCCTGCCTCATACCGAATATGCGGTCATTACCTATTACATCATTGCTCCGGCAGAGGCTTCCGCCAATCTGGCCCGTTATGACGGCGTCCGGTACGGTTTCCGTGCGGCTAATGCCACCAGCGCGCCCGAAATGACTACGCTCAGCCGTACAGAAGGCTTCGGCGCGGAAGTAAAACGCCGTATCATGCTGGGAACTTATGTTTTGAGCAGCGGCTATTACGATGCTTACTATAAAAAAGCCATGCAGGTGCGCACGCTTATCCGCCGCGACTTTGACAGCGCTTTTGAAAAATGTGACGTTATCCTGGCGCCGACCTCCCCGGTCGTTGCTTATCCTATCGACGGCAAAATGGACCCTTTGTCCATCTATATGCTCGACGTTTACACCATTCCGGTCAATATGGCGGGCCTGCCGGGTATTTCCGTACCCTGCGGCTTCGCGGACGGTATGCCTGTGGGCATGCAGCTGATCGGCAAACCGCTGGACGAAGAAACCGTGCTGCGTGCAGCCTATACCTTTGAACAAGCCAACGAATACCACAAGGTACTGGCACCGTTAGGAGGTAACAAATAATGAAAAAAACTATACTACTGTTATCGGTCTGGAAGTCCATGCCGAGCTCAAAACAAATTCTAAAGCGTTCTGCTCCTGCTCGACTGAGTTCGGCGGCGAGCCTAACACCCATGTCTGCCCGGTCTGCCTGGGGATGCCCGGCGCTTTGCCTGTGCTCAACAAACAGGTGGTGGAATTTGCGATCCGTGCGGGACTGGCTCTGAACTGCGATATCCAGAAATTCAATAAATTCGACCGTAAAAACTATTTTTATCCCGATCTGTCAAAAAACTATCAGATCTCTCAATTCGATCAGCCTATTTGCCTGGGCGGCCATATCGACATTGAAGTGGAAGGCGGGAAAAAACGTATCGGCGTGACCCGTATCCATATGGAAGAAGATGCCGGGAAGCTGAACCACAGCGGCGCTACGATCAGTACCTCCGACTCGTCGGCAGTAGACTACAACCGTGCCGGCGTACCTCTGATCGAGATTGTCTCCGAGCCTGATATGCGCAGCTCCGAAGAAGCCCGCGCCTACCTGGAACAATTAAAAGCTATTTTGGAATATACTGATGTCTGCGACTGCAAAATGCAGGAAGGCAGTCTGCGCTGTGATGCCAATATCTCTGTCATGCCGGAAGGCGCTGCCGAGTTCGGTACCCGCGCCGAGATCAAAAACCTTAACTCCTTCCGCGCTCTGGTGCGCGCGATCGAGTACGAAGTCGAGCGGCAGATCGACCTTGTTGAAAGCGGCGGCCATGTTGTGCAGGAGACCCGTACCTGGGATGACGCGCAGGGCATGACCTTGTCCATGCGCAGCAAAGAAGAAGCGCATGACTACCGTTATTTCCCGGAACCTGATCTGGTGCCGGTAGAATTAGACGACGCCTGGATCGAACGCGTTAAAAATGAACTGCCAGAGCTTCCTGCTCAGCGTCAGCAGCGGTTGATGACAGAAAATGGCCTGCCTGCTTATGATGCAGGATTGATCGTTGCCACCAAAGCTATGGCCGACTACTTTGATGCTGCCTGCAAAAATGCCGGTGATGACAAAGCTGTAGCCAACTGGCTTTTGGGCGATGTTTCCGCCTATCTCAACAACGAAGGCATCGAAATCGATGCTTTCCCGATCAAACCGGAAAACCTGGGCGAAATGGTTGCCCTGATCAAAGGCGGCGTGTTGTCCAGCAAGCTTGCTAAAAAAGTATTTGCCGAAATGCTCAAAGCCGACAAATCTCCGAAAGTCCTCGTTAAAGAGCTGGGCTTGGAGCAGGTCAGCGACGAAGGCGCTATTGCCGCTATCGTTGATGAAGTGCTGGCCGAAAATCCGCAGTCTATTGCCGACTTTAAAGCCGGTAAAGACCGTGCAATCGGCTTCCTGGTCGGTCAGGTCATGAAAAAATCCCGCGGCAAAGCTAACCCGGGTATGGTCAATAAATTATTAGTAGAAAAAATGCAGTAAACGACTGCTGATTTTAAATCCTGTAAATGGGGGTGTCGCAATGAATAAACCGTTTGTTTTTGTTGGTTCAGGTTTGGGCTATTTGTGGTTGCTCATTTGGACGACTGTCGTTTCTATTATTACTGTGGGCTTGTTTTTCCCATGGGCTTATTCAGCGCAGCAGCGCTGGATCTGTGCTAATACCTACGTTGAAGGCAGGCGGCTGCGTTTCGACGGCACCGGGCTGGGGTTCTTTTTTGCAATGGCTGGTCATTATGCTTCTGACTGCTGTTACTTTTGGCATTTATGCTCCCTGGGGCTATTGCCAGTTTAAACGCTGGGAGACCCGTAATACAGTTTTTGATGATTGAAAGCAACTGCCTGCTGTAATAAAACAATAAACAAAAGCTCCGTCTTTTTGACGGAGCTTTTTTGTCGTTCTGATTTATTTATATTTGCCAGAAAAATATTTAAAAATACAAATAAATATGCTTGTAGATATATAGAAAGTATGATATTCTTTTAATAAGTAAAAGAATATTAAATAATATAAAACGGCAAAACTGTCGAAAGGCAGTGACGCAAAGCTATAGGGTCTAAACCTTTACGGAATGACAGCCAGCTGCTCACAAGCAGAGATATTCTCGACTTGGACAATTTTGATGCCTGCCCGTTATACGGTCGGGTATTTTTTATTTGTCAGACAGATTTCAGGGAGAGGCTAAAGAAAGAGGAAGGTGCGGGTTCATGTTGAGGAATGGTGCAAGGGAAAAAGCTTTAAGCAGAAAAGTAATGCTTTCATTGCTTATGGCAGGTACAATGTCTGTTTGTATAATCTGGGGGGGGTACGTAATGGGGCTGAGAATACGGTAAAGCTGACTAGTGATACTGTTTATAATGTTATTGGTGAAATACCAGCGTCGATAGAGATGAACGGGCATAATATTATAAGCAATGTTATGTTAAAATGCTGATAATGCCGGGCTGAGTATTATTGGTACAGACATGGAAAATTTAACTATAAAATGGCGAAGGACTTCAATTTGCTGTCGCTGCACAAAGTAGTAGCAATGCCAAGGTATTGATTTCAAATGTGAAAAAAGTTGATATTACAGGCAATGTAATAAATGACAGTTTACTTCATAGTAATATTAATGGTGCCATTATATTTGATAAAGTGGGCTTTTTAATATTACAACAGAAAAAAGTATTGGTTTACATGCTCAAGGAGGACTTATTTATATTGATGCTGATGCAGTTTCAATAAAGTCAAAAGATGAAAATGCTATTTGGGCACAGTTAAGTAATTGTAGTGGAGATTATCCCAGTGATGTCAAAATTAAATCTTCTGGTGATATAACATTGCAGTCGACATCTTCTACGGCAGTAGGTGCTGCTAATATGGATAGTAATGTTACTGATAACAAAGTGACAGTGGATTTGCAGGGGAAAAATATTTATGTGATTTCTGAAAAATCTACAGGATTACTGTCTAACGATTTTCAAACAGGAAAAACAAGCATTATTCTCAACGCTGACGATGTAGTTAATATTAAAGCTGGAAAAAATGGAATTTATGCTGCTAATGGCAGAGATAAAGGCGATGCTTTTGTCAGCGTTGATGCAGGCAAAGAAATTAATATTACAGGGGTCCAAAATGCTATCTATGCTGGTTCTAACGCTTTGGTGAAAATCAGTGACAGGGGTATGGCGAAAGTCAGCCTTACTGGTAATGTCGTTGCTGAAAATGGCGGACAGATAATTGTCAAAAATGCTGATCAGATTGGTGCTTTAAAAGTTGACGGCGGTATATATAATGGCAACAATATTAGTATAAAGTATTCTGCGCCTACTCTTGACGACCGTACGGCCGTTTATGTTGCCAATAACGGTTCGGCAGTATTCGATGGTGATAAAACGGAAATAATTATCAATTCACAGTCTGAAAATGATCCACGTGGTGTTTGGGTTACCAGTGGTGGTAAAGTAGAATTCAACGCTAAAGAAACTGTAATAGATGTTACTGGTGTAGGCGGTTCTTCAAAATGGGGATTTGGGTTATTGCTTAATGGTACTGTAGGAGGATCAGCTGTTTTCAATGGGCAAAATGTCGCGATTAAAAACTATCAGGATCACTATACATCTCAAACGGTAACGGCTAAAGCTGGTTCGGAGATTACTTTTAATAATACTGGCAATGTGCTTATTAGTGCTAAAAGTCCTTTCGGCGTAACTGCTGTTGATAATCAGGGTAATATTACTTTTAATAATAGCGGTAATATTGATATTGTTGGCACAATAGTTCCTGGTAATAAGTCTGCTCAGACTAATGTAGTGGGTATTCAGTCGGGGAGCAGCGGGGCAGAGACAGTAGTTACTGATAAAGTAAAGGATTTTAATATTACTTTGTCGGGAGCTGGTGTGGATAATGATGGTACAAGTTATTCTACCGGAACTTATGGCATCATTCTTGATAAAGATGTTAAGGCTCTTATCAATTCTGCAACCCTTAATATAAAAATGAATATTGCTGATAATGTTGAAGATATATCGCCTGGAGATCATACGACTGAGGAAGCCTATGGTATAGATCCGGATGGTGGGTATATTACAGTAGGTACAGGTACTGTTACTAACATTACTATACAGGAAGGGTTAGGCACTGCGTATGCAGTAAATGCGGCTTCAGCTACTTCTGTTGTAGAGTTATTAGGTGATACGACTATCGTTGCTGCTGGTAAAACTGCTTCTTACGCACTGAATGCCGAAGCTGATGGACAAATCACCGTTGGCAGTACCGGTAAAACCGTTCACTTGACGGGGGACATTGTTGCTAAAAATGATGGTGTGATTAATATTGCTGGTAAAACTAATACAATTAACGGTATAGTCAAAGCGGTTGACGGTGGCACTGTTAATCTGAGTGGCGCTAGTGACGCTGTTTATAATAATATCAACATCAACAGCTTCGTTACCCAAGGGACTGGCAGTAATGGTAGCGTCAAATTGAATGGTGGTACGATGGATTTCGGTACGCTAAATAATCAAAATTTAGCCAGTAATTCTTTTGTGGTGAATGGTGGCTCCTTAAAAGCGGCATCCAAAGACATTTTTACCAGTGGCTTAACAGCGGCAGGTACTGCTATTGATAGTGGTGATGTATTGTCTGTAGTGAATAATGCCGTTAAATTTGAAAGTGGTAAACTGATCCTGAGCGATGAGAAATATAATTTGGCTTGGTTAAAGACAGCTAAAGCGGCACTCAATAACGCTGATAGCGGCACAATGGGACTAGTTGTTACCGGGACTTTAGTCACTACTGACGGAAAAATTCAAACAGAAGCAAGTGCCAGTGATTTGGCTGATACCGGTGCGGTACATGCAGGTGTGACAGGTAAAGTAGATACTAATGATGTAACAATCGGCAGTAGCGGTCTTTAAAATCTGGGCGTTAAAGATTTGGCTCTTGGCGGTTCAGCTGCAGATGCAAGCAAAGTAACTGTAGGTGATGGTAAAGAATTGACTTTGGTTGGCAGCGGCAGCGAAAATGATGCCTTGGTAAAAACATCTGGTGGTACGGCGAAAACTAATGTTGCCGTTGCAGTTGGCGACGGCACTAATGCAGGCACTTTAAATCTTGGAGTCGCGGGAACGGCCTGCGGCGGCAATCTTAATGCGGCAGTTGCCATTGCCAATGATGACAGTAAAGTAAATGTCGATGCCGGAACTTTTAAGGTTAATGAAATCAGCGCTGATAAAGGCACGATCAATGTAAACGAAGGTGCGGAACTCAAGACCGATAGTTTGACTGTTGGCTCAGCAGAAAGTACGGTTAAGTTAAGCGGTACAGGCGCTTTAGAGGCCAAGAGTATGACTGTTAATACAGGAACGATAGAAGTTACAGGTACGGCTAAAGCAGGGACTCTTACGGTAAATGACAGCAATGCAATAATTAGTGTCGGTACTGGTAACAGCGCGGGCAGTTTAGTTGCCGGTAATGCTGATCTCAACGGCGCGGCTGTAGTTTTAGACCCTGTATGGCAGGGTAATGATACGATTGGGAATGCTTCTAAGGCGGCATTAGCTTTTACAAATAATAATGTCAATGGATTGATGACAGTAGGGCGCAATTCGGTTTGAGCCTGGGAACGGACGATACAGGTAAAGCCGAGCAGGCTTTTGCAGAATCTGAATTGACCTGGGGGAAAACTGGTGTGAGTGCGGCGTTATACATTGACCAGGCCCAGAAACTGCAAGGTCAGGGCGGCATATTGCTTGACGGCACTAAGACCGCCGCATCAGCGGAAGCTAATAAAGCAAGTTTTGCCGACGGCTCGCTGCTGATCGTTAACGGTTCTGGTATAGGAACAAGTGGAACTGCAGCGTTGACAGGTGGATCAGGTTCCACGCTTACAGTCAATCAGGGAGCCAAGCTGTACCTGACCAGTACTAATGCCGGAACTTATACGATCACCAAAGGTTTTGCCAATACTACGATTGATGGCTGGTCCTGGTCAGCAGATGCTGCAGCTGTTGACGTCAGTGTAAATAAGCTTTCTGAAATCGAGAAAATCGAGAAAAATACTGCTGACGGTGATTTTACAGTAACTGTCAGACAGACGGACGTCCAAAAGAAATATGATGGCATCGCATTGCCGAACATTTTGCAGGCTATGGATCAAAGCAGGACAGAATATGCCGGGATCAAATATCTAACTGATTTGGCTAATGACAATAAGCTTGATAAAGAGGGTTTTATCGCTGCAGTCAACTCCTTCGCCCAGGGAGCGGAAAACAGCGGCGCTACCCGCACGGGTGCTTTAGCAGCCCTGGATCTGGGGACGGCGGTGCAGGAACATCTGTCCTTAGCCAAGGCGGCTGCAGAACAGAGCGGCGGTTTCGGCAAAGCTGCTGTTGATACTGCTGACAACGGCGGCATCTGGGCACAATATATCAACAACAAGGATAAAGTCGATAACATGGGCGGCGTCAGCTATGACGGACAATACAACGGTGTTATCATAGGCGGCGACTTTGCAGACCGTGGCAAATACAGCAGCGGCATAGCTTTCAGTTACGGCAGCGGTGACAGCACCGGCAGCGCCTCTAAAAATGAATTTTGACTTCTGGGGCCTCAGTTACTATGGCGGTATCCAAAACGGCGATACCAATCTGATTTTCGATGTCGGTTACAGCAAAACCAGTAGCGACGTCAAAGGCTTAATCAAGGCCGAACCTGACACGCAGGTCATCAGTATGGGCATCAAAGGTGAAAAAGTTATCAGCAATGGACATGGAACGAGCTATGTACCGTATGCGGGCCTGCGTTATCTGAACGTGGACGGCGGCAGTTATAACGGGACTATTGGCGGCGAAGTGGCTGCTCATTACAGCACTGATAAAGCAGATCTGTGGCTGCTGCCGGTAGGCATCAGCATCAGCCATGAAAGCGTTACTGCCGGCGGCTGGAAGGTGCGTCCGACAGCCGATATCGCTTATGTTTGGATTTTGGGTGATAAAAATACTGCGATGGATATTACCGTTCCGGGTGTAAATGCAACCGACAGACTTGGCTATGATATCATGGACAGCGGGTTCTTTGTCGGCAAACTGGGCCTGGAGGCTGAAAAAGGTGAGTGGACTTATGGCTTAGGCTATGCCTGCCAGAAAGGCAGTCATGCTCAGAACAGCAAATTTATGCTCAATGTAACTTACAGTTTCTAAAAAACAACTTTTTCAAAATCTCTTTTTCCTGTTCACCCTTTTGTGTACCTGTGTGGAAAGCCTGCCTTTTATCGGCAGGCTTTCTGCTTTTGATGCGGACGTTTATTTGTAAATGTCGGGTCATATTTTATATTCGCATGATTTATGGTAAAATAAAGATACAATCCAATGGCTTGAGCGTACGGTTTCTTGCATGCTGAGAACCGTTTTTTTATTTGGAGCTTGCCTGTTATGTTTTGAAAGAAGGAAAAGTAAATTGGGATCAGTCCATAATCAACATTTTAAGCCGCGGCTGGCGATGTTTGCCGTGGGGATATTTTTAATGACTTTTGGTATCGCTCTGTCCTGTAAGGCCGACTTAGGCACATCGCCGATTTCCAGTGTACCGTGGGTTATGAGTATGTTTTTACCTTTTAGTTTGGGTGATATTACGATCATGATGAACATTGTTATGATCCTGGCGCAGCCGCTTATTCTGAGGGCGCTTTATGTAAGGGAGCTGGTGGGCCAGCTGCTGACGACGCTGGCTTTTGGCTGCAGCATTGATTTTTCGATGGGTCTGTTGGACTGGTTTATACCGGGCAGTGCACTGGAACAATGGCTTGCTTGCCTTTTAAGCATTGTTGTCTTGGCTTTGGGTGTTTTTCTGGAGGTGCGCGCTAAAATCTTTTTAGTTGCGGGCGAAGGTGTGGTCAGTGTACTGGCGTTTGTTACTCAAAAAAATGTTCAGCCTGATCAAAAAATTGTTTCGATATATCGCTGGTCACTTTGGCGATTATTATTTCCTGGGTGGAATTCGGTACATTACAAGGAGTTGGAGCCGGTACAGTAGTGGCCGCAGTTTTAGTAGGGCGGTTTGTACATTTGTATGAAAGCAGGCTGAGCTTTTTCGATCGCTGGAAAGTAGAAGCTTAAGTTGGCTGCAGCTTGATTTTTCCTGTAAAATATTTTAAAATTTTTTTGGTTTCAAAATATTTGTCTTATCTGTAAAAAATATTTTAAGTGCTTGCCAAAAAAGCAGGAACGTAGTACAATGTGGTTAGCGAAAGCTAATCTAAGCGAATTTAAATTTATGGTGCAATAAAGCGTCTGCGGCAGAAGCCGTAATGGCGCAGCGTGAACGAAAGCAGGTGTAAAAATGGCTGATTATATTATTGGCGGTAATTTTAGTGGCTCTGGCAATTTTGGCACTGCGCAGCGTCTTCAAAAAAACATCTTCCGGCGGTTGTGCCGGCTGCAGCGGCTGTAATGGCTGCGGACCCAGCTGTCACGGACAGGATCAGGAAACTGCCTCCAAATAAGCGGTGGAATGGCAGACGTCTGCGGCGTCGAAGCCTTGCAGATTATTGACAAATTCACTTTTAAAAAGCATATAATTTGACCATAAGGTCATTGGATTTTGTATCAGCCGCAGGCGCACGCAAACGTACGTGTCCTGCGTTTTTTTGTGAAGGTGGGTTTAGTTTTATGTATCATATCGACCGGGGCGCGTGGGCCGAGATCAATCTTGATGCCGTGGCGCATAACGTGCAGATCGCCAAAAGCAATCTTGATCCCCATACTAAGCTGTGTGCCGTTGTCAAGGCTGATGCTTACGGACATGGCGCGGTAGCGGTAGCCCGCGAAGCCGAAAAGAACGGCGCTGATTTTCTGGCCGTAGCGCTGCTGCAGGAAGGTCTTGAGCTGCGTGAAGCAGGTATCAGGCTGCCTATTTTAGTGCTGGGTTCGCTGCAGCCGGGAGCTGCCAATGTTGTAGTGCAGTTTGATATCAGTCACGCCGTTTTTGACGAAGAACGTTTATATGCCCTTAACGAAGCGGCTGTTAAATTGAATAAAAAAGCCAGGATCCATATCGCTATTGATACCGGTATGCATCGGATCGGCGTACATGTTCGCGATGCGGGTGAATTTGCGGCTAAGGCCGCGGCGCTGCCTGGCATTGAGATCGAAGGAGTGTTCTCGCATTTTGCAACGGCAGATGCTGATGACAAAGCCTATGCCGCGCATCAGTTTGAACGCTTCCAGGAAGCGCTGGAGCTGATCAGGGAGAAGGGTATCAGGGTACCGCTGGCACATATCGCCAACAGTGCCGCTTTGACAGAACTGCGTGAATATCAGATGGATATGGTGCGTCAGGGTATTACTTTGTATGGTTTGCATCCTGCGCATATGAGCGATTGTTATAAAGATTTTGAGCCTGTCATGACGGTCAAATCGACGGTAAGCTTTGTCAAAAGCCTGCCTGCCGGTGCGACTATCGGTTATGGGCGTACTTATACATTGAGCCGTCCCAGTGTTATTGCCACGGTGCCGGTCGGTTATGCCGACGGCGTCAACAGACGTCTTTCCAACGTGGGCTATATGCTGGTTGGCGGCGGCAGGGCTCCTATCGTGGGCCGCGTGTGTATGGATCAGGTGATGCTTGATGTTACCGACCTGCCTCCGGTCAAAGTGGGCGACGAAGTCACCGTTTTCGGCGGCAAAGATTTGCCGATGGAACTGGTTGCACAGTGGGCAGGTACTATCTGCTACGAGCTGGTCTGCAGCGTCAGTCCGCGGATGCCGCGCCGTTATGTGCGCAACGAAAAGTGAGTCTGCTTTAAAAACGCTTTCCCTTATTTATGGCTGCTTTTGGCTTCGGCCGGGCAGCCGCTTTTTTATTTGCAAAGGCTGTAAAAGCAGGAGGGCGTTATTTTTATTTAGGCCGCTGCGGCGGCAATATGCTACAATAATAATATAAGAATCAGTAAGGAGTGTGACTTGACTATGAACGAACAGGAATGGCAGGCGTGTGTGAACCATGTGGCCGGCGGTGAATATCCGGTCCCCCGCGGTATGATCAGCAACTATAACGACTGGCGCTGCCGCTCGACGGTGGGGCGCGCTTTATATTGGATGGATGAGGTAGAAGCCGCGATGCATGTCCTGGCAACGATACTTGATGTGGAGCCTGATATGGAGGATGCACCGGAAATGGGCCTCAGCGAAGCTGAACATAAAGTGCTGTGCCTGCGGGATATAGCTGAAATCGTTTGGAAGTTGGCCCGTAATGAGGATGCTGCTTTGAATTATCTGGATCAGGCCTATGCATTGAGCCGGGCCTATAAACATCCCTTCCGCAGCGCTTCCCGCGGCGATATGTTTTATCGCCGGCTGGCGATCCTGCGT
>ENA-OQDT01001729-OQDT01001729.1-human-gut-metagenome-genome-assembly--contig:-NODE-1729-length-12246-cov-3.292433_pt1 | contig 12246 bp, 15 predicted proteins | sample MGYA00242786_ERZ504617 | MGnify/ENA primary metagenome ERZ504617 (study PRJEB26092, sample SAMD00036337) | human gut metagenome | host: Homo sapiens | study: EMG produced TPA metagenomics assembly of... | reverse complement strand
GGTTGGATATAGGGAAATCCTTCTTTCGAACATGTGCCTTCGTGAGATTGTGGAAGTACCGATATTCCAGTAGTTTCCATATAAATCCTGAAATGTGCTGCCATGTCCGGTTCCGTTGACAAAACCTTCGGGTTTATAAGAGAAAGGATTATGTTTGAGTAAAGTGAATGGGCCCAATGGATTTTCCGATACGTAAACTCCGTTGCTGTAACTTTTGAATTCGGTACCGGGTACTGCATATTGCAGGTAATACTTCCCTTTGTATTGGTTCATCCATGCGCCTTCAAGCCAGCAAGTGTGCTTGTAATTGGTATTATAGTCTCCGGATACTTCCCAACCGTATTTTTCAGCATTGCTGTAAAATAAGGGAATGGCTTCCCCTTTGGGCATAAATGTTTTTTTATCCAATTCCATTCCCATCATGGGAGTGGCTGCACCGGAACCATAGTATAGATATACTTTGTCAGTATCTGAATCGTAAAACAACATCGGGTCTGCCAGGATATAAGGAAACTGATCGGTTACCAACTCCCATTTGCCTGATTTGGGATCAGCGCTTTTATAGATTTTGTTGGTGGCTACGGAGGCCGTGAAGTAGATCTCTCCGTCCATTTCCATAACGGTGAATATTCACATTAAAAAGATCATTTACGAAAAAGTGTAGATGGTCTTTTAAGTGCATTTTATGAAAGAAGTATATCTTGATTTCTTTACTGAGAAAAATTTTATGAAAAAAAGAACTTGCAATATACCTTAAGGGGTATATACTGTCACTGTAATCAAGAAAGGTGTGCATACTATGGAAGAAAAGAAAGAATGTTGTTGTCATAAGAAAAGGAGCGGACAGAAAAGGAATACAAGGATCTTCATGAACCGCTTAAGCCGGATTGAAGGCCGAGGTACGAGGAATTAAGCGTATGGTGGAAGAGGACGCATACTGTACGGATATTCTGATTCAGGTTTCAGCGGTCAATGCGGCGCTGAATAGCTTTAACAAGGTGCTTCTTGCTAATCCATATCCGCACTTGCGTAGCGGAAGATATCCGTGCAGGGAAAGAAGAGACAATCGATGAACTGGTTGCCACGCTCCAAAAATCACATATTTGGAATTTTTTATAGCCTCTGCTGCATTTCCCCGGCTGATATGTTTATATGCACAGATATTGTTCTCTTCCTCATCAAATACCTTTGGTGCATCTGGTTTCGCTGCCTCTTCAATTGTATGAATGTGAGGAAGTACCTCATACTCAACCTGGATCAGCTTCGCTGCCTTATCTGCAGTCTCTTTATCCCTGGCTGCCACAAGTGCAATGGCATCTCCCAGATAATGGGTAAGCCCTCCTATGGGAATCAGGGTATACTGATCATGCTTCAAATGTCCGATTTTATTCTCTCCTGGAATATCTTCCGCCGTAACAACTGCCTCTACCCCAGGAAGTGCCAGTGCCTTGGTCTTATCAATGGAAAGCACCCTTGCACGCGGATATTTACTTCTCAGTGCTGATCCATAAAGCATACCATCCAGGTAAAAATCGTCTGGATATTTTCCGGTACCAAGAACCTTTTCCCCAACATCGATTCTTGCTACACGGGAGCCAATATGCCAGTCGTTGTTAATTTCTTCCGGAAGTGTCCCCTCCTGTATAACTTTAGCCGCGATCCGTACTGCATCTATAATTTTTACATATCCGGTACAACGGCAATAATTGTTACGCAAGGCATATTTGATTTCTTCATCAGTGGGCTCTTTATTCACATCCAGAAGAGCTTTCGTGCACATTACCATGCCAGGAATACAAAAGCCGCACTGTACGGCACCAGCCTTTCCGTATGCATACGTATATACCTTTTCTTCCCACTCTGTCAGACCTTCTACTGTAATGATATTTCTGCCATCCAGCAGATCTGTATCCGGCACACAGGCCTTACAGGTTCTGCCATCGATAATCACTGTACAGGCTCCACAGGCACCCTCACTACAGCCATCTTTTACAGAAGTCAGATGTAACTCATCACGGAGAAATCTGAGCAGCTTTTGATTTTTTTTCGTCTCTACCCTCTGGCCATTGACTGTAAATACTGCCATGTTGGACTCTCCTTTCTACTCCCCCCATGAAAGTCAGATGCTTTTAACTGCGCTCCTAAACTTTCACAGTGAACTATGAGAAACACATTCTGAAGGTTTCCCAAATTATCGCAGCAGTCACCAAGATCTTATGCATGAACATACTTCGGCTCGCTGCCTGTCAAAATATAGACACTGTCCACAGCCCTTAAAAAGCTGTGGACAGTATTTTCTATTACTTTATTTAGTTATCAGATATCCATAATCATCGATCACTGCACAGATCAGCTTCTTCAAACCGTCATACAGTTTATCTGCCGGATCGTCTGCCTTGCAGTCTGTGATCAGGCCTACAAATCTGACCTTACAGGTCTTATTCTCTTTATCCAGAACAACAAAACCATCGTTCTTACTGTCTGCCATGTCTTTCTCATTTGCAAACAGAGTAAATTTATCCTTGTATGGTGCACTTGCGTATGGGCAGAAGCTCTTACAGTTGCCGCACTCATTACACATATAATCTACGTGAATCACCTGATTCATAGCCATTCCAGGAACCTTGATGGAAATATTGGCACGGTTCGGGCACACATCTACACAGTTCTCACAGACTTTGTTACAGGTAAGACATCTCTCTTCCTCTGTCTTCGCCTCTTTGCTGTGCTTCAGGATACCTTTCTTTTCGAAACAGTCTTTCACATCACCTGTCACAGCTGCATCTCTGGTAATCTCTTTGCCAAGAATATCTTTCACTGCCAGCTGTGCATCCCGGATTCCCTCTACGATGGTTGCTGCGCCTCTGGCGCCGTCTCCGGCAACATAGACACCACTCACGCTGGTTTCAAGAGTCTTATCGTTGACCTTTGCTTTTCCTCTTTCATCTACTGCGATCTGGTTGGCAGTGTAGAAATCGGTATCAATCTTTTCTCCAACAGCTACAATCACGGTGTCAGCCGGAACCTCTACCACATCTGCAGTCTCGGTTACACCTGCACGTCCGGAAGCATCCATCTGGCCGAGCTTCATCTTCTTGCAGAGCAGTCTGCCGCCATCAAGACTTACCGGAGAAAGAAGTTCCTTAAACTCAACGCCCTCCTCCAGAACTTCCAGAAGCTCATCCTCTGCAGCTGGCATATAGCGCTTGGTTCTTCTGTATACAAGATAAACATGCTCTACACCTTCTGTGCGTTTCGCAGCTCTTGCAGTGTCCATAGCAGTGTTTCCGCCGCCGATTACAACTACATTTTTGCCAATATTCAGCTTACCATCATTTGCCTTGAAATCACGAAGAAACTTCAGAGCGTTAACGGTCTCACCTTTTTCCAGTTTCAAAGTGCCAGGCTTGCCAGCTCCAATTGCCAGGATCACAGCATCATAGCCCTGTGCTTTCAGATCTGCCACAGAAGTGATCTCTGTATTTGTGCAGATCTCTACACCCATCTTCTGGATGAAAGAAATATCTTTGTCAATGGCGTCGTCTCCAATACGGAATCCAGGTATCACGTAACGGATCACGCCGCCGGCTTTCTCTTCTTTTTCAAAAATGGTAACTGCTGCGCCCTCTCTTGCAAGGAAGTAAGCAGCTGCAATACCTGCAGGGCCGCCACCAACTACGGCGATCTTCTTACCGTTTGGCTCACCGGCCTTGATCTCACCGATCAGCTGCTCATATCCATGCTCTGCTGCTGTCAGCTTGGTGCCACGGATATTTACGGATTCTTCGTAGAAATACGGGTACATTTTGTCATACAGTTGTGTGCACATAAGGTGCCTGTAATAAATGGCAGGGCATTTTTCTCAAGGATCACTTCAAGTGCTTCTTTATATTTACCCTCACCAGTCAGTGCTACATACTGTGGAATATCCTGATGGATTGGACATCCTTCAGAACATGGTGCATAGAAGCAGTCCAGAAGAGGAACTTCTTTTGTGCTCTTTCTGTTCGGAACCGGCTTAATGTTCTTCACATGATGCCCATCAGTAATAGCATCTGCTGCCAGCTTCTTCAATGCATCCACGTCGATTCCTTCCCATTTCTTCGGACAGATTCCTTCTACCTTATCTGCTACCTGGGTAAATCTCTGGTAGCCGCCTGTCTTCAAAAGGGTGGTAGCCATGGTTACAGGCCAGATACCGCATCCCACAATTTTGTCAATATTGTAATAATCTGCACCTCCGGAATAGGAAATTCGAAGTTTTCCTGCGAATTCAGCAGAAAGTTTAGCTGCAAGGGAAATGGACAGCGGGAACAAAGCTTTGCCGGACATGTACATTTCTTCACTTGGGAGCTCATTTCGGGTAACGTCAACCGGGAAAGTATTGGTAATCTTTACACCAAATTCCAGGCCCAGTTTGTCGGATAATTTCATCAGACGTGTAAGCATAGGGACTGCATCCTCATACTGCAAATCGTCTCTGAAATGGAAATCGCCGAATACCATATAATCATATCCCATCTCATCCATGGTCTTTCTTGCAAAATCATAGCCAAGAAGGGTCGGGTTGCACTTTACAAAGGTATTCAGATGTTTCTCTGTAAGCAGATAATTTGCAATGCTCTCAATCTCCTGTGGAGGACATCCATGCAGTGTGGAGATCGTAGCAGAATTACAGACATTGGATGGGATTGCTTCGATGTCTTCTCTGGTAAAGTTCTGGAACTTGTCAGCATTGTCCAAAAGCCATTTTCTGCATTCCTGGAAAATAACAGTGTCCTTTGCTTCCATCATTCCGTCAATAAAGGTATTGACCTTGTCTCCCTTAATTCCTGCAAGATCATATCCTACGGAAATATTAAACTGGAACCCATCCTGTGCACCCAGGCCAAATTCTTTTGCGATCACATGAAGGATAAACCATGCCTTGATGTACTCGCCCATCGCGTCCGGAACAGTCAGCTCAGTTGACCATTCGCAGTTATATCCCTCATCATCTGCAAGAATGCACGGTTTATTCACACATGCTGAAAGCTCTGCGCCATCCATCTTCTGAACTGTCTTCAGCTCAAAAAAACGGGCTCCTGCATAATAAGAAGCGATGATATTCTGTGCCAGCTGGGTATGGGGACCTGCTGCCGGTCCCACTGGTGTCTCCAGGTTTCTGGTAAAAATAGTCATATCATTCTTCGGATCTGCTGTGTATGGGCGATGTACCCCAAATACAGTGTCCTGCCCTTTTTTCTCCTGAAGGACCCAGTCCATCAGCTGCCCGAAAGGCATACATGTCATAATATCGCTCATATTTATTTTCCTCCGTTAATATCGTCAGCCAGTTCCTGTGCAGACTGACGGCAGTCAGCCATAACCTTATCTACGTCACAAACCAGCACTTCCCTGTCTTTCATAAGAACCTTGCCGTTACATACAGTAGTCACACGTCATGTCCTGTAGTTCCAAACAGAAGATGTCCGTTTACATTGTCTGCTCTCATAGGTGTAAGCGGGTTGTAATCCATTACGATCACATCGGCAGCTGCCCCCTCTTTCAGAACACCAAGTGGTTTCTTAAAGTAGCGGTTGGCAATAATTGCATTGTTCTCAAAGAGCATCTTGGGAACCTCACCCCATGCAGCATTTGGATCGCAGAGATGATGCTTGTGAAGGATATTGGCAACCTTCCAGGATTCCAGCATATCGTGGGTGTATCCATCAGTTCCAAGTCCCGTAACGATTCCCTTATGTACCAATTCCATGGTAGGCGGACATCCGCAGGCATTTCCCATATTGGATTCCGGATTGTGGACAACCATGGTGTCAGTCTCTTTAATTAAATCCATCTCATGCTCGTTAATATAAATACAATGTCCCAGAAGCGTCTTCGGCCCAAGAATATTCCAATCGTAAAGTCTGTCTACAATTCGTTTGCTGTGCTCCTTCAGGCACTGATGAAGGTCATAGATTCCCTCTGCAACATGAATATGATAGCCAACACCGTCTGGCTTCAGTTCGTTACACAATTCCATGGTCTCATCGGAAATAGTGAAAGATGCATGCATGCCCATCATAGCAGCGATCATGTCGCTGTCATCTGCAAGTGCGTGTTTGATAAAGTTCACATTCTCCATTACAGATTCTCTGGACTTGTCCATGCCGTCACGGTCGGAAATTTCATAGCAAAGGCAGGTACGGACACCAAGATCCTTAGCTGCTGACTCAATAGCACTGAGGGAACCGGTAATATGTCCAAAGCTTGCATGGTGATCAAATACAGTCGTTACACCATTCCGGATACTGTCGATGTAAGTAGCCATCGCAGAAAGTCTGGTCTGCTCCAGGGTAAGATGACGGTCAATAGTCCACCACTGTCCATCCAGAATATCCAGAAAGCCCTTGGGATTATATCCTTTAATACTCAGACCTCTGGCAAAAGAGCTGTAGATATGCTCATGGGTATTGATAAATGCAGGCATGATAACTCCGCCTCTGGCATCTACAAATTCTCCATCCGGATATGCCTTCTTCACCTCATCTGTAGTCCCCACCATAACTATGGTGTTACCATCCATTGCAACTGCACCGTTCTCTATAAATGCCTTGGATGCGTCCCGTGTGATCATTCTTCCATTACCAATAATAAGCATATGGCATCCTCCTTTACTTGTTAAAATTGTTGAATCAAATAGCACAATTCAACATTTTTTTAGGATATTTTATACAGATAATGTAACACATTCCCATATAAATTTCAATAGGAAATCTAAAAATATTTTTGGCTTTCTCAAAATTTTTGTTCAAGCAAACTAACTGATCACAGCCAAAACACGCTCTAGGGCATGTTTGAAAATGCTTTCTACAAGCTGTACGTCACAATTCGAGGGAGATTTTGCCCGCAGTCTGCATAAACATGAAAACAAGGCAGTCTGTCAATTAAACAAACTGCCTTGTTCTCTCTATTAATGGATTTTTCAAACAAGCTCTAATCCATAGCTGATTTTCCATCTGCATTATTCGTATATGTATCTTTATAACTCCCGGATCACATGCAAGTATTTCCGGCACTTTTTCCATAATTCAGGATCAATTTCCACCTCATAGCCTTTGCCATTCTGCACATGCCAGTCATAAAAAGAGCGGTCTTCGTCTGCATATTCTTCCATAACATTCATGATCGTACCGCCATGCACCACAAGTGCTGCCAAAGAAATCCCATTACGGAGACAACCATTTACAGCTTTCTGGAAGCCGGTCACATTGCGTCTTTTAAATTCCTCTCTGCTCTCTCCTCCCGGAAATGGCAGTAGTCCACCAGAATCGATCCAGGACTGGTAATGTTCATTTCCGTCCAGTTCCTGATAATTTTTATTTTCAAATTCTCCAAAATCACATTCTGCAAGCTCATCAATAATATTCAGCTTTTTTCCGGGAAAAAGGATTCCTGCTGTCTGGGTACAGCGGATCATAGGACTTGCATAAACTGCCTGTACCTCCGGATAAGCAAGCTGCGCCAGCATATTCCCAGCCTCCGGACAAAGAGGTTCATCCGTTCTTTTTCCTATATATCTTTTTAACTTATTCCCCTGGGTTTCCCCATGACGAATCAGAATAAGTTTAAGCATTTTTGATCACCGTCCCAATTCCACATACTACACGTATTACCTTTTTGCTTTTTGATGCGAGATCCGTACAGACTCTTCCCACTGCCTCCCGGTATTTCCGGTCAAAAGCATCCATGGGGACAACGCCGTATCCTACTTCCTGACTTACCAGAATGATATCCGGATTTTTCTCCCATAATTCTTCTGCCAGTCTGGCCACATCTTTGTCTGCTTTTAATTCTTTTTTGATATACTCCTGAAAATCAAGGACGCCCTCTGCATTCATAAGCTCTTCTTTTTCCAGATCGGCTCCCTTTTTCCAGCAGACATCAGGATGATGTTCTTTTGCATATGTGCTCTTTCCCTGAAAAGCACCTCCAATGATCATTTCCATTGTTACAATTTCTCCTTTTTTCCCAGTTCCCGGAGCGTGTCTGTAAAAGATTTTCTGCAAGATGTACGTCACAATTTGTGGGAGATTTTGCCCGGATGAGGGCGCATAGCAGGCTACGACAACCGAATTCGGGCAAAATATACCGCAAAGTGGGGCGTGCAGATTGCGGGAATGATTTTTCAGACACGTCTAGATAAATACAGAAACAACAGCCAGTACAACAGCCATTCCCACCTCACAAAGGCACAGAAAATATCCTGCCAGGTCACCTGTGATCCCGCCAAAATATTTCATTGCTTTATAATGATAATAAAGAAAAACAAGTACTGCAGTTCCAAATGCCAGAATACCCATCACAGGCTGGATCCATATCATCACCGCCAGCAGAATTCCAAGATAGACGATCAGCACATTTCGCACAATCATATCTTCTGCTTTTCTGGAAAATTCTGCTACAGTTCCATCTTTACGTGCCTTTGGAAACATCATGACACTGATTCCGGACAAACATCTGGAAACCATAAATCCGAGAGCCATAATCAAAAGTGCCCGCCTGTCCGTCCACAACTGACTATAAGCTCCATACCATATCAGAAAAAAAGCACAGGCTGTAATAACCGCAAATGCACCGGCATGGGAATCTTTCAGAATTTCAAGACGTCTCTCCCTTTCCTGCCAGGAGCTTAATGCATCCGAAGTATCCAGAAGACCATCTACATGGATTCCACCTGTCACCACTACCGGAACCAGTACAAGAACTGCTGAGACAAAAGACGGATTAAATCCAAATTTTCCGCCTGCCCATCCTACCAGATAAGAAAGCGCTCCAATTACCAGGCCGATAAAAGGAAAAAAACAGAATGTATATTTCATATTCTCCTTGTTCCAGTCTGCCATTGGCATAGGGATTTTTGAATACATGGCAAATGCCACCTTAAAATTATTCCACAGCATTTTCAATGACTTTTCCTCCTTTATGCCAGATTGGAATCCCATATACTACTTCAACCACCTCATCAGCCATTTTTCCAATGTTTTGGTTGATTATCCCCAGATATTCCTGATAGCGGATGGTATCACCCTCATAACTGGCTGCTTCGGAAAAACTCATTCTGTGACAATCACCAGATGACGTACCTGGCTACTCAACTTTTTTATGCCTTCCAAAACGGCTTTCACAGTTTTTTCACCAGCCCCTTTTTCCTCAAACATCTCATTAGCGGCAAGATTGGACATACATTCCAGAAGAACCACAGCATTTTTCCGGGAAATCCAGATTCTTCAATCCGGTATAGCATTCAACTGTCTCGAAACCTTTTCCTGCACGCATTTTCCGATGACGTGCCACACGCTTATGACTTTCCTCGTCATATGGATGCATGGTTGCAATATAGATTCTTTTTGCCGGTCCAAAAGATACTATTTTATCTTCTGCAAAAGCAGATTTTCCGCTTCCGCTTCCTCCGGTCACGACTGTCATCATATTAATTCAGCTCCTCGTACTGGTCCACGTGAATATCATCAAATGTACTTAATGTATTGTAAAGAGTAGCTCCCATATCAAGAAACGGACAAAGGGCAATGGCTCCAGTGCCTTCCCAAGACACATGTCAGCATGAAGCACAGCTTCTTTTCCAAAGCTCATCCAGAACAAGATGTGCTGCCGGTTCTTTGGACACATGACTGGCGATCATATAATCCGCTGCCTCCGGGCAAAGTCTGGCTGCTACAAGTGCGGCAACTCCGGAAATAAAACCGTCAATAAGAACCGGAATCTGTAATGCAGCTCCACCAAGATACACACCTGCCATTCCTGCGATATCAAGACCTCCAACTTTTGCAAGCACGTCTATGGAATCTTTTGCATCCGGCTTATTTAAATCAATGGCTTCTTAATCGCCTGAATCTTGCGGGTAAGCCCATCGCTGGAAAGTCCTGCACCACGGCCAGTCATGGTTTCCACAGGTTGCCCCAGAAGCACAGATGCAACTGCACTGCTGGTTGTGGTATTTCCAATTCCCATCTCACCAGTTGCAAAAAGACGATACCCCTGAGCCTTCAGTTCTTCTGCCATAGCAATTCCTGCTTCAATTCCCTTTATGGCTTCGTCTCTTGTCATAGCCGGACCTTTCGTCATATGCGGGTTCCATACATAACTTTCAGATCTGTACGTGCTGTAGTATCTCTTACCATTCCCACATCTACTGGCTTTACATCCACTCCACACTGGTGGCACATTACACATGCGGTAGTGGTTTCTTTTACAAAATTATCTGCTACAATTGCAGTGACTTCCTGTCCTGTCTGGGTAACCCCCTCTTCTACCACGCCATTGTCTGCACACATGGCAACAAGAGCCTTTTTTCCAAGATCCACTTTCTCATCCCCTGTAATTCCAACGATCTGCGTAATCAGATCTTCCATTTTTCCAAGGGAATGGAGAGGCTTGGCGATGCTATCCCATCGTCTTCTGGCTGTTTTCATTTTTTCCTCATTCAGAGGCTTTATCTGTTTAAGTGTTTCTTCTAATGTCATGATTTCCTCCCGCTGGTAAATACCAGGAATTTACTGAATATGTAATTTAATGCCAGAACTATAAACTGGGTGATAAATTTGCCGGCCATATCATTCATGTGTATGATCTCTGCAAAGAACCATACGCCTGCTACTTCGATCACCATTGTTACACCTCTCGCTCCGACAAATTTGCAGAATGGACGGATATGGTCTTTCAAAGTCTCGCATTTGTCCTGAAAAACAAATTTAGAATTTACCACATAAGCAAAAAGAATTGCCAGAATAATCGAGATCACATTTGCAAGATCTCTTTGAACTCCTGCCTGGCGCAGAAGAAAAAAGCTCACCAAATTCACCAGTGTAGTACATCCTCCAAAAAACACATAACGTACCACATCACTGGCATACAGTTTCTTAATGAGAGCAGTCATGGTTTACCTCCTGATAGACATCCTCTTTTCCACGAAGAATCTGGGAAATGATATAACGTGGACGCCGTTTTACTTCTTCGTATATTTTTGCAATATAATAGCCGATGATTCCAAGACTGAGCATAATAGCGCTTCCAATAAGCAAAAGAACGATAAGGGTAGTTGTATATCCCTCTACCGCTCTGCCGGCAAAAAATTGTACCAGCGAATAAATAATCAAAATCAGGGAGCATCCAAAGCATGCCCCTCCTACGACCGTTACAAATTGCAGCGGTGCTGTAGTAAAAGCCACAATATTGGTAAACGCATATTTTATCAAGGACCAGGTAGACCACTTAGACTGTCCAGCTTCTCTGTCCCGCACCTCAAATTCCACATAAGTGGTCTTAAATCCCACCCAGGATGAGGTCGCACGGAAAAACATATTTCGTTCTGGCATAGAAAGAATACTATTCACTGCTTTCCTGTCCATCATTTTGAAATCCGAAGCATTCTGCATATTCACACCTGTAGCCTTGGACATGATTCCATAGAAAAAGCCAGCGCTCTCTTTGTGAAGCAGACTTTCCGTTCCTCTTGATTTCTTTACGCCTTCGATTACTTCCCATCCCTGCTCCCAGAGATGGTACATGGAAATCAAAGTTTCCGGCGGGTGCTGCAGATCACAATCCATAACTGCCACCACATCTCCTGTAGCCTGGGCCATTCCTGCATATACTGCTGCTTCTTTTCCGAAATTTCTGGAAAAATGAACGCCAAGAACATTTCCATCTTTTTCTCCGGCTTTGGTGATTTCTTCCCAGGTTTTGTCTTTTGAGCCATCGTCAACAACAACTAGTTCGTAGGAAATGCCGGCTTCTGCTAATACTTCATGAAGAACACGACAGGTTTTTCCTACCATCAGTTCTTCGTTATAAGCTGGCAAAACCACTGATAATCTGCTCATTTTTTCATCCTCTTCTCTGCTGACAGCCTTGTATATTTATGTTTAAAACGTGACAGCAGATCTTATTCTTTTCGATTTTTCAACATTCCCATTATATTACAAATCCAGTGGGCAGGCAACCTTAATTGATATTCTTCAGAATTTAATAACAAAAAAACGATAACCAACCGGCTACCGTTTCCGTTCTGTATCTTCAAAACTACATACATGTTACATCCTAATGGAATCATTTTACAACCTTGCGATTGTTGGTCAAGCCCTCACCCTATTAGTAACAGTCAGCTCCGTGCATTACTGCACTTCCACCCCTGCCCTATCTACCTCGTCGTCTTCAAGGGGGTTTACTTCTTTCGAATGGGAC
>ENA-OQDT01001728-OQDT01001728.1-human-gut-metagenome-genome-assembly--contig:-NODE-1728-length-12249-cov-4.105098_pt1 | contig 12249 bp, 15 predicted proteins | sample MGYA00242786_ERZ504617 | MGnify/ENA primary metagenome ERZ504617 (study PRJEB26092, sample SAMD00036337) | human gut metagenome | host: Homo sapiens | study: EMG produced TPA metagenomics assembly of... | reverse complement strand
GATCGTATCCGGAGACATCAATTATCAGGTTAAATGATAAACTTATCACCTCACTGCCGGCGAAGGGATTTTCTGTAATGCCAACATGCCGCACACCGGACACATGTATAATAAGGAAGACTGTGTTTATATTTCCACAACTTTTGATCCACGTATCATTTATGGCTTCGAATCCAGCCGTATTCAGACAGCCTATGTCACACCGCTGACACTGGACGGCCGTTTTTCCTCGATCAAATTTTCACCGGATGTTGTCATGGCAGGCAGAAATCCTTGAAAATCTGGCAAAAATCTGGGACATTTTTTCTTCCAAGGCTCCGTGCTGGGATTTTCAGATCCAAATCCTGCTCTCCAGGATCTGGCTGACGCTGTACCAGAATACCGAGCCGCAGATTGAAATGCTTCCTGCGGTACAGCGTGACCGGGAACGCCTGCTTCTGCTGCTCTCCTACCTGCACGACCATTATCAGGAGAAAATCCTGCTCGAAAACGTTGCCGCCCAGATCAATATCTGTAAAAGTGAATGCTGCCGCTTTTTCAAAAGCCATATGAACGAATCCTTATTTGACTATCTTCTGCATTACCGCATACAGAAAAGCCTGCCGCTTCTGCAAAATACCAATAAAAGCATTACCGATATTTCACTGCTGACAGGCTTTTCAAATCCCTGTTATTTTTCTAAAATTTTCAAATCTGAAATGGGATGCACGCCGCGGGAATACCGCAAAAACGCACTCAGGACTCCTTCGCCGGAAGCTGAGCTAAAATGATCGCCGCAAACATGGCAGCACAGCCAAGTCCTTCCCGCATGCTTAAGGTCTGGCCAAGCAGCAGCCAGCCTGACAGCACAGAAATGCAGGACTCAAGACTGAGGATCAGTGATGCGACGGTCGGATCCATCCCTTTCTGTCCGACGATCTGTAAGGTATAGCCGACACCGCAGGACATAATACCGGCATAAGCGATCGGTTTCCACGCCAGAAGCACGCCGGAAAACTGCGGCTGTTCCGTAAAGAGCATCACAACACCGGACAAAAGGCCGCATACCAGAAACTGGATGCAGGACATCTTCACGCCGTCCACTTTCGGCGAAAAATAATCCACAACCAGGATATGTACCGAAAACAGAATCGCACAGATAAACACAAGAATATCTCCATAACCGATGGAAAACTGTTCGTTTATGCAGAGCAGATACAAACCCACAACTGCCAGAAGCACTGACAGCCAGATGACAGGGCTGCATTTCTTTTTCCTGAAAAGCCCGATCACCGGTACGATCACAATATAACATGCCGTGATAAAACCAGCCTTTCCTACCGTTGTATATTTGATGCCGATCTGCTGGAAATTCGTTGCCAGGCACAGTGCGATACCGCAGCATATCCCGCCGGTCAGCAGTGTTTTTCTCTGTGCTTTTTTCTCTTCTTCGCTGATTTTCTCCGCAGATCCGGACTTTTCTCCCCGGTTCAGAAAGAAAATACACGGGATCAGTACCACTCCGCCCAGAATACTCCTCACAAAATTAAAGGTAAACGGACCGACATACTCCATTCCCACACTCTGGGCAACAAATGCCACGCCCCATATGCATGCCGTCAGCAAAAGAAGTGCCGAACCCTTCATATTCGCTTTTTTCATTTTTACAAAATCCTTCCTTTTCGCTGTTTCATCTCATAATGTTGTTTTTAACTCTGCACCATCTTATCTTTTTCTTTTTTAAAAGTCAATCTCCCCCCTGCGATTTTTACTGAACTGTTACTTTTATTTTATCCTGAAATATGATACAATGTTGAAATAAGAGTGATCATGCCGCAAATGGCAGTCATTACAAAAAATCTGAAAGAATATGAGGTATAACATTATGGCAATAGATCATAGTTTTATGATTCGTAAAATCCAGACACTTCCGGAAATGTTCGTCATCTTTTCCCAGCTTACCAAACAGCCTTACGTAACCTGCGATGAAGAGACTTTCGACGACCAGATACATATTTTTACCGATGCCCAGAAAGCACATGCCTTTGTGCAGGAATCCACAGAACAGAAAAAGATCCCTGTCGTATCCGTAAAAGTGGATGCCAATCAGTTCCTTCATTTTTATGGAACACTCTACAGCATCGGCATCAACACCGTTGTCCTGCATGATATGGAAGCAGACACCGTTCTCCCTCTGGAGGCGATTGTCCACAGACGTCACAACCCGGATGATATCCCACCGGAAAAACGCCCGATCACCAATCCTGAGCTTCTTCTTACCTCCCTGTATTTTCTGCAGGAGATGCGCCGTCCGATCCCGGATGAAGAGAAAACAAACCTGCAGGAGCTGGATGAAGAGCTCGTTGCCAATCTGGTACGGGGACGCTTCTTAAGCGGTATCATCGCAGAAGATGAGGAAACTGCCGGAACATCGGAAGATGCCAAAGGAGAAGACACTCCAAAAATGAAAAAGAACAACATCCGTGTCCCTTACATCAACAACCAGAAAGGCGAAATGTATCAGGCAATCTTTACAGACGGATACGAACTTCAGAAATTTGACCCGAAAAAGAGACTTCGCCCGGTTGTGATCAAATTTGAGGATCTGGAGAAATTCCTTGTAAAAGATGCAAAAGGTTATGTTTTAAATCCGGTCAGCACTGCACTTCCGCTGCGCCGTGAACAGCTTCCGGCTTTCAAAAAGCGCATTGATGGCTGATATACACTCCTAAGATAATGAAATCAGGCTCCGGCAGTTTCGGGGCAGAGAGAGGATTTTCCATGCTGGTATCTGTTGTTATTCCCTGCTATAATTCGCAGGAATCTATCAAACATGCAGTCGAACTGACGATTGCAGAATTCAGGAAAATGCCGCAGTACACTTATGAGTTCGTTCTGGTCAACGATTACTCCAAAGATGATACTTACGGCTCCATCAAAGAACTTGCCGCCAAATATCCCTGTGTAAAAGGGGTAAACCTCGGTAAGAATTTCGGTCAGCACAATGCGCTGATGGCAGCACTCCATTATACAGAAGGCGACCTGATCGTTGGAATGGATGATGATCTTCAGACACATCCTTCCCAGATGTACAAACTTCTGGACAAGATCCAGGAGGGATATGATCTGGTCTATGGTGATTATGCCAAACGCAAAAACTCTTTCTTCAAAAATCTGACCAGTAAATTCAACAAAGTAACTTCCCGTATCCTGCTTGGACGTCCGAAGGACATTGTTTCGAGTAACTACTGGGTGATCACCCGCAGGGTACGTGACGAAGTGATCAAATACACCAATTACAACCCTTATATTGATGCCATTTTTTACCGTGTCACAAGCAATATCGCTGATGTGACGATCGAGCATCATAAACGTGAACAGGGTTCTTCCAACTATACGTTCAGCAAACTTGTCAAGCTCTGGCTTGCTTACTGGAATTTTTCCGTCATACCGCTTCGCATCTCAGCCGTGCTTGGGATTCTGTTTTCCGGGGCCGGATTTCTGATGGCAGTCATTACCTTTATCCATCAGCTCATCGCACCAAGCTCCACACTTGGCTGGGCATCCCTGATGTGTGCAATGCTGCTGTTTTTTGGCTGTGTTCTTCTGGTACTTGGCATCATCGGAGAGTATCTTGGCAAGATCATGCTCTGTATCAACAATACGCCTCAGTATATCATACGTGAAACGGTAAATATTGATCAGAAAGAGTAAACTTATGCAGAAAAAAATACTGATACTTGGTGCCGGTGTTTATCAGGTACCACTTATTTTAAAAGCCAAAGAAATGGGGCTGTATACCATCGCCGCCAGTTATGCGGGACCTTATCCCGGTCTTGCCATTGCTGATGAAGTCTGGGAGATCGATACGACCGATTATCATGCCCTTCTTGAAAAGGCAGAAGCTGCACAGATTTCCGGTGTATGTACGACCGGAACTGATGTCTCCGTCATATCGGTCGGTTACCTCTGCGAAAAGCTGCATCTGCAGGGTATCCCGTTTTCTGCTGCGCGCCTTGCCACAAACAAAGCTTCCATGAAGGAAGCTTTTCTTTCAGGAGGTGTTTCTACACCGAAAGCATATAAAGTCTTTACCGATGCGGAAGCACTGAATGCGTTTTCCAGGCTGAAACCTCCGGTGATCGTAAAGGCAGTGGACAGTTCCGGAAGCCGCGGTATTCAGCGTGCAGACACCCAGGAAGAGGTACTTGCCGCACGCCGTGCGGCCATGCATGTAACACGCAAAGATTATGTACTGGTGGAACAGTTTATCACAGCGCATGAGATCGGTGTAGACGGACTGGTCTCCGGTGGCAGGATACAGCTTCTCCTCCCACACGACAAATTTACTTATACAACCGGAAGCACCACACTTCCGGAGGGACATCATTTCCCATATCCATGCAGTAATTCTCTTTTAAAAAGGATTCAAAAAGAAGTGACAAAAGCAATTGCAGCACTGGGACTTGACAACTGTGCTTTCAATTCCGATGTTCTGGTCACCGGGAACGATGCCTACATCCTCGAAATGGGTGGCAGAGCCGGGGCAACCTGCATACCGGAACTGATTTCTTTACATACCGGTATGGATTATTATGGCGCCCTGATTCGTATGGCACTCGGTGAATCGATCACCCTTTCCCCTTCGCAGCTTTCTGCCAGATCCTGTATGGCCAAGCTTCTCTTTTCAAAGAAAGAAGGGATCCTGACCGATATCGATACCGCCGGTCTGAAGGCTCTGACCGCAGACGGCACACAGATTTCACTGGATTATTCTGCAGGCGCTACCGTTCCGGCTGTTCAGAATGGAACCAGCCGCATCGGACAGGTCATTGCCATCACCGATAGCATTGATCAGATGAATATTCTTATGTCGAATGTGCGACGCAAATTAAAAATAAACGGAGTTGATCTGGAAACATTATGGAACAGCTAAAAAATTATATCCAGCTTCATCTGAATATCCTGCTCTTCTCACTGACGGGAATTTTCTCCAAGCTGGCTTCGATCCAATACAACAAAAATGGCCTGCACGCACCGCTCCTTTATCTGTTTGCCTTCCTGATGCTGGCAAACTGTGGTGTTTATGCACTGGCATGGCAGAAGATCATCAAAAAATTTTCTCTCTCCACTGCCTATGCACACCGGAGTGTCTATCTGATCTGGTCGCAGGTGTGGGCAGTCCTGATTTTCCACGAATCTCTTTCCTGGAACAATATTCTCGGCATGCTCATTGTACTTGCCGGCGTTATGGTGGTGCAGCATTATGAATAGTTCAACACATCTTTTTATGTTTTTAATGTTTGCGGCAACTTTTTTTTCCGCAATCTCACAGATCCTGCTCAAGCAGAGCGCAAATATAGAACACAAAAGCGGTATCTACGAATATCTGAACTGGCGCGTCATACTGGCATATGCTATTTTTGCTTCCGTTCTTCTTCTGAATACCTATGCTTACACAAAAGTACCGTACAAATACGGATCGATCATCGATACCTTTACTTATGTATTTGTACTGCTCTTCTCCAGATTTCTTCTTGGCGAAGAGATCAGCCGTGGAAAACTTGCAGGAAATCTGCTCATCATCCTCGGTATTGTTGTTTATTCTCTGTAAAAAAGAACGGCATAAAACTTTTTCGTCTTATGCCGTTCTTTTTCTGTATTTTTGTATGTTCTTTTCTGCTGCGCAGCTTCTTCCATCAGATCAGAAAATCTTTCAGTCTCTTGCTTCTCGATGGATGACGCAGTTTTCGCAATGCTTTTGCCTCAATCTGACGAATACGTTCACGCGTCACATTAAATTCTTTTCCGACTTCTTCCAGTGTCCTTGCTCTTCCATCCTCCAGACCAAAGCGCAGCTTCACGACCTGACGTTCTCTGTCAGTCAGCGACTCAAGTGCTGTCGCAAGCTCTGCACGGAGCATGGAAAATGCTGCTGAATCAGCGGGTGAAAGCGCAGAATCATCCTCGATAAAGTCGCCTAAATGACTGTCATCTTCCTCTCCGATCGGTGTATCCAAAGATACCGGATCTCTGGAAATCTTCAGTACTTCACGCACACGCGAAACGGATACATTCAGTCGTTCTGCTACTTCTTCCGGGGTCGGTTCACGCCCAAGCTCCTGAAGCAGTGTCCTCGTCATGCGAAGTGTCTTGTTGATCGTCTCTACCATATGCACCGGCACACGGATCGTTCTTCCGGTATCTGCGATTCCTCTGGTAATTGCCTGACGGATCCACCAGGTCGCATAGGTACTGAACTTATAGCCTTTGGTATAATCAAACTTATCCACGGCTTTCATCAGTCCCATATTTCCTTCCTGGATCAGATCCAGAAACGGCATTCCACGACCTACATATTTTTTGGCAATGCTGACAACCAGACGCAGGTTTGCTTCTGTAAGCTGCTTTTTTACGCCTCTTCATCTCCTGCTTCCACACGTTTTGCCAGTTCTACCTCCTGCTCTGTCGTAAGCAGCGGTACATTTCCGATTTCTTTCAGATACATACGTACCGGATCTTCCGTGCTGACACCTTCCAGTACATCTACATCATCAATGATCTCTACTTCTTCTTCATCATCCAGAATAATATCATCATCATTATCCAGGATCAGATCTTCGGCTACATCAACACCAATTTCTGCATTTACGATATCGATCTTCTGCTTCTCGAGGTACTCAAGTACCAGATCCATTTTATCTTCTGTCAGTTCCAGTCCCTTAAATGCATCGTTAATCTCGCCGTACTGCAATATGTTCTTTTTTGTTTTTGCTAAATCTACAAGTCCAAGTAAGGCTTTGGTAAACTGTTCCTGCTGTAATTCGTCCATCACTAACTTCTCCTAATGGTCTTGCCATATTCGACAATTCATTGTTTTCTGCAAATAGTAAGATACCATTTTTGACATGCTCTGTCAACTTTTCCGGAGCATATTCCAGAAAATCACAAGAATACCTCCCAGAAAAATGAACATATCCGACAAATTGAACACTATTTTTTCAAGGTTTCGGCACTTTGTATGAAAACTGAAATAATCAACCACATATCCTCTTTGTATCCGATCCCAGATGTTACTGAGTGCTCCTCCCAGTATCATGCCAGTTCCTGCTTTCAGCAGCAAATTTCCTTTTTCTGCTCTCAGACAGTGATAAAACACCAGCATCCCTGCAGTAACCATCGTGGTAACATATGTAAGCAATCGGGGGCTTTCTTTCATAAAACTCAATGCGGCACCCTGATTATGCAGTTTCTGCAAAATGATATGCCCTCCAAACACCTTGCGTGGCGGCTCCTCCTCTTTCCAGCTCTCCGCTCTTTTCTTCATCATACAATCCGCCGCAAAAATGCCTGACGGCAATAGCATCCACATCCTACTATTCCTCCAGTGCCGGCACGCCTCTCATCTCTATGAGCGGTCCGCCCTTATGTTCAATATAGTCTCTTGTGATCGTCACACTTCCAATGCTGTCATCTTTTGGAATCTCATACATAATATCCAGCATAAAATCTTCAATGATCGCACGCAGAGCTCTGGCACCTGTCTTTTTCTCCAGTGCTTTTTCTGCGATTGCTTCCAGTGCATCCTCTTCAAAAACAAGCTGCACTTCATCCAGGGCCAGAAGCTTCTGATACTGCTTGAGAATCGCATTCTTCGGCTCTTTTAAGATCTTGACCAGCATTTCTTTTGTCAGTCCCTTCAGGGTAAAGACAATCGGAAGTCTGCCGATAAATTCCGGAATCATACCGAAATTACGGATATCTTCCAAAGTTACTTTTTCCAGGATATCCGGATCATTATCGTACTTGTCTTTCAGATCTGCACGGAATCCGATGGATGCCTGTTTGTTCAGACGTTCCTTTATGATATCCTCCAGACCAGGAAATGCACCGCCGCAAATAAAAAGAATATTTCTGGTATTAACCGTTGCCAGGGGAACCATGGCATTCTTGCTGTTCGCTCCGACCGGCACTTCCACATCTGCGCCCTCCAGAAGCTTCAACATTCCCTGCTGTACGGATTCCCCGCTGACATCTCTTTGATTGGTGTTCTTTTTCTTTGCGATCTTGTCAATCTCATCTATGAAAATAATTCCCTGTTCTGCTTTTTCCACATCGTTGTCTGCTGCTGCAAGCAGTTTGCTGACAACACTCTCTATATCATCGCCTATGTAACCTGCCTCCGTCAGCGAAGTCGCATCCGCGATTGCCAGCGGCACATCCAGAAGCTTTGCCAGTGTCTTGACCAGATACGTCTTTCCGCTTCCGGTCGGACCGATCATCAGCATATTTGACTTTTCAATCTCAATATCATCCATTGTCCCCGTAGCCACACGTTTGTAATGATTGTAAACGGCTACCGAAACCACTTTCTTTGCATACTCCTGACCGATCACATATTCGTCCAGCTTTGCTTTGATCTTATGCGGTGCCGGAATGGACTTCAGATCCAGTATCGGCTTTTCTTCTTTCTTTTTCTTCTTTTTCAGTTTTTGTCCCTGAGGAATATGTTTCTGCAGATCTGAAAGATTGATCATGCTGACATTTGGCATATGATTCAGATCCTGGAGATTCATACTGCTGCTGCCCATGGAGTCAAAAACTTTCTGCATGCACTGCGGACAGATGTTGATATTATTTGGCAGATGTACCATCTTCCCCGCCTTGCTCTCAGGTCGTCTGCATAAAAACAGATGTCCTCAAATTCTTCTTTTTTATCCATCACATCTGTATCTGATCGTTCTTTTCATCTGACATAGTTCTCATCCTCCAGTATTTACTGCTCATCATTATAGCTCATATGTTCGCAGGAAACAAGTGAACTTTTCCTAAACTCCGTTCCAATTCACAGATGCTCTGTGAACAGTATCCTCAGATAAATCCCTTCACCTTCAGAATATAAAGCCATCCGGTCAGTGTGAAAGCGCTAAGCAGCGTCGTAAGCATGACAACGCTTGAATTTTGTCCTTCAACAGGAAGGACAGCAGTGTAACCGCTGCAATACTTATTAACGTAGCAAGGAAACAAAATACTATCAAATTTTCCATCCCAGGACTTCAAAAAAATCCACGGTTGCCAGATCCTGAAAAACCAGAACCGGCAATGCCACTTTAAACACAAAACTATTTGCCTTATTCATAAACACTTCATCCGTCAGATGCAGTTTCCGAAAAACAAACCCAAGCAGCATACTCAGGAAAATCGGCATCGTTGCATTCAGACAAAACATCAGATTGTTCATATTGATTACTCCATTCATTTCCTAACTTATTAACTTCTGCATCATAACACATTGTACAGCATTTTGCAATTATTGTAAAAAATTGGCATGGCTGAACTGTCGGAAAAATTTTGCAAAATTTGAAAATTATACTTGCATTTCTCTTATTCTAATAGTAGTATAGTGATATAAATTTTAGGAGGTGAACACAAAGTATGTCAACTTACAATTTAACCGCTACAACGAAACAGATCATGCATTATCTGTGGGATTTTCCGGAAGGAACTTCTTTCCGTGAGATTTACAAACATTTCACAGAAGAAAAAGGAAGAGACTGGAAACGCCAGACACTTTATACGTATCTGACCATCCTTATGGAGCAGGGCTTCCTCAGAACAGAAGGTACGCGCCGCCGAACCACTTATATCCCGGCGATCTCCCGTGATGCTTACCGTGAGTTCCACGCAAAAGAAGTTTTGCAGGATGCTTATGACAGTTCTCTTGAAAAATTTGTAGCCGCTTATGCAAACAGCAGCGACATCACAAAAGAAGAAGCAGACGCAATCATTGCAATTCTGAATGAAACTGCAAAATAATTCATTCAGAGGGGAGTGCAGGAGTACTTATGAGTGTTGAAAATTATGATAATCGTGTGGTACACTTGTGTATGCGTCAGCTTTTCTTCTGGAAAAGTCTGACGGACACAGGAAAAGGAGTTCACAAATATGTGAACTCCTTTATTTATTTGATGGCAGATAAGTTTTTGCATTTATTGCTGGAACTGACGGAAGAAATCTTCCAGTGAATCATATCCGGAACCATCACTGCCATTTCCATCGTAATAATACTGTCTTGGCTGGCTCTGACCATTATCCTGACTGTTATCCTGACCATCGTTCTGTCCATTATTCTGATCCTGATTCTGTGTATCGTCGGAAGAACTGCTGTCGGTTGAAGAACTGAAGTCACTCTTCTTTGCCAGCGTAACAGAAATGGTGTTTTCGACGTATTCACCGCCTTCTGCTGTCTTGACAACTACATCAATACTCTCACCTGCTTTGTAGTATTCCATCCGTGAGAAGAGCTCATCTCTGGAAGAAATAGTAATACCATCCAGTTTCGTGATGATATCTCCTTTCTTAATGCCTGCTTTCTCTGCCGGCGAACCCTCTACTACGCTATATACAAATGCACCTGCCGGAAGATTGTAGATCTGACGCGCTTCTTCTGATACATCTCTTGGATCGACACCAAGGAAGCCCAGTTCCTCGCTGTCACTGACTTTCTCTCTCGTCGTACGGTTCATCAGTTCATCCAGAATCGGGGAGGCTGTATTGATCGGAATCGCATATCCCATACCCTCCACTCCGGCATCTGCCGCTTTTGCAGAATTGATACCGATCAGATTGCCATTCATATCCAGAAGTGCTCCACCACTGTTTCCGAAGTTGATCGCTGCATCTGTCTGGATCATGTTGTTGCTGACATTGTCTATGGTCACTTCACGGTTCAGTGCGCTGACATAACCTACTGTCAGGGACTGACCGTATCCCAGTGCATTACCGATCGCGATTACCCGGTTGCCGATCTTCAGTGCATCAGAATCGCCCATAACCGCTACTTTCAATTTGTTCTGAATATCTGCTGAAATATCAGAAAGATTGACTGCTACTACTGCCAGGTCATGGTCAGAGTCGGTTCCTTTTACCTGTGCTTTGACAACTGCATCATCTTTGTTTTCTGCATCCACGGTAAAGCATACACTCAGCTCTTCTGCGCCATCTACTACATGGTTATTCGTTGCGATCAGAAGTTCTTTGTCTGTTTTGGCAATGATAACTCCGGAACCGGCACTTTCCGTCTGCTGATACTGTGTTGTTCCAAAGAACATGCTCTGCACTTCTTCTACCCCTTTGTTTGTGATCGCTACGATCGAAGGCATGGCATTTTCTGCGATCCCCGACAGATCTTCTCCGTCTGCTGATGCACTCTGTGCAGCACTCTGGCTGCTGTCATCACCTGCTGCCTGTGTCTGAAGCTCTGCCCTCTGCTCCGTCTGATGTTCACTCTGCTCAAGTGCCGCCGTTATATCGTTGTTCGAGATATTCCTTCCGCTGATCATACCGCCTGCCAGAATCCCCAGACCGATTGCAACACCCAGTGCTGCGGCACAGCCTATGCCGATCGCCACTTTCCTGCCGTCACTCATTGGCTTCTTTCCATGGCTCTGCGGCATCCGTCCGTCATTCTGACTGTGATTCTGATAAACTCCGTCATGCCATCCCGTCTCTCTTTGATGATACTCACCATTCTGATAATACTGACGGTAGGAACGATCCTGATTCTGATTTTGGTTCTGATACTGGTTCTGATACTGGTTCTGGTTCTGATACTGGTTCTGCGGACCGGTCTGTTCTGCCTGCTCTCCTTTTTCATAGCTGTAATGGTAAACAGACGAAGACTGCTCCGGTTCCGGCTCTGTCTTCTGCTGTACCGGATCATCTGCAATCTGCTCTGTAACCTCGGAATCTTCTGTAACTTCCGGATTCTCTGTCACCTCAGACTGCACATACTGTCCGGAAGCTTCCACCCTCTCCGGATCAGATGAAGTGCCCTGCTGCGGTGTACCCTCCGGATCATACCGGTCTTCGTTTTCTTTATTGTCAAATTCGTCATACATGACCAAATCCTCCTCTGAACAATTATTTTCCTCTGTATGTTAGGAAAGTATAGCAGTTGTTTGTGTTCAAAGTGTGACAAAACCGCTTAATTTTCACATTAAGCGGTTTTCCTTTTTAAGTTTATTCAACGGTAACGGACTTTGCCAGATTACGCGGTTTATCCACATCACAGCCACGCCCGATCGATACATAGTAGGCAAAAAGCTGAAGCGGGATGACCGCAAGTGAATTGGCAAAATATTTATTTGTCTTTGGAATGTAGATCACATAATCTGCTGTTTTTTCCACGTCCACATTATCGGTATTGGTCACTGCCAGTAAAAAGGCACCTCTGGCTTTGACTTCCACCATATTGCTCATGTTTTCTTG
>ENA-OQDT01001726-OQDT01001726.1-human-gut-metagenome-genome-assembly--contig:-NODE-1726-length-12273-cov-5.429442_pt1 | contig 12273 bp, 8 predicted proteins | sample MGYA00242786_ERZ504617 | MGnify/ENA primary metagenome ERZ504617 (study PRJEB26092, sample SAMD00036337) | human gut metagenome | host: Homo sapiens | study: EMG produced TPA metagenomics assembly of... | reverse complement strand
GAACTATTTATTTTCTCCTGCTGGTAGCTGGCTGTTGGAGGTATATGGTATATCCTTTAAATTGAACGGCTTTCAGGAAAGCTTATTATAGTTTGTTTGTCAGAAAGGGCTTTGCCTTTCTGACGTAGGTGATGTTTAGATTTTATGTATTACCTGTCAATTATAAAATTGTTATCAGTCATATTGGGGACTGAGATTTTGATTATTGTGAGTATTATTTAAAAAGGAGTGTTTTTATATGGCTTTTGATGGGATTACGATTGCGGCTATGGTGAAGGAGCTGCATTTGAATTTGGATGGAGGACGGTTTAATAAGATTGCTCAGCCGGAGGCGGATGAGCTTTTGATTACGGGGAAGGGGGCGAATGGGCAGTGCAGGCTGCTGCTTTCGGCTAGTGCTTCTCTTCCGCTGATTTATTTTACTTCCAAGAATAAGCCCAGTCCTATGACTGCGCCTAATTTCTGTATGCTGCTGCGTAAGCATATTGGAAGTGCGAGGGTTTCGGATATCAGGCAGCCGGGGATGGAGCGTGTGGTGATGTTTGAGCTGGAGCATCTGAATGAGCTGGGAGATCCCTGTAAGAAGGTTCTTATCATGGAGCTGATGGGCAAGCACAGTAATATTATTTTCTGTGATGATAAGGGGATGATCCTGGATAGTATCAAGCATGTTTCTTCTCATATGAGTTCTGTGCGTGAGGTGCTTCCGGGAAGGGAGTATTTTATTCCGAAGACGCAGGATAAGCTGGATCCGCTGACTGTGAGTGAGGAGGAGTTCTGTGATGTTGTGTGCAGGAAGCCATGTAATGTTTCCAGGGCTGTTTATTCTTCTCTTACGGGGATCAGTCCGGTTGTTGCGGAGGAAATCTGTTTCAGGGCTTCGATCGACGGAAGTGATGCAGCGCAGTCTCTGGATGAGGCGGCGAGGGTGCATTTGTATCATACGTTCCGCAGGCTGATGGATCAGGTTGTGGAGGGGGATTTTTCTCCGAATATTGTTTACCGGGGGGAAGAACCTGTGGAGTATGGTGTGTTTGCGTTCCAGCAGTATGGACCGGAGTATCATTCTGTGGAGTTTGAGAGTGTTTCACAGATGCTGGAGACTTATTATGCGACAAAGAATACGCTGACGCGTATCCATCAGAAGTCTTCGGATCTGAGGAGGATCGTGCAGACTGCGCTGGAGCGTAACCGTAAGAAGCTGAGTCTGCAGGAGAAGCAGATGAAGGATACTGCGAAGAAAGAGAAGTATAAGGTTTACGGGGAGCTGATCAATACTTACGGGTATGGGCTGGAGGATGGATGTAAGTCGTTTAAGGCTCTGAATTATTATACCAATGAGGAGATTACCATTCCTCTTGATCCTACTATGACTCCGGCGGAGAATTCCAAGAAGTATTTTGACAAGTATGGAAAGCTGAAGCGTACGGAGGAGGCTCTGACTGAGCAGATTGCAGATACGAGAAGTGAGATTGAGCATCTGGAGTCTGTTTCCAATGCTCTGGATATTGCTCTGGCTGAGAGTGATCTGGCACAGATCAAGGAAGAGCTGATGGAGTATGGGTATATTAAGAAGCATTATGACCGCAGGAAGGGGCAGAAGGCGCAGAGTAAGTCTAAGCCGTTCCATTATGTGACTGAGGATGGGTATGATATTTATGTGGGAAAAAATAATTTCCAGAATGATGAGCTTACCTTTAAGTTTGCCACAGGGAATGACTGGTGGTTTCATGCCAAGAAGATGGCCGGTTCGCATGTGGTCGTGAAGTCTAAGGACGGAGAACTGCCGGATCATATCTTTGAGATTGCGGGACAGCTTGCCGCTTATTATTCCAAAGGACGTACTGCCCCTAAGGTGGAGATTGATTATATCCAGAAGAAGCAGGTGAAAAAACCTGCAGGGGCGAAGCCCGGATTTGTGGTTTATTATACAAATTATTCGCTGATGGCTGAGCCGTCATTAAAAGGAGTCAGGGAAGTCTGATCATACTGTTGTATAGTTACAAATATTAAAAGAATTGCGGGAGCTGCTTTGCAGCGGAGTAAGTAATTCGTGGATGTCAGGTCAGAGGTGAAATACCTTTTGACCCTGACATTATATAACAATAATTAAGGAGAATTTCTTTTTATGAGTATTTTGAATGTTGAACATCTGACACATGGTTTCGGAGACAGGGCAATTTTTAATGATGTGTCTTTCCGCCTGTTAAAGGGCGAGCATATTGGACTGGTTGGTGCCAACGGGGAAGGTAAATCTACTTTCTTTAATATTGTAACCGGAAAGCTGATGCCGGATGAGGGTAAGATTGAATGGGCAAAGAATGTACGTGTCGGCTATCTGGACCAGCATTCTGTCCTTTCTCAGGGTATGTCCATCCGTGACGTGCTGAAGTCTGCGTTCTCTTATCTCTTTGAGATGGAGGAAAGAATGAATGGGATCTGTGACTCTCTTGGCACTGCTTCTCCTGAGGAGATGGATACTCTGATGGAGGAGCTGGGAACTATTCAGGATACCCTTACCATGCATGATTTCTATGTGATCGATGCGAAGGTGGAGGAAGTTGCCAGAGCCCTGGGACTTCTGGATATCGGACTGGAACGTGATGTTACAGATCTGAGTGGTGGTCAGAGAACCAAGGTTCTGCTTGGCAAGCTGCTTCTGGAGAAGCCGGATATCCTGCTTCTGGACGAGCCTACCAACTATCTGGATGAGGAACATATCGAATGGCTGAAGCGTTATCTGCAGGATTATGAGAATGCATTTATTCTTATCTCCCACGATATTCCGTTTCTGAATTCTGTTATCAATCTGGTTTATCATATGGAGAATCAGGAACTGAACCGTTATGTCGGGGATTATGACCATTTCCAGGAAGTGTATGAGGTGAAGAAGGCTCAGCTTGAGGCTGCTTACAGACGCCAGCAGCAGGAAATCAGTGAACTGAAGGATTTCGTCGCAAGAAATAAGGCCAGAGTTTCTACAAGAAATATGGCAATGTCCAGACAGAAGAAGCTGGATAAGATGGATGTGATCGAGCTTGCTGCCGAGAAGCCGAAGCCTGAGTTTCATTTAAATACGGACGCACTCCGGGGAAATATATTTTCGAGACGAAGGATCTGGTTATTGGTTATAATGAACCTCTTTCCAGACCTGTTACTCTCTCTATGGAAAGAGGAAATAAGATTGCGCTGGTTGGTGCAAACGGTATCGGTAAGACAACTTTACTGAAGAGTATTCTGGGGTTGATCCCGTCTCTGAAGGGTTCCTGCGAACTCGGGGAGAATCTTCAGATTGGATATTTTGAGCAGGAAGTAAAGGGTGATAACAAGACTACCTGTATTGATGAGATCTGGGCGGAGTTTCCGTCTTATACTCAGTATGAGGTGCGGTCTGCTCTCGCCAAATGCGGTCTGACTACCAAGCATATTGAAAGTCAGGTACGTGTACTGAGTGGCGGGGAACAGGCGAAGGTGCGTCTGTGTAAGCTGGTGAATAAAGAAACGAACATTCTGCTTCTGGACGAGCCTACCAATCATCTGGATGTGGATGCAAAAGAAGCTTTGAAACAGGCATTGATCGAATATAAGGGAAGCATTCTCCTGATCTGCCATGAACCAGAGTTTTACCGCGATGTGGTTTCTCAGGTATGGGACTGCAGTAAATGGACTACAAAAGTATTATAATAATTAGTATATGAAGGGTTATTACAAATGAGTAAAGCAAAAACTGTGGATCTGACTTCCGGTCCGATCCTGAAAACTCTGGCAGAGCTGGCTCTGCCTATCATGATTTCTTCCATGCTGGGAACAGCATACAGTATTATGGATATGGCATGGATCGGACTGCTTGGTGCAAAGGCGGTTGCAGGCGTGGGAGTAGGCGGAATGTATGTCTGGCTCTCCCAGGGGCTTGCATCCCTGTCAAGAATGGGCGGACAGGTAAATACAGCTCAGGCATGCGGGCGCAAAGATTATGACCAGGCACGTTCCTATGCTGCCGGTTCTCTGCAGCTCACTGCACTGTCCGGCATTTTGTTTGCTGCTGTCTGTGTTATTTTCATACAGCCTCTGCTGGGATTTTTTAATCTGACCGACGCAGAAACTTATACTGCTGCCAAATCTTATACATTGATCACCTGTGGACTGATTCTTTTTTCTTATCTGAATCTGACGCTGACAGGACTCTCTACTGCGCAGGGAGATTCCCGCACTCCCCTGCTTGCAAACTTTATCGGGCTTGCAGGAAATATGATTCTGGATCCGCTGCTGATCCTTGGCATCGGACCTTTCCCGAGGCTGGAGGTTGCCGGAGCCGCTATTGCGACAGTAAGTTCACAGATTCTGGTTTTTGTAGTGATGGTTCTGCGTATCCGGCATTCCAGACTGGAGCCAAATGTTTTACAGCATCTGAATCTGCTGTCTGTTTTTCCAAAAGAATATTATAAGCACATTTTCAGGATCGGGTTTCCCACAGCTATACAGGGAAGCATTTACTGTTTCATCTCCATGATTCTGACCCGTATGGTTTCTGGTTATGGTGCTGCCGCTATTGCAACGCAGCGTGTTGGCGGACAGATTGAATCCGTATCCTGGAATACTGCTGATGGTTTTGCTTCAGCACTGAATGCTTTTATTGCCCAAAACTACGGTGCACGAAAAAAAGACCGTATCCGTAAAGGTTACAGTCTGTCATTTCGCGTTCTCACAATTTGGGGCCTGTTTGTCACTGCAGCTTTTGTCTTTCTTCCGGAACCAATTGCCAGGTTATTTTTCCACGAAAAAGAAGCTCTGGATACTGCTGTCAATTATCTGGTCATTATCGGATTCAGTGAAGTCTTTATGTCCATTGAGCTGATGACAGTGGGCGCATTATCAGGACTTGGACGCACCAGATTATCCAGTACGATCAGTGTGATCCTGACAGGCTCACGAATCCCGCTGGCATTGATCCTGACACATGCGGGAATGGGATTAAATGGTGTATGGTGGGCGCTTACAATCTCTTCTATCGTGAAGGGAATCGTGTTTACACTGACATTCCGGCATATCAGCAGGCGGTTGCCTGAAAAGGTCTAAAGGTCTCTTAATATAGCTGTCAAACTCAAAAGAGGACTGTTCAGAAAAATTTCTGTCAGTCCTCTTTTTACTGTTTCTATTATTTCGCAACAAAGTTTACGATCTTGTTCGGTACATAAATCTCTTTGATAAGGTTCTTACCTTCCAGGAAGGAAGCAATTCTCTCGTCTGCTTTGGCGATCTCGAATGCTTTTTCTTTTTCACATCCGTTAGGGATTACGATTGTTCCTCTTACTTTACCGTTTACCTGTACACCGATCTCAACGGTCTTGGCAATTGTTTTGCCTTCATCGTATTTCGGCCATTCGGAAACTGCCAGTAAGCCTTCACCTCCGATGAATTCCCAGATTTCTTCGCAGATATGCGGTGCGAACGGGCTAAGCAGTTTGATAAAAATGGTAAGGTCATTTTTACTTAAGTGTCCTTCTGCTGTGATCTCATTAATGAGTGTCATCAGGCTGGCGATCGCTGTATTGAATTTCAGGTTCTCGATATCAGAAGAAACTTTCTTGATGGTACGGTGGAGTTTCATCTCCAGTTCATCAGATACGGATTCTTCAGAAAGGATATCTGTCAGCCCTGCAACACGGTCCAGGAACTTCTTACAGCCCTTTACAGAGTTCTCGCTCCATGGTGTAGCTGCGCCATAGTCACCCATAAACAGTACATAGGTACGAAGAGTATCTGCACCGTATTCTTCTACAATATCCAGCGGGTCAACTACATTACCCTTGGATTTACTCATTTTATCTCCGTCCGGTCCGAGGATCAGTCCCTGGATGGAACGTTTTGCGTATGGTTCCGGTGTATTTACTACGCCAAGATCATACAGGAAATGATGCCAGAATCTGGAGTAGATCATATGTCTGGTAACGTGTTCCATACCACCATTGTACCAGTCAACAGGCATCCAGTATTTCAGTTTGTCCATATCTGCCAGTGCATTTGCATTGTGCGGATCTGTATATCTTAAGAAATACCAGGAAGATCCTGCCCACTGAGGCATAGTATCTGTCTCACGCTTCGCTGCAGCACCACATTTCGGGCATGTGCAGTTTACAAAAGAATCAATCTTTGCAAGTGGGGACTGTCCGTCTTCACCCGGCTCGAAGTCCTTTACATCCGGCAGACGCAGCGGAAGTTCGTTCTCCGGAACTGCCACAACACCGCAGTTCGGGCAGTGGATAAGCGGGATTGGCTCACCCCAGTATCTCTGGCGGTTGAATGCCCAGTCTTTCATCTTATACTGAACACCGGCTTTACCGATTCCTTTTTTCTCCAGTTCTTCCAACATACGCTCAATAGAATCTTTCTTCTTTGCATATCCGTTCAGGAAATCGGAGTTTACCATTTCGCCGTCGCCTGTATAGGCTTCTTTGGAAATATCTCCGCCTTTGATAACTTCGATAATGTCGATACCGAATTTCTTCGCGAAATCATAGTCACGCTGGTCGTGAGCAGGTACTGCCATGATAGCACCTGTACCATATCCCATCATTACATAGTCAGCAATGTAGATCGGGATTTTCTTACCGTTAACCGGGTTGATTCCCTCAAGTCCCTGGATTCTTACACCTGTTTTATCTTTTACAAGCTGAGTTCTCTCAAACTCTGTTTTCTTTGCACACTCATTACGATATGCAGTGATCTCATCCATGTTTGTGATTTTATCTGCATATTTGTCAATGATCGGATGTTCCGGTGCGATTACCATGAATGTTACACCAAACAGAGTATCCGGTCTAGTTGTATAGATTTCAAGTTTCTCATCGATTCCGTCAACATCGAAGTTAACGAAAGCACCTTTTGATTTGCCGATCCAGTGGATCTGCTGCTGTTTTACATTATCCGGATAGTCTACATCTTTCAGACCTTCCAGAAGCTTATCTGCATACTGGGTGATTCTTAAATACCATACATCTTTGGATTTCTGAACAACATCGCTGTGGCAGATATCACATTTACCGCCCTGGCTGTCTTCATTGGAAAGGACTACTTTACAGTGCGGGCAGTAATTAACCAGTGTTCTGTCTCTGAATACAAGACCTTTTTCGAACATTTTCAGGAAAATCCACTGTGTCCATTTGTAGTAGTCTTCATCTGTTGTATCGATCACACGGTTCCAGTCAAAGGAAAATCCAACTTTCTTTAACTGGTTTGAGAATCTCTTGATGTTCTCATCTGTGATGATACGTGGATGTGTTCCGGTCTTTACCGCGTAGTTCTCTGTCGGGAGACCAAATGCATCAAATCCGATCGGGAAAAGTACATTATAGCCTTCCATACGACGTTTTCTGGAAATAACCTCCAGACTGGAATATGCTTTGATATGTCCTACGTGCATACCGGCACCGCTTGGATATGGGAACTCTACCAGACCATAGAATTTAGGTTTGTCACTGTTATCTTTGGCTTCGAAGACTTTGGCCTCTTCCCATTTTGCCTGCCACTTAGGCTCGATCTTTTTAAACAAGTATTTCATCTCTATACTTCCTCCAACATTTTGCTATATCTAAAAATTCATTTTAATTCAATGGCGCCGGTTTGTCAATGTAACGTTTCGCAGTATTGGCTGTTTTTACGATAAAAATGGGACCTATTTTATAGTTACTACCAGTGAACAGTAAAAACAGGACATCTCACATTTCTGTCAAATGTCCTGTCTTCTTTATTTCTTATATACTTACATCTAATTCATAGCGCTGATATATTTATCTGCTGCCTCTCTGTCGGTAACCGCCAGCCTCTTATTATTCTTCAGATTTATCCACTTTGCTTGCTCTTGCTTCGATTTCTTTTGCCTGGATATCGTTCGGAGCCTGCTCGTAGCGTGCAAATTCATAGGAGAATTCTCCGCTTCCACCTGTCATAGAACGAAGATCTGTGGAATATCCATAAATCTCAAGCTGTGGAACATCTGCCTCAATAATGGTATTGCCCTGATGATCAGGAGTCATACCAAGAACACGGCCACGACGTTTGTTCAGGTCGCCCATAACATCACCGGTAAATTTATCCGGAACAGTTACTTTCATAGATACAATTGGCTCTAAGAGTACAGGTGATGCATCCATAAAGCCTTTCTTAAATGCAAGAATCGTTGCCATCTTGAATGCCATTTCTGAGGAGTCTACCGGATGATAAGATCCATCATATAAGGTAGCTTTCACACCAACTACAGGATATGCAGCCAGAGGTCCTTTTAATACGCATTCCTGAAGGCCTTTCTCAACTGCCGGGAAGTAGTTCTTCGGAACTGCACCACCAACTACAACCTGTTCAAATTCATAAGGTGTCTCCAGATCGCCTGATGGCTCGAAACGCATCTTAACATGTCCATACTGTCCATGTCCACCGGACTGTTTCTTATGTTTACCCTCTACATCTGCATTCTTACGGATCGTCTCGCGGAACGGAACCTTCGGTTTGCTCAGCTCAACATCTACTTTGTAGCGTTCTTTTAATTTATTCATAACGATATCGAGATGCTGATCACCGATACCATAGATAAGGCTCTGACGGTTTGCACTGTCATTTACTACACGAAGTGTCTTGTCTTCACTCATCATCTTCGCAAGTGCCTGGGAAATCTTATCCTCATCACCCTTCTTCACTGCTTTAAATCTCTTGCAGGTATATGGTGTGGAAAGGAGTGCCTTCGGATAAAGAATCGGATTTGCTTTTGTCGCAAGGCTGTCACCAGTCTGTACGCTGTTTAATTTGGCAATTGCACCAATATCACCGGCATGAAGTTCCGGAACCTCGATTGGTTTGGATCCTTCAAGTACATATAATTTATTCAGACGTTCTTCTTCGCCTTTCTCTACGTTTAATAAAGTGTCATCGGATTTGATAACACCGGAGCATACTTTAATAAGAGAATATTTGCCAAGGAACGGGTCTGCAATTGTTTTCCACACATATGCGGATTTCACTTTCGTGAAGTCGTAGTTTGCTTCAAAGATCTCATTTGTCTTCTGAGCGATTCCGTTGCAGGAGCGTTTGTCCGGGCTTGGGAAATATCCGCAGATATCATCCAGTAAGTTGGATACACCACGAAGATTGATTGGTGAGCCCATGCATACAGGTACGATAGATGCTTCCTGTACGTTCATTGCAAGTGCTGCGGAAACCTCTGTTACCGAGAATGTATCACCTTCAAAATAACGGTCCATGAATTCCTCGCTGGTCTCTGCAACAGATTCCATAAGGATATCGTGATATTTCTCCAGATATTCATCCAGGTATTCAGGAATCGGGCATTCCTCTTTCTTACCTTTATCTATGTACTTACGTCCTGCCTGTTTTACAACATTTACATATCCTACAAATTTGCCGTCTTCACGAATCGGGAAGTGAAGCGGTGCGATCTTCTTGCCGTAGAGTTCAGTGAGCTGTTCTACTACTTTACGGTAGCTGACATCATCTACGTCCATATCTGTAACAAAGATCATACGCGGAAGTTTATATTTCTCACATAATTCCCATCGTCCTTCTGGGTTCCCACCTGTACGCCTGCCTTGCCGGAGACTACGATCACAGCTGCGTCTGCCGCACTTACTGCTTCCTCTACCTCTCCTACAAAGTCAAAGTATCCGGGAGTATCCAGTACATTGACCTTCACCTTATCCCATGGTACCGGGATCAATGTTGTGGAAATGGAAAAATGTCTCTTTATCTCTTCTTTGTCAAAATCGCTGACAGTATTGCCGTCCTCAACTCTGCCAAGCCTGCTGGTCATTCCTGCCAGATACGCCATTGCTTCAGCCAGTGTAGTCTTGCCTGCACCCCCATGCCCTAAAAGAACTACATTTCTGATTCGGTCAGTTCTAAATACATCCATGTTGTAATACCTCCCTGTTTGTCTGATATGCGCTGCTGTTGTGGGAGCTTTTCTCTGTTTGAGCCCCGAAATAGTCAGATTGTTCATCTTTTTCATTTCTGTCTCAGCAACTATATGTCTATATATTACTAAATTTATTTGTAATTTTCAAGCATTTATGTAATTTTAACAATATTTTTTATTGTGTTCCAAAATACTATCTAACATTTTTTATCACCTGGGCTTTTTTCGACCATTCAGAGAGGTTTTTGTTTACTGTATTGCTTTAAATTATTTATGTGCAAAAGCATTGCTGCTGATTGACTTTTTTTTCCTATCTATCTTAAAATATATTGCAGACTGTTTCTGTATAAGTCATACAGAATGACAATTGCTGCACACCCTGTGTGCGCAACTGATAAATTGCTATTTGAAAGGATGCAGAGAAACTTATGAAAACCATCGGTTTTATCGGACTTGGTCTCATCGGCGGTTCCATCGTCAAAACCATCCGGAAATACCATAGCGATTACAGGATCCTGGCTTATGATCAGGACCGGGAGACCCTTGCCTCAGCAGTAAGCTCCAATATGATCGACGCTGTATGCGAGGAACATGATGAGCGTTTTGCAGGCTGCGATTATATTTTCCTGTGTGCCCCTGTGGAATTTAATGTCCAGTATCTGGAATATTTCAAGGATCACCTGGGCCCCAATACCATTCTCACAGATGTGGGCAGTGTAAAAGGCATCATCCATAAGGAGGTAGAACGTCTGGGTATGGAATCCCGCTTTATCGGCGGACATCCCATGGCCGGCTCTGAAAAGACCGGTTTTGAATCCTCCAGCGACAGACTTCTGGAAAACGCTTATTATATCATCACACCAGGAGGAGAGATTCCTCTGGACCGTCTGACAGACTTTACAGAGCTGATTTCTTCCCTGGGTGCTATTCCCATGGTGCTGACCAGTGAGGAACACGATTTTATCACTGCAGGTGTAAGCCATCTGCCTCATATCATTGCTTCTGCCCTTGTAAATCTGGTAAGCATGCTGGACAGTGACCAGGAATATATGAAGACCATCGCAGCCGGAGGTTTCCGGGATATTACCCGTATTGCCTCTTCGTCCCCTATCATGTGGGAGCAGATCTGCGTGGAAAATAATAAGAATATTTCCAATGTGCTGGATGACTATATCCGTCTTCTGATCCAGATCCGCTGCTTTGTGGATAACAAGGATTCCCAGAGCCTGTACCAGATGTTTGCAAGCTCCAGGGATTACAGAGATTCCATTGATGTAGTGGACAGCGGCCTCCTGAAGAAAGCCTATGTGCTCTATCTGGATATTGCAGATGAGGCCGGAGGGATTGCCACGATCGCCACTATCCTGGCTCTGGAGAAGATCAGTATCAAAAATATCGGCATTATCCATAACCGGGAATTTGAGGAAGGTGTGTTAAAGATTGAATTCTATGACGGATTCTCCATGGAAAAGGGAGCCGCTCTCCTAAAAAAGCGAAACTATATTGTATACGAACAGGTAGGTAACATAAATGGAAATCAAAAAACAGACAAGGCTGAGAGGGGAACTGACTGTACCGGGAGACAAATCTATCTCCCACCGGGCTGTTATGTTTGGCTCGTCTTGCCCAAGGAACTACCAGGATCACACATTTTCTGGAGGGTGCAGACTGTCTCTCCACCATCTCCTGTTTCCGCAAAATGGGCGTAGACATTGAGCGCAATGCTTCTGAGATTCTGGTCCACGGCAAGGGTCTGCACGGTCTGAGCGCTCCCTCAGAAATTCTGGATGTGGGCAACAGCGGCACTACCACCCGGCTGATCTCCGGCATTCTGGCAGGCCAGTCTTTTACCAGCGAGTTAAACGGTGACGCCTCCATCCAGTCCCGCCCTATGAAGAGGATCATGACTCCCCTTCAGTCTATGGGGGCCAGATATTGTCAGTATAAAAGGGAATGGATGTGCACCTTTGCGTATTACAGGAAAGCCTCTTCAGGCTGTTCACTACCAGTCACCGGTTGCTTCTGCCCAGGTGAAGTCCTGCGTACTTCTGGCAGGTATGTATGCAGATGGGATCACCAGGGTAACAGAGCCGGTACTTTCCAGAAATCACACGGAGATCATGTTGAATTATCTGGGGGCCAGAGTTACTTCACAGGGTACTACCGCCTCCATTGAGCCGGAACCTGTGTTAAGGGCCAGAGAAATCCAGGTACCTGGAGATATTTCCTCTGCTGCCTATTTTCATTGCAGCAGGGCTTCTCACCCCGGACAGCCAGATTCTTCTCCGGAATGTAGGGATCAATCCTACCAGAGACGGAATCCTGAAGGTGTGCAGGGCCATGGGTGCAGA
>ENA-OQDT01001725-OQDT01001725.1-human-gut-metagenome-genome-assembly--contig:-NODE-1725-length-12277-cov-2.392346_pt1 | contig 12277 bp, 14 predicted proteins | sample MGYA00242786_ERZ504617 | MGnify/ENA primary metagenome ERZ504617 (study PRJEB26092, sample SAMD00036337) | human gut metagenome | host: Homo sapiens | study: EMG produced TPA metagenomics assembly of... | reverse complement strand
ACGATACTTCTTCAACAGCGGCACGAGTAGCGTTAAGGGCATCTTCGATACGAAGTTTCATTTCTTTAAGAGCTGTTTCAGTGGCTGCACCAACCTTAACAACTGCAACCCCGCCTGATAATTTAGCCAAACGTTCTTGAAGTTTTTCACGGTCAAATTCAGATGTTGTTGTTTCCAATTGAGACTTGATGAGGTTAACACGGTTAGCAATCGCTTCTGTGCTTCCTGCACCTTCAACGATAACTGTGCTATCCTTATCCACAGTTACTTTCGAAGCTTGACCAAGTGCTGCCATAGTTGCATCCTTAAGTTCAAGACCAAGATCTTCAGTAATGACAGTTGCTCCTGTCAATACGGCAATGTCTTCCAACATCGCTTTACGACGGTCACCAAAGCCAGGCGCCTTAACAGCAACAACATTGAAAGTTCCACGAATCTTGTTAAGAACAAGTGTAGGAAGAGCTTCACCATCCACATCATCAGCAATAATCAAGAGTGGACGACTTGTCTTAAGCACTTCTTCCAAGAGTGGAAGGACATCTTGGATATTTGAAATTTTCTTGTCAGTCACAAGGATAAATGGATTATCAAGGTCAGCGACCATCTTTTCATTATCAGTAACCATGTACTGAGAAAGATAACCACGGTCAAACTGCATACCTTCAACCACTTCGAGTTCAGTCTCCATACCACGTGACTCTTCAATAGTGATAACACCGTCATTACCCACACGTTCCATAGCTTCTGAAATGTATTCACCAACTTTTTCAGAACGTGATGAAACCGCTGCGACTTGGGGCAATAGCTTCCTTATTAGCAACTGGTTGTGCAATAGCTTTAAGCTCTTCCACAGCTGTAGCTACAGCTGCTTCAATCCCTCGACGGATACCGATTGGATTAGCACCAGCCGTTACATTTTTAAGACCTTCACGGACGATAGCCTGTGTCAAAACAGTGGCTGTAGTTGTTCCGTCACCGGCAATATCATTAGTTTTTGAAGCCACTTCGCTGACAAGCTTAGCCCCCATATTTTCAAAGTGATCTTCGAGTTCAATTTCTTTAGCAATTGTCACACCATCATTGGTGATAAGAGGTGAGCCAAAAGCTTTTTCCAAAACCACGTTACGACCTTTAGGACCAAGCGTTACCTTAACTGTATCAGCCAAAGTATCAACTCCACGGACCATTGCTGCGCGTGCATCTGATGAAAATTTAATATCTTTTGCCATAGTTACTCCTTCTTTATCTTACTTTATATCTGATTAGCATAGACCTAAGCTAGGACTGCTAAAATATCTGCTTCACGGATAATTGAAACGGAATCATCTCCGTCTTTAACATTGACACCTGCACCATTTTCAACAAGAACTTTATCGCCTGCTGCAACACTAGGTGCAATCAATTCACCAGTAAGAGTACGGATTCCTTCACCTACTGCCAAAACCTCAGCAGTCTTTGTAGCTTCATGACTGGCTCCTGCCAATACAAAGCCACTAGCTGTTTTTTCTTCTGTTTCTTCAAAACGGACAACGATACGATCGCCCAATGGTTTCAATGCCATACCAATTACCTCCAAATGTTATTTATTATTAGTAACGTGTGAAACGTTATTTTTAGCACTCATAAACCATGAGTGCTAATCCATATATTTATTTTAGCACTTTGGTCAAAAATAGTCAAGAAAAAACTACCCAAAAATCTGAACTTTTGGATAGTTTCTTTTTTTGCTTATTAACCGAGCACCAAGGCATCGTCATTGAGGACTTGTCCACTATTTTTGTGGAAGAGGTCCATAAGTTCTGCAACTGTGAGGTTTTTCTTTTCCTCACCTCGCACATCAACGACGATTTTACCATGATAGAGCATGACCAGACGGTTCCCATATTCGATAGCATGTTCCATATTATGGGTAATCATAAGGGTTGTCAATTCTTGTTCTTCAACAATCTTACGTGTCAAATTCATGACCATATCACTTGTCTTAGGATCTAGTGCTGCTGTGTGTTCATCCAAAAGCAAGATTTTTGGACGCATCAAGGTTGCCATAGCAAGTGTCAAAGCTTGGCGTTGACCACCTGACAAGAAATTAGCATCAGTCTTCATACGATTCTCAAGTCCAAGACCTAGATCTACCAAGGCTTCCTTGAAGACTTGACGCTCGCTTTCAGTGATAGACTTTTTAAAGAAGCTACGTTTCTTACCACGACGATAGGCAATCGCCATATTTTCTTCGATAGAGAGGTTTGTCGCCGTCCCCATTCGAGGATCTTGGAAAACACGACTAATATCTTTAGAGCGCTCATCTACAGATGCTTTCTTAATAGATTGCCCCTCCAACAAGATATCCCCCTCATCAATGCTAAGAACACCAGCAATTGAATTCATCAAGGTTGATTTACCAGCACCATTTCCCCCAATGACAGAGATAAAATCTCCCTGCTCAATGTCTAGGTCCAAACCACGAAGGACGTGATTTCCATTGACTGTGCCTTTTTCAAAGGTTTTGTGAATCTGTTGTAAACTAAGTAAAGCCATTACTTGTCACCTCCTGGAGTCAAGGATTTATTAGGTCTGATTTTCAATTTTTGGCGTACTTCTGGCACATAAAGGATGATAGCAAGCAAGATGGCTGAAGCCAATTTCAACATTTGAGCATCAACGTTCATGGCAAGGATAATAACCAAGACCAAACGGTAGAGAACAGCTCCTACGACAATTGACCAGAGACGTTTTCCAAGCGGTAGATACTTGACGATAACCTCAGCCAAGATGATTGCAGCCAAGCCATTTACGATTGTACCAGTACCCATATTCATATCCGCATAGCCATTGTTTTGAGCTAGGAGGGCACCTGATAGGGCAATCAAACCATTGGAAATCATGTAGCCAAGAATCTTCATACGGTCAACCTTGATACCATTAGCTTCACCCATGGCAAGGTTATCACCTGTTGCACGAAGAGCAAGTCCAACCTGTGTATTAAGGAGAACAACCAACATAAGTACTACCAGACTAACAAAAATCAGTCCTAATAGAATCACACCATTCAGCTTAGATAGACCAAGATCCATAACCATAGTCACCAGCGTGTTATGTCCTGAAAGAGAGACATTGGCACTTCCAAGAACCAAAAGGTTAACTGAATAGAGCCCTGTTAAGGTAATAATCCCTGTTAAGAGTGCTGGTATCTTCATTTTCGTATGCATAAAGCCAGACACAGCTCCAGCAAGCATACCAGCTACAAAACCACCTAGAGTCGCAAAGATTGGGTTGATTCCACGGATAATCATGATAGTTGTCGTAGCAGCACCAAGTGGGAAGGCCCCCTCAGCTGTCAAATCAGCAAGGTCCAAAATACGGAAGGTAATGAAGACCCCAATAGCCATAATAGCCCAGAGAAGTCCCTGAGAAATGGCAGTTAGCACCACATTTGAAAATCCTTTTTTAGAAGACTTATTGACCTTAAGCTTAATGACACCCTTATCTTTTTTAGCAATTGGTTTGTCATCTTGCGTTGATGCTTTAGATTCCTCGTCACTAATGCTAGAAACATCAATACCAAGTTCTTTAGCCATGTCATGGTTAACCACAACATTTAGGGTTTTAGGATACTCGGCATCGACATCCTTTACCTTCTCACCTCGGAGAACACGGCCTGCCAACTTACCTGTTTGACGTCCAAGCTGCTTCATAGTTAGTTCCATAAGTGAACAGGACACCTTTTTTCTACACTACCAGCGTCACTACCAACAACTGGAACCTTAGTCTCTTTAGAAAGATCTACCAAGGTATTAATAGCACTAACAATGGTATTATCAGTTGGGATGAAAATCACTTCGGTTTGACTCATCAAGCTCTTGGCTGTGTCTTGGATATCATTGGTTGATGAAATTCCTTTGATAACCGTTTCAATACCAGCTTCCTTGAAGTATTTCTTGGCTTCTTCAACCTGAACTTCTGAGTTACGCTCACTGGTCGTGTACATAATCCCAACTTTTTTAGTGTTTGGAAGGACCTTTTTTAACAACTCGACTTGTTTGTTGATTGGTGACATGTCGCTTGTCCCTGTCACATTTCCTCCAACATTGTCCATAGACTTAACCAATTTAGCTGAAACTGGATCTGTAACAGCTGTAAAGAGAATTGGCTTGTCCTTTGTCAAACTACTCAAAGACTGGGCTGCTGGGGTTGCGATAGCCAACATGACATCATTATCTTCAATAAGCGACTGAGAAATCGTCTGCAAGTTAGACTGATCTCCTTGTGCATTCTGATAATCGATTTTGATGTTCTTACCGTCGACATAACCTTCCTCTTTGAGTTCTTCAATAAACCCTTTACGTGTCGCTGACAAGGAAGGATGTTCCACATATTGGAGCACACCGACGTGAACCAAATCTTTATTAGAAGCATTGGAACATGCTACCAAGAGGACAGCTGTAATGACAGCCATCATACTGACCAAGAATTTCTTCATCTTGTATACCTCTATTTTTTATTCTATCTATTTCCAATTTTCTGTCATCTTTTTTCCGAGACGATAGAGTCAAATGAAAATTAAAAATAGACCACGGTATGAAAAAAACCAGTTAGGACAGGCCCAACTGGTTTTATGCATCTTGACTAGCACAGGCTAGCTTATGTCACCGGTTAGACCTATTCATCTAATCGGCTAATCCATCACAAAATGCTTTAGCTTCATAGATACAAACTGACTGACGCTTGTATCCTGAAACACAAACGTCCTATCTAAAGAAACTAAAGTAATAAAAAGCTTTAAGATTTCCCAAATGGGTCGCTTTGTTAAGCATGTGATGCCTCCGTAGTTATGATAGTTTTAAGTTTACACTATTTAGACAATTCTGTCAAATTGGAATTTACTCTCTTTTCTCTCAATTTATCATTGTCACTGCAAAAGAAAAATCTCTTCCTGCTGCTGCAAGAAAAGATTTTTTAGATTAAGCATCTTGTTCGGTTGTTAAGATAGCGAGTGTTTCAATCAAGTTATCGGCATTAACTTCAATAGTATCACCAGTTGCCTTGATTTTAACTTCGACAATACCCTCGCTGGCTTTTTTACCAACTGTCACACGGATTGGAAGTCCGATAAGGTCACTGTCAGAGAATTTAGAACCAACACGCTCATTACGATCATCTGTCAAGACATCATAACCTTCAGCCATAAGAGCAGCTTCCAAACGTTCTGTCAAAGCATTGGCTTCCTCATCCTTAGTGTTAACTGTAATCAAGTGAACATCATATGGAGCCAATTCTTTAGGGAAGTTAATTCCCCATGCATAGCGGTATTGACCTTTTGGTGTCTTGTTAACAAAGAGACGTGCATGTTGTTCGATCACAGCTGACAAGATACGGCTAACACCGATACCGTAACATCCCATAATGATTGGAACAGCACGGCCATTTTCATCAAGAACATTAGCCCCCATACTTTCAGAGTAACGTGTCCCAAGTTTAAAGATATGACCAATCTCGATACCACGCGCAAACTGAAGGACACCTTGACCATCTGGTGAAATTTCACCCTCTTTAACTTCACGAATATCCACGTATTCTGCCTTGAAGTCACGCTCTGGGTTAACCCCTGTCAAGTGGTAACCATCTTCATTGGCTCCAACAACCGCATTAGCCACGTCTTGAACCTTACGGTCCGCAACGATACGAACATTTTCAGGAAGGTTAACTGGACCAAGAGAACCGAAGTTAGCGCCAAAGACTTGACGTGCTTCATCTTCTGTAGCTGGTTCAAGGAAATCAGCAGCAAGGTAGTTTTTCAACTTCACATCGTTAACCTGATCATTACCGACAAGAAGAGCCACCACTGGTTCATCATCTGCAATGAAAAGCAAAGTCTTGATGGTTTGTTCTTCTGGAACATTCAAGAAAGCAGCAACTTCATCAATTGACTTGCAATCTGGTGTTTCAACACGAGTCACTTCTTCTTGAGTCACAACCTTAGTCGCTGGTGTGTAAGCGTTTGTTGCCATCTCAAGGTTAGCTGCATAGCTTGACTCTGTAGAGTAGGCAATTGTGTCTTCACCAGATACCAACCATGATGTCAATTCTTTCTTGATTTCTTCCATGACATCTTCTGGAATCTCATCCAATGAAGCAATTGACTTGTCAAGAACTACCCAACGGTTGAGATCTGTACGCTCAGGAGTGACCGCCATGAATTCTTGAGAATCCTTACCACCCATGGCACCACCATCACCGATGATACCCTTAAATTCAAGGCCAGCACGTGTAAAGATAGCCTCATAAGCTTTACGGTAGTCTTCATAGGTTACATCCAAATCTTCATAGTTTTGGTGGAAACTATAAGCATCCTTCATGATAAATTCACGTGTACGAAGAAGACCGTTACGAGGACGTTTTTCATCACGGTATTTTGATTGGATTTGGTAGAGATTAAGTGGCAATTGTTTGTATGATTTAACCGCATCACGAACCAAGGCTGTAAACGTTTCTTCGTGAGTTGGACCGAGAATAAAGTCAGATTTATCACGGTTTTTTAAGTTTATAAAGGTCTTCACCGTAAGTTTCATAACGGCCTGACTCACGCCACAAATCTGCTGTCAAAAGCGCTGGCGCCAACATTTCAACCGCACCGATTTTTTCAAACTCCTCACGCATGATGGTTTTGAATTTCTCGATAGCACGGTTTGCCAATGGCATATAAGCATAAATACCAGCAGAGACCTGACGCACGTAACCCGCACGTACCATAAGGGCATGACTGATAACTTGAGCATCACTTGGCATTTCACGAAGTGTTGGAATCAACATTTTACTTTGTTTCATCATTTACATACTAAGGAGGCTGGCCCTTGGCTCAAGTCCCTTAGACTTCCTTTCGTTTCTTTGTTTCTAATTAAAAGAAAGCACGCATAATATCATTCCAAGTGACTGCAATCATAAGAACAACCATGATAGCAACACCTGCAAGTGTAATATAGCTTTCAATTTCTTGATTAAGTGGTTTACGACGAATGGCTTCAATAATATTCATAACAAGTTTTTCCACCGTCAAGGGCTGGAAATTGGGATAAGATTGAAAATTCCCAAGTTAATTGAGAGCATCCCCATAAGGTTAAGAATGGAAATCAAGCCATTTTCTGAAGCCTGGGCAGACATCTGGAACATAGCAACCGGTCCACCAAGTTTATTCAAACTAAAGTTGGTGATAAGCCCCTTAAGTGCTACGAAAAATTTTGAAGGCCCCTTCCCAAGCCATTTGGAAACCACCAAAAATCTTATCTTTAAGACTTGTTTTTAAAGCAGGAGAAACACCCAAAAATAGCTACCTTGGTTCTCCTGAGGTTTAACAGAGATTGTTTCTTCCTGACCGTTACTTCTCTTAACTGTCACAGAAAGGCTGTCACCTTTGGAGAATTTTTGGGTATTCTCTGTCAATGCTTCCTTCAAGCTGTCCCAATCAGTAACCTTGTCCTTATTGATAGCCTCGATGGCATCACCATTTTTCAAGCCTGCCACCTGAGCAGCGCCTCCATCGGCTACCTGGATACGGTTGGTCGATGTATCTTGAACACCTCCTTGAACAAAGGCTAAGATAATAAAGACAAGCACCCCAAGAATGAAGTTATTCATAGGACCAGCAAAGTTGGTAATTAAACGTCCCCAAATGCTTGCATTTTGATATTGGACATCCTTAGGAGCGATACGAAGTTCTGTACCATCCTCCTCAACGATAGTGGCATCATGATCAACCTCATAGGTCTTGGTCTCATCTAGGACTAGACCTGTAATGGTTAACTTATCCTCCAAATCATAGGCAGTGACGTTCATAGGCAAAGCCGTCTGATCAATCTGGCGATCCGAAAGGTTGATACGTCTTACCTTACCATCTGATCCAATCGTTAGACTGGCAGGGCTACCTGTTTTAATCTCAGTTGTATCTTCACCCCAACCAGCCATACGGACATAACCACCTAAAGGGAGGATACGGATAGTATAAACGGTACCATCCTTACCAGTGTGTGCAAAAAATTTTCGGTCCCATACCAATGGCAAATTCACGAACCAAAATTCCTGAACGTTTGGCGAAAAAGAAATGACCAAACTCATGGAAGACGACAATCACACAGAAAATCAGTAAAAAGGTAATAATAGCTTTCATCTAGACACCCCCACTCTTAAAAAAGTCCTAGGAAGTGCATGATTGGGAAAACGAAAATCCAGCTGTCACAACGGTCCAAAATACCACCATGCCCAGGAATGAGATTGCCTGAGTCTTTAACGCCAAAGTGACGTTTAATAGCTGATTCAACCAAATCACCAAATTGACCAAAGATACTAAAGAGAATCGTACAGATAAGCAACCAGAAGAAGTTATGAGGGGCATAAACGCCGTGGTTAATCAAACCAAAGATAAGAGCCACAATGATTGCGGATAAGATACCACCGACACTACCTTCAATAGTCTTATTTGGTGATACTTTTGGCAATAGCTTATTCTGACCAAATTGACGACCAAAGAGGTAAGCTCCAATATCTGTTGCCCAAACAATAAAAAGGGCAAAGAGAACTTTTTCCCAACTATCCAAACGTGCCGCAATGAGATTTTGGAAACCAAAACCAACATAAAAGGCAGATGCGATTGGATAAGCTGCATCATCAAAAGAATAGTGGTCGCTATTAAGGACAGTCCCTGCTAGAATCAAAAATGAAATAACAGCGAAACCTGTCACACTAGCATTTGTTGGAAGACTGATAAAATACTGATCAATCGGCACAGCCAAGATAAAGGCTGCCACCATTGATAAAATACCCTCGATAGAGAAAATCTCCAAGTGCTTCATGCGAAGCATCTCAGACACTGCAACCATGGCCATGGCTCCAACCAAAAGTTGGAAAGGAAGACCACCGATAAAGAGCAATGGGAGGAAAATGGCTGCTGCCACACCCCCACCAATTAAACGTTCTTGCATGAGAGGTCCTTTCTAGACACCACCGAAGCGACGGTGACGTTTATTGTAGTCAGAGATGGCTTGACGTAGCCCTTGTTGGTCAAAGTCTGGCCAGAAAACATCTGTGAAGTAAAACTCACTATAGGCAGATTGCCAAGGCAAGAAATTACTAAGACGAAGCTCGCCACTCGTACGGATAATCAAATCTGGATCACGGTAGAGGTAAGGCAATTTATCTGTCATCAAATGCTTAGCAATGAGATCTTCATCAATAGCTTCAGGACTGAGTTTGCCTGCTTCAACCTCTTTAGCAATCGCTTGAACTGCAGATACAATCTCCGCACGACCACCATAGTTCAGTGCAAAGTTAAGAACCAAACCGGAATTATGTTTTGTCTGCTCAACTGCCTTTTCAAGAGCATCTAAGGTTTCCTTAGGCAGACGACTGTTATCTCCGATTGTCAAAATACGAACATTGTTTTTGTCTAATTCTGGTACATACTTGTTAAAAAATTCAACTGGCAAAATTCATGATGAATTTCACTTCATCTTGTGGGCGTGACCAGTTTTCAGTTGAGAAGGCATATACTGTCAATACCTTAACTCCAAGTTGTGACGCTTCGATAGTTACCTTTTGCAAGGCATCCATCCCAGCCTTATGCCCCATCACACGTGGTTGTAGACGTTTTTTAGCCCAACGGCCATTTCCATCCATAATAATACCGATATGGTTGGGAATATTGTCTAGAACCTCTTGATGAGATTTTTTTCTAAATTTAAACATGGAATATCCTCTAAATATAGTTTACCCTTTATTTTACCACATTTTCAGGGGTTCTGAACAGCTTTTAATACCGATAAGATTAGAAAACGCAAAAAGACCAGGATTTAACCTAGTCTCAAATACACATCTTACTTTTCATCAGCAGACTCAATTGCTGAATCTTCTTCGATAATTGTCTTTTTTAGTTGTTTCTACTGTTTCTGTAGTTGGTGCTGGTGTGATTACATTTCATGATTGAACGACTCAAATCAAAGGTCAAGAAAACACCTTCTGCATCCAAAACAATACGGTTATTTTCTTTGTCAATCTCATCGACAATAGCAATCAAACCACCGATTGTTTCAACCTCAGCACCCTTCGCAAGGCCTGCAAAACGATCTTCCTGGGCCTTTGCTTGGCGACGACGGCTGAAAGCTACATAAGCAACAATTGCGACCACATAAATGGCCAAAACTAGCATCATATTCATATTTCGTATTCCTCCAATAATTCACTTGGCTACTACTATATCAGATTAAGTCAGGACAAGCAAGACAAATCCTTAGACAGACCACATAAAAACACTTTCCTTATGACGGAAAGTGTTGAATGAGATTACATATCTGCTACGTTGTGATATACCTTTTGAACATCATCGTCTGCTTCAAGCGCATCAATAAGTCCTTCGAAAACTTCAAGGTCTTCACCTTCAAGAGTAACCTCAGTTTGTGGAATCATTTCAAGTTCAGTCACTTGGAACTCTTCTTGTCCGTTAGCACGGAGAGCTTCCAAAGCTTTGTGAAGATCTGTTGGCTCAGTGTAAACAGTGATAGTACCATCTTCTGCTTCTACATCTTCAACATTCTACATCTGCTTCAAGCAATTGTTCAAAGTATTGCGTCTGCATCTTCACCTGCAAAAACGATAACACCTTTTTTATCAAACATGTATGAAACAGAACCTGAAGCACCCATGTTACCACCGTTTTTTACCAAAGGCAGTACGTACGTTAGCAGCTGTACGGTTAACGTTTGAAGTCAAAGTATCTACGATAATCATAGAACCATTTGGTCCAAAACCTTCATAACGTCCTTCAACGAAAGTTTCATCAGTGTTACCTTTAGCCTTATCAATAGCCTTATCAATAACGTGTTTTGGCACTTGCGCTTGTTTAGCACGCTCCAAAACGAATTTCAAAGCTGAGTTTGATTCTGGATCTGGTTCACCTTGTTTAGCAGCTACATAGATTTCAACACCAAACTTAGCGTAAACCTTAGAGTTTGCACCATCTTTAGCAGTTTTCTTAGCAACGATATTAGCCCATTTACGTCCCATGGGATTCACCTCTTCTAAGAGATTTGCATCTCTGATTTGTTTTTCTTTTTTGAAAATAGCAAAGCTTGCTAAATTCACAATCCCTTACATTATAGCACTTTGACTGCCGTTAGTAAAATTGAAATAAATCCTAAGCATTTATCATATGAAACATTTACTCAGTCCCCTCTCCCCAAACGAATAATCTTATCAAAATATGGTTCATTTTCCTTTATAAGATGGTGGGTAACCGTGATATAAGTGATATTAGGATCACTTAATAATAGGTGCTCAATACGAGTAGCATTATTATGGTCAAGATTTGCAGTAGCTTCATCAAAAATTCACAACAGAACATCCTTTTAAAAATGCTCTTATCAGGCCTATTCTTTGTTTTTTGGCCCTCCGAAAAGCTACCGTCGCTTACTTGCTCATCTATACGGTTTAAGAAAGATAAAAGATTAACTCTTTCAAGAACTTTCTTGATTTGTGTATCAGTAATAGCTTCATTCCAAAGGGTTAGATTGTTCCTCAAGGTATCATTATAGATATGAGTTTGACTCCCAACATAGGCACATTCAGACACGATTGAGTTCTCATCAATCTCTTTTGACTCCAATTTTCCAAACAAGAGTTTTTCCCTCGTAATCTTTAAGATTTCCTAGGAATATATTAAGCAAGGTTGACTTCCCACTACCTGAGCATCCAGTAATAGCATACTTGCCTCCATTTTTTAAAGGTTTGGGTGAATCCCTCAAAAATAGCCTTCTCTCCAAAATGATAACTTACATTCTCAAAACAAACATCCTGAATAGTCGCTATGCAAGTCTTTGGACCCTCTGGAAAATCGTGAAATTTTCTTAAGATAGGATCGACAGACTTAATGGTCACTTGCAGCTGATTAATGGTGGATAGAGAGTTAAAAATATTACCTGATATCTGTCCTACCGAGGCAATGGTTCCAACAGTAATATTTCCAAAATAATTAACAAACCAGTTAGAAGAAGTATCAACATCTGGGCGATAACTGAAAATAAAGCCATCAGCGTCTCAGTGCTAGTCTTTCTTTTTGTAAAAATAATTTTTTGTACAATATATTTCTCAACAATGGACCTCACTTGTACTAATGAAATATCTGTTTACGACTGGCGTAATAAACATCCGCATATACCATACAACTGATCGCTTTATTCCAGAAACAAGCTCCTCATTCGCTTTGGAAAAATATCTCCATTGATTTCTGCATTTTATT
>ENA-OQDT01001724-OQDT01001724.1-human-gut-metagenome-genome-assembly--contig:-NODE-1724-length-12291-cov-3.598405_pt1 | contig 12291 bp, 14 predicted proteins | sample MGYA00242786_ERZ504617 | MGnify/ENA primary metagenome ERZ504617 (study PRJEB26092, sample SAMD00036337) | human gut metagenome | host: Homo sapiens | study: EMG produced TPA metagenomics assembly of... | reverse complement strand
GTAATAACCGGCTGAACAAATGCCCAGAAAAATCCCAACACAGAACCGGCATATTTTGTTTTAAAATCATCCAATGCAAACTGACTAACAAAAAATAAATTTCCTTTCAATTTCTCACACCATTTTTTCATGTATTCCACCTGATCATTTCAAATATTTGTCCTTTTAAATCGAAGTTATCTTATCATATATGTATATAAAACGCAAGAAAACCACATGAAAAAGTATCTCTCAGACTTACTCTTCTCCCAGCATCTCCAAATAAACCTCACACGCCCCCACAGTCTTCTCCATCATAAACCGAGTACGCTTCTTTTCCGTCCCATAACTTTTCCTGGTTGCTGCGCCACTTTCATGTTTGACTAGCATGGACGGATCATACACAATATTATAGCCTTTTCTTTGGCAGCGAAGTGCCAATATATATTCTTCATAGAAAAACTGGGTTTCCGGTTCAAAGGCTTTTTCTTCTTTTTCGACAAATGATGGAGTAAAAATAAGACAGGCGCCAAAAGGGACAATATTTTTCTGAAGCTGACTATAAAGTGTCATATGTTGTTTCTGATTTTCTATCTTGTTTTTTTCCGCTTTTTGAAGCATATGGTAAACAACAGGATACATGACTGGATAAAAGCGTAACGCCAGGTGGTTCATTTTTATAGTATATTCTGCTTCTTCTTTGGTTCTAAGTCTGGTATCCATTGGGTTCTGATGTTCACCGGTACTCTGTCTGATCACATCGGGGCCCAGAACATAGCATTGATTATTTACATAACTTTTTTCCAGTCTGCTGATAAAGTCTTTTTGTGTAAATTCAATGTCATTATTCAAAACAATGATATAGCTTTTCCCAAAATGTTCTCTGGCGTACTGATACCCTTGATTATTTGCATAAGAAAAGCCGCCATTTTCTTTTATCTGCAAAACCTTGATTCTGGAATTCCCCTGATATTTTTGGAGCAGTTCCTGCCTATCCTCTTCTTTTTTCTGAATATCGTTATCCACGACCACAATTCTAATCCGTTCCTGCTGTTCCATTGCCAATATGGACTGGACACAGGTATCCGTCACTGAATAATCTTTATAATGTAATATCACAAAGCTTACGTATTCCATTTATATTCCTCTTAATATTTCTACTGAAATTTTATGATACCAGGGTCTCAAAAGCCCTTTTGACACTAACATCATTTTATTTCAACGCTTAATACGAAGCATTGGAAATAACGCGCCGCACAATCTTTTTTATTATTTTTTTTTACTGATCAGCCGCCCAAAGGGCTTAAGAAGTTTCGTTTTTAATAAAAGCATCAATACTTTTACTGCTGCTTTCTGCGTAAATGGAATGTCCACCTTTGCATTCAGCTTTGCTTTGCTGTTTTTCCAATAAGTTGGAAAATATGTATTTACCGTACAGCTGATATAATCGCACAATTCCCTGATTTTCTCCCATCTTGCTCCCGGGGCGAGCTGAAACAGACAGGTTGCAAAAATCCTCATAACAAACAGCTCATAGAATTCCGGACTGTTCTGAATTCCAATTTTATTTACTCTGGTTAAAGTATTTTCCAGGCCTTTATACGGAAGAGAGTATTTTTCCAAACCTTTGAAATTGTGAATCGCTGACGATGCGTGCTGCACATAATAATACCCGCATTCCGGCAAGGTAGCGATTCTTGGACATACAGCAGAAAAAAACAAAGAAACCGGCATATCCTCCCCTCGCTCACCGCTTTGAAATTTCACGTCATACTTTTCCCACAGTTCCCGTTTGTATAAATGGGAACATACTGCTGAAATTCGGAATGTCCACTCCTCATTTTCCAAACGTTTATACACACCCGGAATAATCTTATTCAGCTCTTTTCCACCTTCGTCCACATAAGTCAGGCCACATATTACCATATCAAGAGTTTCTTTTTCCGCAAGACTGTACATTTTTTCAATATAGTCTTCCTGCAGGTAATCGTCTCCATCCACAAATGTAAGGTATTTTCCGGTCGCTTTCTCTACACCCAGGTTTCTGGCTGCTGCCACGCCTTTATTTTCCTGTTCTAACAGAATAATCCGGCTGTCTTTCTGCGCCAATTTACGCAGAATTTTCCCGCTTTCATCTATACTCCCATCATTGATTATAATGATTTCCAGTTCGGGTAAAGTCTGCGCCATAACCGAGCAGATACATTTTTCTACATATTTTTCACTATTATATACTGGAATAATGACAGATACTTCCGGCATGATTTTCTCCTTAATTCTCTTCACACCTCATTAGATTCTTCACTCTTCTGGTAAACCTTCTCAATCATTTTCGCAACCCACCCCGGCCAGAATTTCCGGAACATATATAAGTCTTCCGCTCTTCTTCCGTTTTCCTCAATCAGCTCCGAGGTTGTGGATTCCTGATGGATCCGGTGCTCCATTCCTGCCCTTGCAGTGTATGCAAACTCGCCTTTTCGCCTGGAAATTTCCTCCCATGCCTGCCAGTCAATGTTGCTTTTCATGTTATTCTTAAAGGAAAAACTGTCCAGATTTTCTTTTACAAGGGTGACTGCAGGGCAACAGATAGCCGATCCTATAGAGAGAATTCTCCTCCGAACAAAGCGGTTTTTCCAAAAGACTGTCAGTTTCAGAGGAGTCAGAAGCAGACGTTTCACCTTAAGAAGCCGGTTAGTTGTCACCGTTTTTCCATTTCGAAGTTCATTATAGTCTGTAAAAATAATAAGAGGATGGCGACATTTCTTCGCAGCTGCCAGCACATCCTCCGTGTAGTTTACATAATATCTGTCATCCTGATGAGCGAGGGTTACAAGCGGTGTTGTTGCACAGCTATAGGCAAAATTCCAGTCTCCGGCAAGACCTTTTTCACCGTGGTTTATATGAACAGGTATTCCATACTTCTCACCAATTCCATATATATATGAATTGGGAGTTGAAGTCGCGATCAGAATTCTGGTTCTGACTTTCTGCGCCAGAAGAGACTGTACACATTCTTCCAAATACGGACTCTCACCGTACGCGCATACCGCAAATGTATGAAGATTTATTTTATTACTATTATCAAAATTCTTTAATCCCATATTTTTCATTTTCTCTATAAACTTTTAGATATATGCATTCCAGAACATGTTTGAAAAAGGCTTTCTGCAAAATATCCCCAAAAGTGGGGAGTACAGATTGCTGGAATGATTTTTTAGGAAACCATTGGTCATCTTCCCTCTCCAATACCAATTTCAGCCTCTATCTCCTGCTTTTCTACTTCTTCCCGTTCCAATAACGTCTCTTTCTCATCTACTTTATCAATCTTCTTATTCTCAGCCTTGGAACGAAGCGCAACTTCTGCAGATAACACTCCAATCTTGTCTTCCAGCTGAGATACAATAATAGATAAGGTAAATATTTTTTCCACCAGCAGGAAAATGATCACCAGAAACACCAGATTACTTGGTGACATAATTCCGAATATACGACACAATTCATAGGAAATTTCCGGAAAGATTGCCAGCAAAAGTAAAATGGCCGCAAAAAAAATCCAGAAAATAGCGTCCTCCATTTTGACTTTATTTTTTCGGATTTTTCGAAGAATCCATCCAACAGTCAGAACAGAGGCAATAATAAGTAAACCTTTCAGCGTGTCGCTCATTTTTTGTCTCCTTTCTCTCGTTTACGCACCCATTGAAAAATAAAAATAGAAAAGAACATTTTCATCATATACCAAATGGAATTTTTGAAATCCAGGTAGCTGGTTCCGGCAATTCGCTCGTGCATTTCTACCTGCACTTCTTCAATCTTTACCCCGCAATTCAAAAGGTATGCCAGGGTATCCGGTTCCGGACTGTAATTGATATCGTAGCCAAAGCGTTTGATCATGCGCTTATTAAAAAGGCGCATTCCGGAAGTTACATCTCCAATATATTTCCCGCCTGTGGTTATCATGATGGCGTAGGTAAGCAGCTGGCTTCCAATCATTCTGGAATTAACAGGCTTCCGCTGGGTTTTAAATCTGGACCCGATCACAATGTCACAACCGGTCCGCTCCATCTCCGTAATCATATCCTCTATATACTTTGGATCATGCTGACCATCGCCGTCCAGCTGGAGAACGTAATCATATCCATAATAGTTCGCATAGCGCATACCGCTTTTGATCGCGCCGGAAAGTCCGGTGTTTACAGGAAGATCCATGAAATTATAACCGCGGCGGGCACATATCTTACGGGTGTCATCGGTGGAGCCATCATTGATCACCACGTAATCATATTGAGGATAATTCCTTTCCAGATTGTCTACTACCTTTTCTATGCATCCAGCTTCATTGTAAGCTGGTATAATGATCAAAATTTTTGATATTGTTTTTATTGAAGCCATGAATTCTCCGTTCTGTGTTTCTCCACAATCTCCACCAGTTCTCGCGCTCTCGTCTCAAAAGAATATTTCTCCTTAATCACCGGCCACTGCTCGTCGACTTTTGCTTTCACTTCTTCATAGTTGTTCTCAATTTCCTTCACGCACTGGTGGAATTCTTCTTTATTGCTATAGTACAGCACTGCTTCCGGAAAGATTTCCCTGAGCTCATCGCAGCAGTCAGATATTACTGGGAGACCGCAGGCCAGGGCGTCGAAAATGCGATTATTCACAAACTGGTAATCCAACATGTCTTTCCAGTGGTCATTCAATGTGACGCGGGCACTTCGGTAAAGGGCTGGAATCTGGCTGTTTTCGATAAAAACGTCCTGTACCATGGTCTTATCTGGGCCTAACATGGCTTTCCAGCCGGCACCCCAGATTTTCAGCGGAAGCTTATCCTGTGCTGCCCATAATACACATGGGCGGGCCACACCACGGGAATTTCCAATAAATAAATAATCTTTTCCACGGCTGCATTCAGCTGCCTGATCCGGGTAAAAAAGCTCAGTGTCTGTACACTGAAGCAATGGATAAACAGGAACCGTAAGCTTCGCCTGAAGCTCCCTGACATAATGGCGGGAACCTACGCATACAATATCATAGAGCTGGTATTCTTCTTGAGTAACCATCTCCGGGTGGCTGATATTCCACATAATGTAGAGGCATTTGGTGTTCCGGCGATCCGGACGGTAAAATTCGCAGCCTCGAAGTACAAGAACCACATCTGCGTTTACTTCACAGTCCCAGTCTTCGTGCAGGTCAATTATAGTGTACATTCCCATTCGATCCAGGTAGCGTTTCAAGGCAACGGCATACGCATAATCGCCCCAACGGATCTTTTTTTCCTCAGGAGCAGGACATTTGATCACCCAGATCTGGCGTTCTTTCGCTTCACGCTGCACCTGTGCAGCCCGCTTTCCCCAGTCGTCCCGGCGATGCAGTTCCTGTGACACATATTCCTTCAGCTCCAGCATGGACTGGCTGTTTTTCTGAAGCTCCAGGAGGATTTTTTCCTGGCGTTTATTCTCTTTTTCCAGTTCACGCAGCTTATTGTCCATATAGGTGCGGCTTACCGGAATAAAGCTTCGTAATTTCTGTTTCAGGGTATTCCAAAAGCTCATATAGAAACTCCTTGTATAATAAGTTGTCAATCGGTAAAAATCTGTTTTTGAGTCTTTGGTTTTTATTATAACGAAATATGACAGGAAACGCAACTCCCCACAGCAAATCACCAAACAGGACAGTAGCGCAGCGTTACTGCTCACTGGTAACGTTCCGCGAAGCGCGTTACTGTGAACGAAATGAACAGTAACAGCGCAGGCGCTCTGCAATTTTCGCCTGAAACAGTAACCCTTCACAATTTTTTCACGTTTTTTTCTACCTTTTATCACTAGGAAAGTAATTTCGAATTTGCTATAATAGTTTCACGACATCAGAGCATGTTTAAAAAAGGCTTTCTGCAAAATGTGCATCACAATTTGTGGGATATTTCATCCCCATCTTTATTCAACAAACGCATCAAACTTTTCTGACATTATAAATCTTAGGAGGATACCGAATTCATGCGAAGAAAAAAGAGCTTACTAATACCGGCTGTGCTGGCTTTTTCCCTTTGCACCGGTGCTGTTGTCCCAGTACTGGCGGAGGAGACCTCACAGACAGCTGATGCAGCAGATAATGAACAAGAGGCACATACACAAAGTGCTACAGATACTTCTGATTCCCCTTATGAAAAAGGCACCATCACAGACACTGATTTTCAGAGTGAGTGGTTGAATCTGAAATTCACACCGCCGGAAACAGTAGTCATGAATACAGAGGAAGAGCTTCAGTCTGTTATGAAGCAGGGCCAGACTACTCTGGAGGAAGCTTCCGGGGTGGAACTTGGAGAGGATGCTTTGTCCGGCACTGTTTATGAAATGATGGCTTCTTCCATCTCTGGTTTTCCTAATGTTTCCTTAGTTGTCGAAGATGCTTCTTTGGAGAATATGACTGTTGACCAGTATTTTCTGGCTGCACAGCAGATGTTGGATGCTACCGGGATGGGCTATACTTATTCAGACGTAACAGATATACAGATTGCCGGGCAGGATTTCCGTGTTATGGAAACAAGTGTGGCAGTCAATGACTATGAAGTTCTTCAGAAATATTGTACCCGCAAACAGGGAGGAAAGTTTGTCTCCATTATTTTATCATACACCACAGATACCACAGCAGAAGCAGATGAAATTCTGGCAGCTTTTACTCCATTAAATACAGACACGGAGGCTGCGCCTGCAGAATAAACTATGGTCTATACTCCCTTAACCATAAAAGCCATAAAAATTGCATATAAAGCACACGAAGGACAATACGACCAGAGTGGGGTTCCTTATATTCTTCACCCGGTTCATCTTGCAGAACAAATGACAGATGAAACTACCACCTGCATTGCCCTGCTTCATGACGTTCTGGAAGATACTGCCCTGACTCTTCCTGATCTGGAAGCGGAATTCCCAAGAGAGATCACAGAGGCAGTCCAGCTGCTTACACACGCTCCTTCCGATGATTATCTGGATTATGTGCGCAGACTTTGCGAAAATCCGCTGGCTCGTAAGGTAAAGATTGCGGATCTCGCCCATAATTCAGATGAAACACGGCTTTCTTCCGTCACGCCGGATCCAATGCAGCTGAAGCACTGGCGGACGAAGTATGCAGCTGCAAAGGAGATCATACGGGAATACGAGAATATCCCATAAAGGAGAACTCCAGACTATGTAAAAAGGTACTCTGTTATATTGGTATCAACATAATTGATATCAATATAACAGAGTACCTTTATTATATTTTGCAAAAGCAACTGTTAGATTTCTATTATTTCACCCGCAAAATCGACCTCACCAGTTCCAGATGCGGTCTGTCTGCATCCTTCTGGAACACGGCCACATGGTTCAGGTCTGCGCCTCCATCTGTATATGCCGGAAAAAGAAAGCCGCACTCCGGCTCACCTGGCTCGTATTCATCTGCAAGAGGACAAATTACACAGATCAGATATTCAAAAACAGCTTCTGATTCCCCCAGCCGCTCCTTATCTGCTGCCTTTGCCGGAATATCATATCTGTCGTGGAAAATATAAACTGCATAAGGTCTCCTGCTTTTATAATTCTCCATTACAAGATCATAGAAGCTGTCCATAAGAGCATCGTTTTTCAGCCCACATTCCCGGATTGCCATCAAAAGCTGCCACACGGTTCCTGGCCTTCTGTCTGCATCTGCAAATTCATAACGTTTCAGATTTACATTTGTTGCTGCAAAGGGAACTACCTTGGCAAGCTCAATGTTTTTCTTCTTTTCTGCGGCAGACAGCTTTAAAAAATTCACGTTAAAGCTGCCGTCAAAGTCCCCGTCCTTATCCACATAACATCCCGCAATCCTTGTAAAAGAACTCCGGGCAACATTCATCCTCCTGGTCAGCGCCAGCATATCTTCACGGTCGATTTTGTTGGTCATGGTTTTCTCCTGTGTATACGCAAAATGTTTTTTCTATTTTACCATTCCTATGCGCTATACACAACTGAAAGTAAAAATATCTCCATTTAAAACGCTTTTCTAATCCGCTCCAACGCCTCCGTCAGCGTTGCCCTTGGACACGCCACATTAATCCTCTGGAATCCTTCGCCTGCTTTTCCGAAAATCTTTCCACTGTCAAGCCAAAGTCTGGCCTTGTTAAGGATCAAATTTTCCAATTCCTCAACAGTCAGACCTGTCTCACGAAAGTCCAGCCATACCAGATACGTGCCTTCCAGATCTGTCATCTTCACCCCAGGCAGATATTTTTCCACATACTCTTTTGTGTAATTGATATTCGCCTCCACATAAGCATGCATTGCCTGGTACCACTCTTCACCTTTGGAATAAGCAGCCTCTGTTGCCACCAGTCCCAGAACCCCGAGCTGGCTGGTTCCTGCCGCATCCAGCTGCTTCCGGAATCTTCGGCGAAGCTCCGGATTGGGAATAAAAATATTGGAAATCATCATACTTGCAAGATTGAAAGTTTTACTTGGGGAAGTGCAGGTAATGGAAATATCCTGAAACTCCTTTTTCAGGCCGGCAAACACCTGATGCTTTCCCTTAAAAACAAAATCCTGATGGATTTCATCACTGACAACGGTCACACCATTCTTTACGCAGATATCTCCTATTTTTTCCAATTCTTCTGCGCTCCACACTCTTCCCACCGGATTGTGCGGATTGCACAGGAAAAACAGTTTTACATTTTCCTCCACGATTTTCTTCTCAAAATCCTGAAAATCGATGTGATAACGGTTGTCTTCTCCCTGATAAAGGTTGCTGCTCACTACTTTTCTGCCATTGTCCTGAATAACCTCTGAAAAAGGATAATAAACGGGAAGTTGGATCAGCACACTGTCTCCCGGCTGCGTATATGCTTTTACCGCCATCGCCAGGGCAAAAACAACTCCTGGTGTTTTGATCAGCCAGTCCTCCTGGATCTCCCAGTTGTGGTGAAGCTTCATCCAGTTTGCCAAGATTTCAAAATAAGGGGTCTGCACCTCACTGTATCCGAAAATTCCCTCTTTTGCACGCTCTACTAGCGCATCCTCAATATAAGAAGAGGTCTCAAAATCCATGTCTGCAACCCAAAGAGGCAGCACATCTGCCGGTTTTCCCCTTTTTACGGCAAAATCATATTTCAGACATCTGGTATTTTTTCTGTTAATCACTTTATCAAAATCAAGATTTCTTTCCGCCATGTAATTCTTCCTCTGTTTCTGCAAATACTTTTTCAAATTCATCAAGAAGATCCTGGGCATCCTCGATTCCAACAGAGAGGCGAAGGGTTGCCTCTGTAATTCCGTTGCGTTCCCGTATCTCCTTCGGCACATCCGCATGAGTCTGGGTAGTTGGATATGTGATCAACGTCTCCACGCCGCCAAGACTTTCTGCAAACTTGATCATCCGCACTTTTTCCAGAACAGAAAGGGCAAATTCCCTGCTTTCCAGCTGGAATGTAAGCATAGAGCCAAATCCTCTGGCCTGCTTTTTCATAATCTCATATCCCGGGTGATCTGGTAATCCCGGATAGATTACTCTGGTCACTGCGCTCTTTGTTTTCAGCCATTCTGCAATTTTGAAAGCATTTTTCTGTGCCTGCTCCATGCGGATTCCAAGAGTTTTGATACCGCGGAGGATCAGCCAGCTGTCAAAAGGAGCCAGGCCGGAGCCTGTGGTTTTAATAAGAAAACGGAGCTTTTCGCTGATATCCGCTCTGTTGGTTACCAGAAATCCTGCCAGGGTATCATTATGTCCGCCCAGGAATTTGGTTCCGCTGTGCACTACAATGTCCGCTCCCAGTTCCAGTGGATTCTGGAAATATGGAGATAAAAATGTATTGTCTACTATGAGAAGGAGATTATGTCTTTTTGTAATTTCCGCAAGTGCCGCAATATCAGTGACATTCATCATGGGGTTGGTTGGAGTTTCAATATAAATTGCTTTTGTGTTTTCGTTTACATAACTTTCCACATTTTCTTTCCAACAGTCGATTCTGGAAAAATGGATCCCGTTTTTCGAAGAAACATTGTCAAAAAGCCGGATGCTTCCGCCGTACAGGTCTGCATCTATGATCAGATGGTCTCCTGGTTTAAACAGCTCCATTACCAGAGTGATTGCTGCCATTCCAGTGGAAAAAGCCAGTGCATCGATTCCATTTTCCAAAGTTGCTACAATTTTTTCCAGATGCTCTCTGGTTGGGTTCTGCAGTCTGCTGTAGTCAAAGCCTGTACTCTGGCCTACTGCCGGATGCTCATATGTTGCTGTCTGATAAATCGGAAAACTGATAGAGCCATAATTGTTACAACAGCCTTCCTCTTCTTCCAAATGTAAACATTTTGTATTGATTCCTCTTGCCATGATTTTCCTCCAGATTCGTATAATCGCGTTCAGAGAAATGTTTTCTCTCTTTTTTGTCTGAACATATCATAGCAAGATAAGAGGATTTTGTATAATTCATTTTACCTTGAGTTCGTTATAGAATATTGCTATATCTGATTAGATATGTTAGATTTGGTGTATTGCCAATTTCAGAGCGTGTTTGAAAAAGGCTTTCTGCAAGATGTGCGTCACAATTTGCGGGAATACTTTTTCAAACACGGTCTAAAACACCCTCTGCACCAGCAGCATATACAAAATCGTTCCACCGCCAATACTAAGCAGTGTATTCTTTTTCCACTTATGCAAAAATACGATAAACAAAATCGCAATGGCTTCTGGCAGCCCATAAGTTCCGCTTCCGTTCCTTCATAGTTACACTCTTCGCGATGCACAGAAATCATGTTTCCCATGTTTTCGCGCCGTACTTCTTGGGTTTTCTGTAAACGAAGTTCACAAAATATCTCTTGAGATGATATCTGCTGAATAGGAGCAGGCATTAATTACCGGCCAGTTCCCTGATAGCATCTGTCAAGGTCGTGTACTGCTCTTTCACCTGCGCGTAAAGCTCATCACTTCCTGCGGTTTCTCTTCCTCTTAATACCTCCGTAAGCTCTGCACTGACCTTATACAATTCTGTAAATCCAAGGTTCAGGCACACACCCTTCAGGGTATGGGCTGCACGGAAGGCTTTCTCTCCATCCTGTGCGGCAAGACCATCTGTCAGCTCCTGAAAACTTGGATCATTAAGAAATTTCACCGCAAATCTTTTTCACAAGCGCTTCGCTTCCCAGTCTTTTCAGAACTCCATCGTAATCTGAGCCAACTTTCTCATAACATTCTTTTATTGTCATTCCAGCCTCCTTAATTTTCATTCCGGTTCCCTATGTAACTGCTTTCTGCACTTTATTATATTAAATTGAAAGAAATTTGTCCACAGGTTTCTAGAGCGTGTTTGAAAAAGGCTCTGACATTACGCATCAGACCTGGAATAAGCATTCTTCATCTGATTACTCAGCTCATAAAGCACTTTATTCAGTGTGTCAGAAGCCTCCTTTTTTTGCTTCCCTTAAAATTCATAACTCTGTAAGGCCAGATTTTGCAGTCAAACGGTTTTCATCACCCAGAATACAGCCTGTAATTTTTATCCAGTGCCGGACAGTAAAATATCTCATCATCTGAAAGTTCTCCGCACTTTGTAATATACGAACTTTTAGTCCTGACAAATTCCGTACCCGGTCTAAGAGCTTCCAGCTTGATTTTTTGTCTCTTCATTCATCACCGGCATTTCCCAGACGTCAGTACTGTCAAATCCGCAGCATATACGGCATTCTCCGCAGACAGATTTGCTTAAAAGTCCCTTTAACATCTTTTCCCCTTTCCCCAACTTTTTGAAAAAAGTTGGACAAAAACTTTTATGCCGATTTCCATTAACTTGATTTTTCTTATAAAGACTTGCAACGTTCTAATCTGCTTATATTTAATTCCTGTCCTAAAAATAAACTATTTTATCAGGAACTCTTTTTATCAGTTACGGCAATTCTGAAAGAAGCTGTTTTTTCCATATAAGAGACCGTTACAATATGACTTTTCTCAGTAGATTCAAATCCACTTATATTGAAACCTGTTATTGTTTTTTCACTTCCGTCCGTATAAACTCCTCTGACCTCTATACCGCTCAGATCCAGCTTTTCACCCTCTTTATACTCTACCTTATCAGGACTTTTGTAAATATAAATACCCTTTAGAGAATCTTCCCCAATTTCCTGATTGCTTATACGCTCCGCATAGTCAAGAGTACACCAGCCGGTTTTTCCATAGTATTCAGCTTTTCCCCACAGATAACCGTCCGCTTCTACAGCGGCAGTTACCATGACTTTTTCATTATAGTCCAAAAATCCTATCTGATCGTAATTAAGACCCGGTCCCTCTCTCAGCTTTAAACCACCTGAAGCT
>ENA-OQDT01001723-OQDT01001723.1-human-gut-metagenome-genome-assembly--contig:-NODE-1723-length-12293-cov-4.297057_pt1 | contig 12293 bp, 14 predicted proteins | sample MGYA00242786_ERZ504617 | MGnify/ENA primary metagenome ERZ504617 (study PRJEB26092, sample SAMD00036337) | human gut metagenome | host: Homo sapiens | study: EMG produced TPA metagenomics assembly of... | reverse complement strand
CGTACGGCGACGGATGCGATGATTGAGAACGAGCTGGCTCATGTACTTTCAGCATGTATTCTTTTTTTGCCTTAGAAACTCTTAGATGCCGAAACCGCACCGGAAATAAAATAAATTTCTGCGCGTCCCTCTTCTATTCCCTCTCATCAAGATCAATCTGAATCCCATCCAGAAAGGGCACAAGAAACCCGCTTTTTTTATTCAAATAGTACTGAGGCTCCAGTTCTTCGCGCCGGAAGCTCTTGCGGCCGCCTTCCTGCATCCGGTTCCAGAAAGTAAGGAGACTGCGCAGTGTAAGGTAATAGAACTGGTTTTCATGGCTGTAGAATATAAGAAAAAAAGCCACCCCTCCCTGCTTTTCAAATGCCTGCATAAATTCCACCTGATGAGGATGGATATTCGCAAGCGGAAAAGTATCCGCCGCACATTCTTTGGCATCAAGCAGACAGGGATACCCTGTACTGCTCCGATATAGTCTACAGTGCTTCGTTGCTCGAAATATGCCAGCGTAATATGACGGTTTTCCTTATCCATACGGACAGGTGTGATCGGAGTGGGAATTTTCTGGATAAGTGCCAGTCCCTTTTCTCTGTATTGTTCATTTGTACGATTTACAAGATCCTCCAGAGTGGATCCCCGCAAACCTCTGCTGTTCCATGTTGCCACTTTATTTCTCCGTAAATTTTATTTTCTACTTCAATAATTTTACCGACGGATAATACCTGATAACTGCCTTTCCGACAATCTCATCAAATGTCACAAAACTGGTGCTTTTCCAGCAACGGGAGTCTTTGGAATGATTGCGATTATCACCCAGGACGAAATAGCTGTTTTCAGGAACTTCATACGGGCCAAAGCTGCCCCTTGGTTTTTCCGGAACGAAACTGTCATCCAGAGGAATCTCTGAATCATTGATATAGACTTTGCCGTCCTTAATCTGTACTTTTTCTCCCGGAAGTCCGATGACTCGTTTGATGAAAAGCTTGCTTTCGTCATCCGGGTATTTGAAAATAACAATGTCAAAGCGTTCCGGATCTTTTATTTTTTTTCGATATTTCATGTCCGAAGAAATCCAGATTGAGTCCATATGCAAGGCGGAATCCGAAAATACGGTCTCCTGTCATAATGGTTTTTCCATTGATTCGGAAGGAATTTTGGCATTGATCAGTACTACGCTATTCACAAGCGTTACGATCACTACTACTATGATGATCATTTTTGCGTAATCCCATATTTCTTTCCAGATTCTCATGATAAGCCTCCTCAAGATTTTCCTCTTTGATGATTTTACAGAAAAGCTCCGGTGCCGGCGCCACAAAGGTCTGGTCTGTCTCCGGAATTACTAACCTGTATGCATGGAGAAGCTGATGCCTGACTCCATGGCGGATGTATTGCTTATTAAATTCAGAATCTCCGTATTTGGTGTCTCCAAGCAATGGATGTCCTGTTCCTGCAAGGTGAGCACGAATCTGGTGAGTACGGCCTGTGATCAGCTCAACTTCCAGAAGAGTTATTTTTCCGTTGCTGCCAAGAGGACAATATTTCGTTTCAATCGGCAGGGAATCTTTGAATTCCTGTCTGCTTACGATTACTTTGTTTGTTTTTTTATCTTTGTGCAGATAACCCCTGATATGATCCGGTTTTTCTATTTTGCCTTTTGTGAGGCAGATATAGTATTTGTGAAGTGTTCTGTCGTGGAATATCCTGGACAGAAACTGCAGACCGGCAAGGCTTTTACCTGCACAGACCATTCCGCTGGTATTACGGTCAAGTCGGTTACATACAGAAGGTCTGAAGGTTTTGAGCTGTTCTTCTGTAAGATCACCTTTCTTTAAAAGGTAGCCGGTCAGATATTCTACAAGGGACGGTTCCCCGTCATATGCCGGCTGTGAAAGCATCCCTGCCGGTTTATTGATGATAATGATATCAGGATCCTCGTAAACAATATCCAGTTCGCAGTATGCTCTTGCTGCCTGACTGCTTCCTGCAAATTTATCGAAAGTTTCATCACTCAGAAACAGTTTGATGGTGTCGCCTTTGAGAAGTTTTTCGTTTCCTGTGGCTTTCTTTCCATTTAGAGTGATGTTCTTTTTGCGAAGCATTTTGTAAAAAAAACTTTTAGGTGCTTCTCTGAGAAGCTTGGCCAGATATTTATCAAAGCGCTGGCCCGCTTCATTTTCTTCTATAATAAATTCTTTCATATTTAATTGTTCCTGTATAATTATACCAAACTCCGAAATAACACATTGCTATAGATATATTTTGTAATTGAATTCCGGCGACTACAGACACAATGCCAGAATGGTCTGTCGGATCAGTTCGTTTCTGGAAAGATCCGGATATTTTTCGTCCGGGGTAAATTTGATTCCTTCTTCCAGACTTTCTCTGTGATCGTTCATGGAATCAAGACGTTCCAGGAACGGACGGAGATCTGTAAAAATTTTCACCGTCACTTTATAACCGTTTTTACGGATGATCTTCTGGGAATTGGTTTCCATGAAAGATGCATCGATTTTCGGATCACTGCTGTAAGCCACTACTGTATTTCCACATACTGCTGCTGCATCAATATAGGCACTTTTTTCATAAAAAGTCATGTAAAGTTCATATGCCATATCCAGACTGCCCTGATGCTCATGGATTTTCTGATATAATCCGGCATCCATTGGTCTGCATTTCAGAATCATGATCAGATTCACCATGGATTTACATGCCGGAAGACAGCCAACTACAGTTACAACTGTCCAGACAGTCATTCTTGTCTTAAAATAGAACCAGGATGTAAAAAAGATGAATAAGGGTACTGCAAAAAGAATTGCAGTGATGATCAGGCGGCGTCTCTTTTCACTTCTGAAATATCCGAAGTTCCCTTTGGATACTTTTGAAGATGTTTTCGCTTTACTTTGTTTTTTATTTCTGTTTTTCTTTTCTGTCACTTACGTCCTCCTCTGGAATTTTTCTTATGTATATTTCTGATAGTATTCTTCTTTGCAGATGCTGAACTGTTTTTGTTATTTTTGCTATTTCTGCTGTTTTTCGCATTCCGACTACTGCCCTGAGTATGCTGTTGGCCTCCATGATTCTCTCGAAGCGGCCGGATCAAACATTTAGGGCCGTAACCTACCAGGTCCATTCTTCCGGTCATTTTGAGGCCTTCCAGCACCAGTTCTCTGTTTGCAGGATTCTTGTACTGCATCAAAGCTCTCTGTATTGCTTTTTCATGGGGGTTCTTCGGCACATATACCTTCTCACCTGTAAGAGGATGGATTCCCGTATAGTACATACAGGTAGAAAGAGTAGACGGGGTTGGATAGAAATCCTGTACCTGTTCCGGGGTAAAGCCAAGATCCCGGACATATTCCGCAAGTTTTACTGCCTCTTTCATGGTACATCCCGGATGGGAGGACATGAAATACGGGACAGCATACTGCTGCTTTCCTGTTTGCCTGTTTGCCGCATCATATTCCTTAAGAAACTGCTGATAGACGCTGTGACTTGGTTTTCCCATATACTTCAGAACCTGATCAGACACATGTTCCGGTGCCACACGCAGCTGCCCACTTACGTGATGTTCCACCAGTTCACGCAAAAAAGTCTTGTCCCTGTCTGCCACCACATAATCAAAGCGTACACCGGAGCGGATGAATACCTTCTTCACTCCCGGGATCTTCCGCAGCTTCCGAAGCAGAGAAACGTAATCCGAATGATCTACAGTCAGGTTTTTGCATGGCGTGGGAAACAGGCACTGCTTATTCTTGCAGACCCCTTTCGTGAGCTGTTTCTGACAAGATGGTTGTCTGAAATCTGCTGTGGGACCACCCACATCGTGAATATAACCCTTGAACTCAGGATCATTTGTCATTCTGGTAGCTTCTTCGATCAGAGACTCATGACTTCTGGTCTGAAGAATTCTTCCCTGATGAAAAGTCAGGGCGCAGAAATTACAGCCGCCAAAGCACCCTCTGTTGCTTGTCAGGCTGAACTTGATTTCTTCCAGTGCCGGAATTCCGCCCAGCTTCTCATACATGGGATGAACTTTCTCCGTATAAGGCAGGGCATATACATCATCCATTTCCTCCTGTGTCAGGGGCAGAGCAGGAGGATTCTGTATAATATATCCCTTTGTCCCATAAGATTCTACCATTGGTCTGGCGCTGAATGGATCTGTATTCTGATACTGAATGGCAAAGCTGTCTGCATAAACCTTCTTATTTACTTTTACTTCCTCATAAGAAGGAAGAATAATCGGATCATAAACTCTCGACAAATCCCTGCACTTAAATACAGTTCCTGCAATATAGGTAAGTTCCTCTACCGGCAGTCCACTCGCCAGCGCATCTGCAATCTCTATGATCGAATGCTCACCCATTCCATAGGAAATCATATCTGCCCCGGAATCAAGGAGTACACTGTGTTTTACTTTATTCTCCCAATAATCATAATGTGCCAGTCGTCTCAGGCTGGCTTCAATCCCACCCAGGATAATGGGTGTCTTTTTATAAGTCTGACGGATCAGATTGCTGTACACGATCACCGCGCGGTCAGGACGAAGTCCCATCTGGCCTCCCGGTGAATAGGAATCTTTCTGCCTGTGCTTTTTAGAGACTGTATAGTGATTTACCATAGAGTCCATATTTCCCGCAGACACCAGAAATCCCAGTCGAGGCTCTCCAAATACCTGAATACTCTCCTTCTTTCTCCAGTCAGGCTGAGGAATGATCCCCACTTTATACCCACGACTCTCCAACAGTCTGCTGATGATCGCAGTACCAAAGGAAGGATGGTCCACGTAGGCATCACCTGTAATATAGGCAAAATCTACCTGCTCCCACCCTCTCTGTTCCATTTCTTTCTTTGTTACCGGTAAAAAATCCTGCATTTATATTTTCCTCGTATGTATTATAGTCATGCGGATACGATCATCCGCCACACAGTTCTACATCTGCAGCAAACCTTTCAAATTATCATTTCCGGATAATAATCAGACATGATGATACACTGCCTGTGCCCGGTATCCTTCGGATATAATATCAAGCTGTCTGTGGAACCGCTTCAGCTGCTGAAGATCTTTTGTTTTAAATACTCTCAGGAACTCATCCTGAATCTTCATAATCTCCCGCTTATTTGCAATCTTGTACAGATTTTCAATGTTGATCAGAATATCCTTCACCAGATTAGACTGCATCTGTGACGAATTCTGTGCATCCATAATCTCATTCCGCACAGAAGACATCTCATGGTCAAGAGCATTAATGGCATCTGCTGCCTTGCTCAGACGTTCTGCCACATGCCCCGGCATATCCCCTTTATATTTATATTGCAGGGAATGCTCAATCGTCGCCCAGAAGTTCATAGCCATTGTACGGATCTGTATCTCCGCCTGCAGCTTCTTTGGCCCTTTGATCGTATCCACTGTATAATAATAATCAGATGATAACTTCTGTAACCACTCTGTTTAATATGCTTCAGATAATTCTTCTCACTCTTTATAACCATATCGCTTCTCTTCTGGATCAGGGAAGCAACCGTCTCTATATCCTCCTCAAACTGGCAGATAATACGAACACCGGCAATATCCTCCAGTTCTTCTTCCATTCTCTCCATAGGAATATGCTTGCGCTGCATTTTCTCAAGAATACTGCTCACGCTCTTAACCCTGCCCTCCACCTGCTCAATCGGGCAGTAAACATCATTCTCTTTACATTCATCAATAATGTGATTGAATTTCACTTCCAGCTCTCTCACAGCCAGTTCATACGGGCACAAAATGCTTCTCCATAACTGTATTTCCATTTTCACTCGCTCCTTGCATTTCATACATTTTGTTATTATAGCATAGATTTTGAAAAATATCTCGCTAATATGAATAGTTTCTGTTTTTTTTAGAAATGCTTGTTACTGTTCACACACCACTATCCCGAGACATACAAGCCAAAATTCCATTGCCGCAGGCAATCTGGAATGAATTTTGGCTATGTTACTGAGAACGGAGTGAACAGTAACAAATGCTTAGTTCCGCATTCTGATACAGTATATGCAAAGCATCGGACATATAGAACATTCAAAAAAGCACCCCTGCCGCCAAAGCGCAACAGGGATGCTTCCAACATCACTCTTTAAGAGCCTCCAGAACTTTCACCAGATACTTCCAGACTCTCTCTGTAGAAGAAATACTAAGCACCTCTTCAGACGTATGAATATCCTTCATATCAGGTCCCAGAGACACACAGTCAAGTCCTTCCATCTTCTTATAGAAAAGTCCACACTCAAGTCCTGCATGGATTGCCACCACATTCGGTTTCTGTCCATACATTTCCTCATATACTTCCACCATCTTATCACGAAGCGGTGAATCCTTGCGATACTCCCACGCAGGATAAACGCCCTGTCTCTCATACTCTCCGCCAAGGAACTCCGTCAGATAGGCAATCTTGTCAGAAAGGGAATCTCTGGCTGTCTCCACAGAACTTCTGATACTGGAGCTTCCCATTACCTCATTCTCAGAAGTCTTCAGAATACCGATATTCGTAGAAGTCTCTACCAGTCCTTTGATCGTTCCGCTCATTTTCTGAACACCATAAGGTACATTTACAAGGAAGAAAATTACTTTTTCTTTACTTGTGGGATGAAGAACCCTTACTTCCTGTTTTCCCTCATCTTCAACAGTTACTGTGATACCCTCATCAGTTCCTGCATACTCTTCTCTCCATGCTCCCTGCACAGAAGCCGCATATTCTCTGACAGCATCTGTATTTTCTTCAAGAACAAGGATTTCTGCTGTAGCCTCCCTTGTAATGGCATTATCTTTCTGTCCGCCCTGCACACTGATCAGTTCAAAATCTGTTTTCTCATCCAGACCATGGAGAAATTTTCCGAGAAGAGAATTTGCGTTTGCACGATTCTTGTCAATCTCAGCTCCGGAATGACCGCCCATCAGTCCGCTGATCTTAACTGTCAGCTTCTCTCCCTCTGCATCCAGTCTTGTCACTGGAATATGGCTGACTCCGGAAAGTCCGCCTGCACAGCTGATCCAGAGGCTTCCTTCTGCTTCAGAATCCAGATTGATAAATCTTCTTCCTTTTAATACACTGCAGTCAAATCCAACTGCACCCAGAAGACCGATTTCCTCATCTACAGTAATAAACACTTCAAGCGGCGGATGAGCAATTGTATCACTTTCCAGAAGTGCAAGACCATAAGCAACAGCAATTCCGTCATCACCACCAAGGGTTGTTCCGTTTGCAGATACATAGTCACCTTCTACAGAAAGATTTAATCCGTCTTTTGTAAAATCATGCTCTACATCCGGACGTTTCTCACATACCATATCCATATGTCCCTGAATGATCACTACAGGAGCATTCTCGTATCCCGCTGTGCCCGGTTTATAAATAACCACATTATTCATCTCATCCTGAACATATTTCAGATCATGATCCTTTGCAAACTGAACCAGATAGTCGCTGATCTGCTTTGTATTTCCTGAGCCATGAGGAATTTTGCATATCTCCTCAAAATAATGGAACACTCTTTTGGGTTCACAATTCTCTAAAACTGCCATAATTATATTACCTCCAAAAATCACACATTTGTCTTATAATATACCATTGTTTTCCCGATATACGACAAATTTTCCAGATATATTTTACCCAAATACTATAGCATTTATTTTCATTCTGCGCCATATAAATTTTATAAAGAATGGCAAACAATTGCAAAGAGGTTGTTGTATGTCCAAAAACACCATACTCACCGGTGGTATTTGTTTTCTTCTTGTCTTTCTTCTGCTACATCCTGCTGAAAGTCTGTCCTGTGCCAGAGCCGGAATGACTCTGTGGCTGAATACATTAATCCCAACGCTTCTCCCATTTATTATTCTCACAGGAATGCTTACACATACCGGTCATATCCGGAAACTTCTCCTGCCATTTGAATCATTCTTTCATATTTTTCCGGGTGTCAGCATCTGGGGTGGTTATGTTTTCGTTCTCGGAATGCTGTGTGGTTATCCTCTGGGAGCCAAACTTGCCTCTGATCTGTATGGATTACATAAAATCAGCAAAAAAGAAGCTCTTTATCTCACTACCTTCTGTAACAATCCAAGCCCTGCCTTTATCATTACCTATCTCTGTAAGTCCTGTCTTAAGGATACAGTACCTGCCGGCATGGTCTTTGCGAGTATTTTTTCAGCAAATCTGATATGTATGCTGTTCTTTCGATTTTTTGTGTACCAAAATGCCACCATCTCAGATTCCCCAGGATTTTCACCCGAGATTTCTTCTCGAAAAAATATACTTGATTTTTCTATAATGAACGGTTTTGAAACCATTACACGTCTCGGAGGATATATTCTATTGTTCTCCATTCTGGCAGGATGTATCAGATATTATGCGCCTTTTCCACTTCTCTATCAATACCTGCTGCTCGGATTTACAGAGATCACTTCCGGACTTTCTCTTATTTCAGTTTCCGGACTGCCATACATGACTCGTATACTTTTGTCCGCTGCAACCACCGCATCCGGCGGTCTGTGCATCCTTGCTCAGACAAAAGGTGTTCTCCACCATGACCTCAGCATTCTGCCTTATTTTATTTCCAAGTGTATCTGTACATTCCTTACAGCAGGTATTCTTTACTGTCTGATTTCCTATCTGTGAAAATAAATTCTTTCCGGGAACTGTCATCATTTCATTATACAAAATCAGGGCAGGAAATTTTCCTGCCCCTTGTTTTCTCATCTTCTATATTTAATAACTGATTTATTTTTAGTTCTCTCCCAGATCATCTAACAGATCGTCATCATCATCTTTCGCTCCGTCATTATCATGATAAGAGCCTGTAATTGCTGCAGCCTGTGCTGTCTGAGGTGCAAGTTCCTGACGATTGTGGTTTACAACATCAAGACAGCTCTGCAGGGAATCAATAAATGTTTTGTATTTCACACCTGCATCCTCTAATGTTGTATTAAGCACACTGCCAATATTGGCCATCATATCATCTGTATAGGTGATCGCGCTGAGACGAATGCTGTTTGCATCCTGTGTTGCAGAATCCAGAATCTCCTGTGCCTGTTTGTTAGCTGCATTGATCGTATCATTTGCCTGTGCATATGCTTTCTGCATAATCTCATGCTGTGTTACCAGTTCCTGTGCTCTTGCCTGTGCATCTGCGATCAGTGCATCTGCCTTAGTCTGAGCATCCTCAAGGATAGCGTCCTTATTGTTAATGATCTTCTGATAACGTTTAATCTCATCCGGAGTTTTCAGGCGGAGTTCTCTCAGAAGTTCCTCAATTTCTTCTTTATTTACCACAATCTTAGTAGTTGACAGTGGCTGGAATTTACAGCTGTCCACATATTCCTCAATCTCACCGATAATCTGTTCAATTCTGCTGCTCATAGTATATACACTCCTTATTTTCTATTTCTGTTACTGTACGCTCTATGTGAACAATAACTTATTTGTTGTCTGCTGTAAGACGAATCTTCTCAATAACTGCATCCGTTATCTCGGCCGGTGCAAACTTACTCAGGTCGCCTCCAAAATGTGCAACTTCCTTCAATATTGTAGAACTCAGGTATGCATATTCCAGACTTGTAGTCAGAAATACAGTATCTACATCCGGTGCAAGTACACGATTGGTCTGAGCCATCTGGAGCTCATACTCAAAATCTGTAACTGCACGAAGTCCACGTATGATCACCTGAGCGTGATTCTCTCTGGCAAAATTCACAGACAATCCCTCAAATGGTTTTACCTCGACATTAGGAACGTCCCGAGTCGCCTTTTCTAATATATTAACACGTTCTTCCACAGAAAACAACGGACTTTTTGAAGAATTATGTAAAACGCCCACTATCACTTTGTCAAAAGAAACTGCTGCTCTCCGGATCACATCAAGATGTCCATAGGTAGCCGGATCAAAGCTGCCGGGATATACTGCTATTTTCATTTATTTTTACTCTCTCTTTCCTCTGGCACATACACATATGCATAACAACACGAATGCTGCCTGCAGGCAGCAATCTTATGATAATTTCAGGAAGCAATGTATTCATTCTGAAATTATTATAGTTAATTATGCACGTTCTAAAAATACATGCTTATTTGTTTTATACTCTTTCGAACGCAGCTGCCTGTAACCGAGAGATTCCACATAACTGAAATCCGTCTGAAGATCCGCTTCCACAATAATAAGTGTATTCTTATCTGCAACTGTGCTGTCTTTCAGATATTCCAGCACCTGTCTTTCCAGTTCATTATTATATGGGGGATCCATAAAAATAATGTCAAAAACACCTTTTCCCTCAAGGGAACGCAATGCCTGCAACACGTCCATGTTCAGCAGTTTACCATCTTCTGCCAGTTTTGTAAATGCAAGATTTTCTCTGATGCATGCAGCAGCTTTTGGATTCTTCTCCACAAACACTGCATAAGAAGCTCCTCTGCTCAGAGCTTCGATTCCGATCCCGCCACTTCCGGAAAAAAGATCCAGGAAACGGCATTCCAAAAGCTCCGGCTGAAGTATATTAAATAATGTTTCTTTGATTCTGTCAGTAGTAGGTCTTGTGTCTATCCCCGGAATTGTTTTCAAATTAAGCCTTCTGGCTTTACCTGCGATCACTCTCATTTCAGATTCAGTCTCCAATCCAGGTCTCCTCTTGCAAGCCCTAAAATAAGAAGTTCTGCTGTGGCAATATTTGTCGCTACAGGAATATTGTACTGGTCGCATCTTCTCACGATGCTTGTGATATCCGGTTCTTTAGGATCAATCATGACCGGATTGTAGAACAGAATGACCATATCAAGATCCTGACGCTCTACCATCTCCATAAACTGCTTGTCTCCACCAATACTGCCGGCAAGGAATTTATGCACATGAAGGCTTGTCGCTTCTTCTATTCTCCGTCCGGTTGTACCTGTGGCATAGACCTCATGTTTGGCAAGTATATTCTTATAAGCGATGCAGAAATCTTCTATCAGTACTTTTTTACTGTTATGTGCGATTATACCTAAGTTCATAGTTTCTCCTCTCCGTTTCTCCTATTTATTTTGCGGATTTTATCTTTTATCCACAATCCTAACTGTAATTATAACAAAGCACTAAATAAAACGCAATTAAAACTTAAAAAATTATACATAATTCATAATTTATTAATATTTTTCTTACAGTCATCATGCAAGTTTTCCTGTTTCCATGCTCTTCCTGTCCATGCGAAAACTTCCAGTGTATTATTTCTGCATCTTCATATACTAGCATTGCAACACAAAAACACTTTCAAAAGAAAACAACAACCAAGGAGGAAATTGATATGTCAAACACAAAATCTTCTAACCAGACAGCTGTACCGGAAGCAAAAGGTGCGTTAGACCGTTTCAAATTCGAGGTTGCAAATGAATTAGGCGTACCGCTTACAGACGGGTACAACGGTAACCTGACTTCTAAACAGAATGGTTCTGTCGGAGGTTATATGGTCAAGAAAATAGTATCAGAACAACCGCTGAATTTCAATTCTATATTTTATATCATTCCCAGAGTCATTGTCAACTACAGAACAACATTCCCAGGTATTTCGCTTTTAATATTTTTATTCCATCCCCTGTTAAAGGCATCTCTCGTCGCACAATCTTCCCTTGTTTAATAATAAAACCTTGTTTATACACCGGATATGTTTTCTGGTGTTATAAACAAGGTATACGTCTGGTCAAAAGCTCAGATCAAAACAATAATTTAGCGGAGAGCCCGTCCATCCCCTATAGTCTTTTCCTGGATTTTGATAATATGCAGGTTTCTTTGTTGTATGATACCACACTGATATTTTTCGTACATTTTTTAAGGAAATACTGGACCCATTTTTTACTTTTCTGGACTTATTTGGGTAATTAACTATAATCTCATCAATTTTGTAACCATTACTCGGAGTAATCTGGATTTTTCCCGTATTCCTTTTCAGTGGTGACATTTTTTTTAGTCTATATCCTGAAACATCCGATGCATAATCTTTCGTTCCCAGTTTAAAGCTTTTAAAAAATGCCCCATATGGTTTGAAAGTTATTCTGGATGAAAGTTTATATGTTCTTCCATTTTGTGTAACATTAAAAACTTATTGTTGTTTTTATACCATCTTTTATAACATAATCTGGCTTTTCCTCAACATAAATAGCATTTACACCTACTCCTTTACGTGCCGTAAAATGCTTATTTGAAGATTTAATGTTTGTTATAACGGCTGAACCGGATAAGTTTCCAATGTACAATGGATCCCATGCGATTGTAGAAAACTTTTTCTCTAC
>ENA-OQDT01001722-OQDT01001722.1-human-gut-metagenome-genome-assembly--contig:-NODE-1722-length-12298-cov-3.567086_pt1 | contig 12298 bp, 15 predicted proteins | sample MGYA00242786_ERZ504617 | MGnify/ENA primary metagenome ERZ504617 (study PRJEB26092, sample SAMD00036337) | human gut metagenome | host: Homo sapiens | study: EMG produced TPA metagenomics assembly of... | reverse complement strand
TTAAAATTATCTGTAACTACAGGTGATGGTTCCACTTCTGATGATAAGATTCCAACACCATGGTACAACAGACTTCTGGCAACAAACTTAATGTTCCGTTCCTTATTCCTGGCAGACAGCAATCTGATAAAAATTCATCAAACATTGCCGGACTCATAAATGTGCTGTCCAGTCCACCCCAGTCATCATGATGGAACAACGCATCAGGATGAAGATTGGAACAAATACCTTCTGCCAATTCCAATTCCCACTCTGTCAGATATTTGATCAGATCATGCATTTCATCCGGATTGGTAATGTAATAAACCAGCGCATTGCTGATCTCACACAGATGATGAGTCTGTTCAAACAATCCCGGTGCTACGAAAGCTGCTTTAAAAGCCTGCTCACCATCAACTGCATCATACTGGGCTTTCACCATATCCCACTGATCCTGAGTAAATTTCAGTGATGGTGCATGTACATAGTCTTTCCAGTCTTCAATATCCTTTACTACAATTTTATCAGGGGTATGTACAGGAAACGCTCCCGGTACTCCCTTTGGAAAAGTGTTGGTTACACCCCATGCATTCACCACATTTTCCTGTCCCGGCTGAAGAAGCGGGCTCGCAAACATAAATGGATGAAACAGAAGCTGTATTGCCTCATACTGATTGACAAATCTGTCAGGATTACCGCCTCTTATAACTTCCAGCATATTTTGTTTTGGTGTTAACATATGATCTACCTCCTCATATCATACCGAAAATGCCCCCACATTTCCGCGTTTCTTTGTTTATTTGTCGTTCTTTATCTTTCTTTCGATGATTCCATTGTATCATTTGTATAGTTTAAAATATATAATCAGATATGTGGATTTTTCGCATCTGTGTTCCTACAATTTGTACGAATTAACTTTTCCCTTTTTATGCTATGTACTACTTCACAAAAAATCATTTTCGACAGCCATCCTATTGCGGTTCTTCTGTAAACTCGTTATAATTTACATATAAATATAACGTAGGCGGTGATTTAAATGTACAAAAAACTCTTGCTCCCTTTTCTGGTTTCTGTCAGTCTTATGAGTGCTTCTCTATGCTATGCCTCAGAAGGCCAGGGAATGCTTTCTCCCTCTACAAACTCCTCTGACAGTGTATTTGGCGGCGCTTCCTCCGATGAGTCCGAACCGGTGACAGATACCAGGCTTCAAGCCCTTTTAAACAATCTTCAGGGACAGCTTCCCACAGACAACGGAAGCTGGTCTGTCTATATCTGTGACCTTCCGGGAGAATCCGAGGGCGGCCTAAATGCAGGTTCTATGCAGGCAGCCAGCCTGATCAAGCTCTATATTATGGGAGCTGTTTACGAACAGTACGACAGCATTATCGGCCAATATGGCAAAGGAGACTGTAGACTCTGCTCTGTATTCTATGATCACTGTCAGTGACAATGACTGCGCTAATACACTGGTAAATTATCTGGCAGCGGCAATTCCTCTGCAGGCATGCAGGCTGTCAACAGCTTTTGCCAGACTCACGGATATACAGACACAAGCATGGGACGCCTTCTCCTTGCAGATACCTCCACAGGTGATAACTATACCTCGGCCAGGGATTGTGCTGATTTTCTGAAAGAGGTTTATGACGAAGAGGATTCTGATTTCTCCCATGCATCAGACATGTATGCTCTTTTGAAGGCTCAGACAAGACGCAACAAAATCCCCGCACAGCTGCCCCAGGGAGTAAAGGTGGCCAACAAACAGGAGAACTTTCAGATGTAGAAAATGATGCAGGTATTCTCTATGATTCCGAAAATGACCTGGTGATCGTGTTCCTGTCCCAGAATCTGGTCAATGCTTCTGCCGCCCAGAACACAATTGCTTCTCTCAGCAAGGAAATCTATACTTATTACAACCAATAAAATATCAGGTCAAAAACTCAAGCTTTCGACCTGACACCAGAAAAATTCAAAGGAGGTTTTTACTATGAAGAAGAAAAAATTTTACTTACCGGTTATTGCCACCGCAGCACTTGCAACTGTCTTTTTCCGCCACTGCCCATGATGCCCAGGCTTCTGTCAATACCTATCAGGTAAATGTGCCAACCGGATACCTGGCTCTGCGAAACGCAGCCAACGCAGATGACAGTAACATTTTCGGACAGCTTTACACCGGAGATCTGGTAGAAGTTTCCGACTACGCAATCGCTACCGGATACTGGTATGTTTATTCTCCCAAATATGATGCTTTCGGTTATGTAAACAATGACTATCTGAATGCTATCAATTCCTCCTCCGGATATTACTATGATTCCCAGTGGACTGTCAGCGTAAACACTGGTTATCTGGCCCTCCGCACTGACAAGGCTTATAATTCCTCCAATGAAATCGGGCAGCTTTATACCGGGGATACCGTAAGCGTCTTCAATAGTAGCGATCCCGCTTACTGGTATGTATATTCACCCAGACTTAACCAATATGGTTATGTAAACAAAGATTATCTGACCGGCGGAGTTGTTGGAGCCGTAGGTACTGTCTCTCTTTACGCAGGGGAAACAAGGGTTGTCAATGTTGCTACAGGATATCTGGCACTCCGCAATATGAAGGCTTATGATTCCTCCAATGAAATCGGGCAGCTTTATACCGGGGATACTGTTCAGATTCTGGATACCAGCGATGCACAATACTGGTATGTATATTCGCCCAAATATGATCTCAACGGATTCGTAAACAAAGACTATCTCAGCGGCACGGCTTCCTATTCATCCAGAACTGTACGCGTTTCCAAAGGATATCTGGCTCTCCGTTCCTCCAAGGCTTATACCACAGCCAACGAAACCGGGGAACTTTATACCGGAGATACTGTAGAAATTATAGATACCAGCGATCCAACCTATTGGTATGTATATGCCCCCAAATTGAATAATTACGGTTATGTAAACAAGGATTATTTGTATTGATCTGACAGCTTGATACAGTTTGATTCGACCAAAAAGAAACTGCATATTCTGTGATGTCTGCTAATTTCGCAGATATCATCTGAACATGCAGTTTCTTTTATTTCCACACACTGATAAGCGGGCGTCTCAAAAAAATGTTATTTTATAAATTTTATATTCTATAATTAATGGTTATCAGCATGATGGTTTCTATTTCATTTTTATCAGTAATTTCCGCTGAAAAACTTACTGTCTTTTGGCAGCTCATAATCTTTAAAATAAGCTCCAAAATCTATCTTCAGATAATTGCAGAGATTGGCAAGCTCTACCATAGTATTGTCATTGACCGGAATACCATTTTCCCTGCGCTCTTTTTCTGCCAGCACTTCTTTCTCACCATGAGTATAAATCTGCTCTGCTCCCTCGGCCTTGGGACTCTGGCGAAGAGTTTCCAGATATTCTGAGAAATGCGCCTTGATATCATCTGCATTGCCGAAGATTGCAGGATCGATCGCTGCAAATCCATGGCAGATACCTGTCTTGTCTTTAAATGTACAGCATTTATCAGAAGTAACACCCATAGAAAGAATAGAACTGAAAATCTCACAGAGCATTCCATATCCATAGCCCTTATGACTTCCGTTTACCTCTTTATTTCCTCCAAGAGGCATAATTCCGCCGCCTTTTTTTGCAACAATATTGGCAAGTACATCCGGTGCATCTGTGCTTTCATGTCCATCTGCTCCCAGAGCCCAGCCCTCAGGAAGCTGCTTACCTGATTTATTATACATTTCCAGTTTTCCTCTGGTTACAACTGTTGTAGAGCAATCAAAAAGGAAAGGATAGGGTTCTGCAGGCATCGCTACCGCGATCGGGTTGGAACCCAGCATAGCCTTACGTCCAAAAGTCGGTACCATGATTGCTTCTGAGTTAGTACATGCCATACCAAGCAGTCCCTGTTTAGAAGCCATCTCTGCATAGTATCCGGCAATACCAAAATGATTGGAATTTCTTACAGAAACAAAACCAACCCCTGTTTTCTTTGCTTTCTCAATGGCTTTCTCCATTGCAAAATGAGAGATCAACTGTCCCATACCGTCATGTCCGTCAATCACTGCTGATACAGGTGTCTCAAATACAACCTCCGGTTCCGCATCCGGATGAATCGTACCTTTCTCAATTCCTTTATCATATCTTACCATTCTCTGCATTCCATGACTCTCAATCCCGTACAGATCTGCGGTAAGCAAAACATCTTTAATAATATTGGTCTGTTCCTCATTGAAGCCAAACTTTCGAAATACATCGTGGCAAAAAGTATTTAATGTGTCATAACTCCATTTCACATATCCCATAACTGCAAAGCCCCTCCTTGTAGTATTACCTCTTCCTACATTGGTTATACCAATTAACTTGTTAAAATGATTATATTACCATTGCTTTTAAAAATCAACTGTTTTTTCTGATTTTTTTACAGATTTCATTATAAATATTGCTTGATTTGGTCAAATCGTAATCTCTTGTTTTTACAAAGTTCTCGTAATATACTGTAAACAGGCATTGACTTTTTATTGCCTGCACAATTTTATTAAAAGAAAAGGAACGATTGCTATGATTCAGGACATCGCACCACATACTTATCACAACGAATACAAACCTTCTGCCCCGGATAAAGACAGCTTTATCCTTGCATACGAAAAAGGCAGTATACTTCTTCCCCGCCAGGAACGGGATGCAGATATTACTTTCCCACGTTTCCGGGAGTTGGAGGAAAAGATTGCTGATCTTTACAGCAATTTTATTTATCTGTTTTCCATAGATGATCAGCGTTTCTACCTGATCCCGGAGCTGGATACCTCTCTGCTTCCGGACTATGAATTTCAGGATGTACGGATTCTTCGGACCGCTCAGCCACAGCATCTTGCATTTGCAGGAATTACAGGACATCAGCTCTTCCAGTGGTACAGCAAGCGCAGATACTGTGGCTGCTGTGGAAAACCAATGGTTCACAGCCAGAAAGAACGTATGATGGAATGCCCTTCCTGCGGCAATCAGGAATATCCTGTTCTGTGTCCTGCAGTTATTGTAGGGATCACAAACGGAAATAAAATCATCCTGTCCAAATATGAAGGACGTCGATTCAAACGCTACGCTCTCATTGCAGGCTTCGCAGAGATCGGAGAAACAATTGAGGAGACTGTTCACAGAGAAGTGATGGAAGAAGTGGGACTGAAGGTCAAAAATCTCCGCTACTACAAGAGCCAGCCCTGGTCCTTCAGCAGTACCTTGCTTTTTGGATTTTTCTGTGATGTAGACGGCGATGATACCCTGACCGTTGACCATGAAGAGCTCTCCATGGCACAGTGGGTAGAACGTGACAAAATCCCGGATCAGGGCAATAATATCAGCCTGACCAAGGAAATGATGATGCTCTTCCGTGATGGGAAAGAGCCGAGATAAATACTAACAGGCTGTATGTTTTCACACATACAGCCTGCTGTTATTATAACCTTTTCACAGTTACTTCAGATAAAATTTTTTCACATATTTCAGGTTTGAAATCACCCGTATTCGGAGAAAGAGCATTGGCAGACGCTACTGCTACCGCGAACTTCAGCGCTTCCTGAGAAGTATAGTTCCTCTCCAGTGCAACAGCCAAGCCTCCTACCATGGAATCCCCGCATCCTACAGTATTCACAACCTCCAGTTTCGGCGGTTTTCCCTGGAAAACACCCTCCTCACATACCATAAGTGCGCCTTCCCCACCAAGAGAGATTACTACATAAGGAATACCCTGTTCATAAATCTTTCTTGCATATTTGATCACATCTTCTATGGTATGTATCTTCACCTCATAAAGCAGTTCTATTTCATCCTGATTAGGTTTTACTACTGTAGGCTTTGCTTTTATTCCCTCTTTCAGAAGCTCACCACTGGTATCCAGTATAACCTTTTTTCCCTTTTCTTTGCCTTGGAAATCATTTTCGCATAAATATTTTTACTTATTCCTCTGGGAACGCTTCCTGAAATTGTAATTACATTACTTTTTTGGAATAATCTCCGGAAAACATTGCAAAAATCCATCTTCTTCCTCTGCAGTAACCTCACAACCCGGTTCCAGATATTCCGTCGAACCATAGCATTCATCCAGAATATTGATGCAGCATCTGGTCTCCCCGGCAATATGCAGAAACTGATATTGCACCTCATCTTTTTCCAGCAGAGATTCCAGATATTTCCCGTTGAATCCTCCCGCAAGACCTGTAGCCTGCACCTTTTCTCCGCAAAGCTTTACAGCCCGGGCTACATTCAGACCTTTTCCGCCAGCAGAATTCCTGCATCTGGAAACTCTCATGACAGTCCCATTTTGTACCTCATGATCCATAAAATAAGCTTTATCTATGGATGTATTCATTGTTACTGTCGTTATCATTTCAGCCACCCTCTCATTTCAGATTCATGCTTTATCAACACTTCCGCATACTTTTATCTTTGACATTACATACTGCTTTACTTCTTCTCTTCCCGCACTATTATACTTCTTAGGATCAAAAGCATCCGGATTCTTTTCCATATATTCTTTTACCCCTTTTGTAAATGCGATTCGAAGATCTGTAGCATAATTTACCTTGCAAATCCCTCTGCTTACGCAGTCTTTTACTGCCTCATCCGGCACGCCGGAAGTTCCGTGAAGCACTAACGGAATAGACACAACCTCTCTAATTTCACTGAGGCGTTCTACATCCAGCTTCGGAATTCCTTTATATACACCGTGTGCTGTACCAATCGCAACTGCCAAAGAATCCACACCTGTTGCATTGACAAATTCTTCAGCTTCTGACGGAACTGTATACGGATTTCCCTCTCCGCCTTCCAGATCATCTTCTTTACCACCAACTTTTCCAAGTTCTGCTTCTACAGGAACACCTGCTGCATGGCACGCATCCACTACGGATTTTGTTAATCTGATATTTTCATCAAACAATTCATGAGATCCATCAATCATAATAGAAGTATATCCTGCACGATAGGCTTTCATTGCCAAGTCAAAGCTATTTCCATGATCCAAATGCATTACAACCGGAACCTTCGCTTTCTGCGCTGCTGTTTTTACATTCGCATAAAAATAGTCCGCATCTGCATATTTCAATGTAGAAGGTGTGGTCTGCATAATAACCGGAGCATTTAATTCCTCTGCTGCAGCAACTACCGCCTGAACCATTTCCATATTCTCTACATTAAATGCACCAACTGCATAATGGCCTTCCTGAGCTTTTAATAATAATTCTTTTGTTGTAACTAACGGCATGATATCATTTCCTCCTAATAATTTATTATATCAAGCAAATATTTTTAATTCACTTTTCTATTCGGTAAAAAATAGAGCTATCACTCTAAAATATAGCAGTTCAAGATAGATTAGCTACGATTTGGTGAAAGCTCCATTTATTCACATACTTCTATAAATCATTCTAAATAATCATCTACATTATCAGCAGTAATTAACTGGAATGGTACATTATATCTTGATTCTACTTCTTCACCAACACCAACTTTTACTGCAACATCAATTACTGCACTTGCCTGTCCATTAGCATCCTGAAGCACACTTGCGGAAAGCCTTCCGTCTTTTACAGCCTGAAGTGCATCACTAATTCCATCTACACCTATGATAACAAGATTTTTATCTCCTGCTTCTGCTGCCTGCAATGCACCCATAGCCATATCATCGTTTTCGCAGATAACAGCTTTCAGATCCTGATATTTTCCAAGCAAGTCTTCCGTAGTAGACATTGCCTTATCACGCTGCCAGCTTGCAGACAATGTACCAACACACTCAAATTTATCATTTTTTAAGATAGTATCCTCTAATCCCTGATAACGAAGTAGCTGCGCACTCTGACCCATTTCACCTTCAAGAATCGCAAACTGACCGCCATCCTCTCCCAACTGTTCCATTACATAATCCCCCATCATTTCTCCTGCTTCAGAATCATTGGAACCAATATAAGATACATAATCCGTACTTGTTGTTTCTGTATTAACTTCTACCACCGGAATATTTGCATCTGCTGCCAAAGTAAGTACCTGTGCAGAACCATCAGCATCCTGTGGATTCAGAATAATTACATCTACCTGTTTTGCAATAATATCTTCTGCCTGAGAAATCTGTTTTGCAATATCTGCCTGTCCATCCATCAGATATAATTCTGCATTCGGATAGTTCTTTTCTACATAATCCTGGATTGCAGTTCCTAATTTGTTAGAATAAGCATCAGACATTGTCTTCATAAGAACACCAATTTTCACGCTGGAGTCTTCTGCTGCTTTTTCAATTGTAGATGGATCTACGCCAGTATTCTCTTCTGCCGCACTCACTACACCTGCCATAGATACGCTCATACATACCGCTGTTAAAACTGCCATTACCTTTTTTGCCTTCATTGCTTTTCCCTCTTTCTTTCATTTTATTTATTTTGACTTTTTTTTTGGATACGATGTCGAAGCATACTGCACCCAGAATAATAATTCCTTTAATAATCTGCTGATAATAGGATGATACATTTAAAAGATTTAAGCTATTATTTAATGTTCCAATAATCAGGATACCTACCAGAGTTCCCGGTATCGTTCCAATTCCACCAGTCATACTTGTTCCACCGATTACAGCTGCTGCGATAGCATCTGTCTCAAAACCGGTTCCAACTGCAGGCTGACCCGAATTTGTTCTTGATGCAAGAACAATACCTGCAATACCCGAAAGAATGCCTGCCAGAACATATACTTTTATGAGTATTTTTCTTGTATTTACACCAGATGCTTCTGCCGCTTTTATATTACCTCCAGTCGCATAAATATAACGTCCAAATTTCATTTTTGAAAGCATAATATGACAAATCAATAAGATTACCAGAAAAATAATAATCGGTGCCATCCCCTGGCCAATAATTCTGAAATTCGGAGAATTTAATGTATACGGCTTTCCATCTGAATAAACATAAGCAAAACCTCTCGCAATTGTCATTCCTGCCAAAGTTGCCACAAACGCAGGAACCTCCATATATGCCACAAAAAATCCATTCATCGCGCCAAACAAACCACAGACTACAATTCCCGCAAGTACAGCAACAATCACCTGATCCGGATGTGCAACCAGTATGCTTCCGCTGATAACACCGGCAACAGCAACCAGCGAACCCACTGTCAGATCAATACCACCTGTCATGATAACAAACGTCATTCCAATAGCCAGTATTCCATTTACCGCAACCTGACGAAGAATATTAATTGCATTAGATACAGTTCTGAATGTAGGAGATACTGCCAGCATAACTACCCACATAATAACCAGAACCATCAATATTCCATATTTTCTTACAAATTCCGCATCGAAAACTTTACGTTTCATTTTTTACCTCCTACACCTCCTGCAGCGCACTGCTAAGCAGATTGTTTTGTGTGACAGCACCTACGTCAATTTCTTCTTTTGTATAAGTTCCGGTGATTCTGCCTTTTGACACTACCATAATTCTGTCACTCATTCCCATTACTTCAGGAAGCTCTGATGAAATCATGATAATCGCAATACCTTTTTTTGCTAATTCCACCATCATTTTATAAATTTCAAATTTCGCACCTACATCAATTCCTCTTGTCGGCTCATCTAATATCAGTAATTTAGGTTCTGACTGGAGCCATTTTGCTAAAACCACTTTCTGTTGATTTCCTCCAGATAAAGTGCCTACAGCAACATTTGTCGTTGCACATTTGATCCCTAATGATTTTCTGTAATCCTCTACTGCATTTTTTTCTTTTGCAGAGTTAATAAACAATTTTTTATGTAATTTCGGCAAGTTAGGAAGCGATATGTTTTCTTTTATAGATCTGCACAGTACTAGTCCGTAAATTTTTCTATCTTCACTTACTAATGCAATTTTGTTCTTTATAGCATCCTGTGGCGATCTTACTTTTATTTCCTGTCCATCCATAAAAATCTGTCCACTGTCTAGTTTATCCAAGCCAAAGATGGCATTCATAATCTCACTTCGTCCAGCACCTACCAAACCCGAAAATCCAAGAATTTCCCCTGCATGAACCTGAAAGCTAATATTATTGAAAACATCTTTTCGACAGAGATTCCTGGCTTCGAACACAACATCTCCTATACCGACTTTTTCCTTTGGATAAATCTGATCCAGACTTCGTCCTACCATCATCTCTACCAGCTCATTCTGTGTGACACCTTTTGCATCAACAGTCTTAATGTACTCACCATCTCGCAGAACAGTAATCCTGTCTGTGAGTTTCAATATTTCTTCCAAACGATGCGAAATATAAATAATAGAAACTCCTTTATCCGTCAGCTCTTTAATTATTCTAAAAAGCTTCTGAGATTCTTCATCTGATAAAGAGGATGTAGGTTCATCCATGATAATAATATCAGCATTTTTTCTCACCGCTTTAATAATTTCAAGCATCTGAATCTGTGCTACACTTAGTCTTCCAACCTTTAATCTAGGATCGAAATCCATTCCATATTCCCGTAGAATATCTTTGGTCTGTTCAATCATTTCGTGATCATTCAGAAATTTCCCATTCATAATCTCCTGACCAAGAAATATATTATCTGCAATCGTCATATCTGGTAAAGGTGCCAGTTCCTGATGAATCATTGATATGCCTTTTTTCTGTGAATCAGCAATTGATTTCGGTTTTATCTGTTCTCCATTATGAAAAATTTCTCCTTCATCAGGAGTATACTCACCTGTAATCATCTTCATCAAAGTAGATTTTCCGGCACCATTTTCTCCTACCAAAGCATGAACTTCGCCCGGTGCGATTTGAAAACTCACACCTTTAATTGCATATACTCCAGGAAAACGTTTATGTAAATTTCGCACTTCCAAGCGATAATTTTTCATGTTGTCCCTCCTATTTTTCATGCAACTTAATCATTTCTTTAACTGTAACTCTGGAAATATTACCCTCCATTGGTCCAAATGCTGCTGCATTCAATGCTCCGGCGGCGGCTCCCATCTGAGCTGCTTCCTTTACATTTTTACCTTCTGCAAGTCCACAAATAAATGCCGCATCATAACTGTCTCCTGCGCCTGTAGCATCTACCTGCGTCACAGGATATACTCCAACTTTTTCCAGAAGTCCGTCAGGTCCGTAAATTTCAGAACCTTTGGAACCATTTTTCAGGACTAAGAGTTCCATATTTTATTATCCTCAAATACTTTTTTGATTGCTTTTTCCAGCTCATCTTCTCCAGTGATCATTTTCAGTTCAGATACTCCAGGCATAAAGATATTCGATTCTCTGTATACCTGTTTCACTACCTCCATTGCCTCCGGGTCTTTCAGCATTTCCAATCTGACATTCGGATCGAAGCTTACTTTTGCACCTTTTTCCTTCAATATATGCATTGTTTTTACAACTTCTTTTCCAAAATCCACAGATGCCATCAAAGAACAGCCCATAACATGGAAATATTTTGTATCATCAAAATCATCTGTCTTTTCTGGAGCCTTGGCTGCCACAGCCGGTGTATGATTAATATGGAAAATAAATTTTCTATCGCCATTCTTGAAATATGTTACAAATGCAGCTCCTGTAGAAGCTTCGTCACTTATCAGAACTCTACTGCAATCAACTCCAACCTCTTTCAAACGATCCAGAATGTTTTTTCCGAAATCATCATTTCCTACTCCAGAAATGATTGCCGCGCTGTGTCCAAGCCTTGCAGCTGTACTGATAAAAATTCCAGGTGCTCCACTTGGGAACGGTCCTCTAAAATATTTCCCGGTTTCATATAACTGTACATCTTCTTCTGCCCGCATAATCTCTACGAGCAGTTCTCCCATAATTACTATTTCAGCCATATTTTTTCCTCTTCATTATTATCCAACAAATTTTTCTTTTAAAAATTTCATGGATTCTGTAAGGTATTTGTCCATCCGTTCATCATCTGCCCCATTGCTCAGATCTCTCCAGACTTTAACATCTGCCCCAACTTTTCCTCCAGCCAGAAGGAATGGTTCTGCAACAACACATTTATTGTAATTTATTTCTCTTAAGGCTTCTCCCATTTCAGCCCACGGCATAGAACCTTTACTCATTCCAGGTAATTTTCTATTTCCTTCTCCTACATGAAGATGTCCCAAAAGATTTCCTGCTTTTCGAATAGCATCTGGAAGATTATCCTCTTCAATATTCATATGGAAAGTATCCAAAAGAATATTTACATTCTTACTTCCAACTCTTCTTACAATATTCAATTGCTTCATCGCAGTCTGATCATAATGATATGTTTCGAATTCTATTCAAGACTTCAATGACAGCACTCAATATTGAGTTCTTCTGCAACCTTGGCAATCTTC